>OCTX012161796.1_pt1 | contig 21379 bp, 17 predicted proteins | sample 1539691 | NCBI WGS metagenome assembly OCTX01 (sample SAMN02144231, study PRJEB22623) | gut metagenome | biome: sheep rumen | host: Ovis aries | place: New Zealand
CGCAAGCCAGACAAGCATCCATGATGGTCAAGTCCTGATAGGGTAGGGCGAGGTTGATGACCAGCTCAGGCTTGTAGTCGTTGAACAATGCCTTCAGCTGTTCTACATCGTCAGCATCCACCTGGGCTGTCTTGATGTCCAGCTTGTAGCCAGCCTTATGGATGTCCTCTACTATCTTGTCGCACTTCGCCTTTCTGCGACTAGCAATCATAAACTCAGTAAACACGTCAGCATTCTGGGCAATCTTGAATGCTGCCACTGTTGCGACGCCACCAGCGCCAATCATTAATACTCTTGACATATGAAACCTCCCCCGACCCCTCCCAAGGAGGGGAGTGCCTGGCGGTTTCAGGGGGATTGCCAGACTTCCTATTGGTTATTTTTATTAATTTCTTCCGCTTTGATTCCCAGCGCAGCCATTAGCGAGTAGCCCAGGATTTCCTGTCGGAAATTGCCGCTGGTCATAGGTTGCATTGTGAAGACGGTGATGTGCTTGTCGGGGTCTGCCTGACGCAGCGCCTCGCGTACCTTATTATATATGCGGTCACTGTCGGCCACTACCATCAGTCGTTGCACCTCGGCGGCATTGGAAATAATCTGCAGAGAGTCGATGTAGAGGTCGTCCTTGGTAACCATCTCTTCCACCTGTACACAGCTGATGAGAAACTCACCTAGCTGTCCGCTGAATGCCTTGCCGTCAAGGTCGGCAAACCTGCCTGGCAGGAAATTGTCCAACTGCTGTTGCTTCTTGTCGTGCAACAAGACGACCTGGACAGTCCTCTCGCCACTTGCCTCCTGCTTCGCACCTCTGTCGATAGGTCTCAGTCCGCCGTCCAGAGCGATACACTCCAGCCACTGGGCTGTGTCAGCCTGTGGAATACGGCGCCCGAGCATTCGTTCAAAGTTGACTATCAAGTCGAAAGCAACCTTGTCAACATACGCTGCGTCGACTAATATGACGATCTCACTCCATTTTGTGTTATTCATACGTGCAAAGGTAATGAAAAAACTCAAAAAGAGAAAGAATAAAAAGATAATTTTTTATAAATAGTTGTCACACTGTAATTTCACCACTGCCATAGCAACGATGGTGGTCGGCATCGTAGACAACACAGAACTGGCCGGGGGCCACACCGTGAATGGGTTGTGCGGCATGCACTATGTAGCTGTTGGCTGTTGGCTGTTGGCTGTTAGCTATTGGCTCTAAGGTGGCAGGGATGAATTCCGGGGTGTGGCGAATCTTCAGTGTGATGTCCGTTGGAGGCTGCTGCCCGTTGATGCTGTGGAACGCCTTGATGGGGAAGTCCTGCTTGTAGGCCGTCGCAGGGTCGTAGCCGTGAGAGACATAGATGATGTTCTGAGTGATGTCTTTCTTCACGACAAACCACGGACCGCCACCCAGTCCCATGCCCTTGCGCTGTCCGATGGTGTGAAACCAGTGGCCTTTATGCTTGCCGATGAGCTTGCCTGTCTCCAGTTCGACGACGTCGCCAGGCAGCTCGCCCAAATAGCGGCGCAGGTAGTCGTTATAGTTGATTTTGCCTAAGAAGCAGATGCCCTGTGAGTCCTTACGCTTGGCATTGACCAGGTGTTCGTGTTCCGCAATCTCGCGAACCTCTTCCTTCATCATGTGACCTATAGGGAAGAGCGCCTTCTCCAGCTGCCAGTCGTAGATTTGTGCAAGGAAGTCTGTCTGGTCCTTGACGGGGTCGGGACTGGTGCAGAGCCATTTGAGAACCTCTCCCTGCCTCCCCCAAGGGGAGGAGCTGGCTGGCGCGATATGCCCCGGTAGGCACTCCCCTCCCTGGGAGGGGACGGGGGAGGTTTCCGTCGTGGCATAGTGCCCTGTGGCAATGAGGTCGTAGTCGTGGCCACGCTTTTCGTGGAAGGCGCCAAACTTGATGAGGCGGTTGCACATGACGTCAGGATTGGGCGTCAGTCCTGCGCGTACCTTATCCATGGTGTACTTCGTCACCTGGTCCCAATATTCGCGGTGGCAGTCGATGACCTCCAACTGGCAGCCATACTTGTGGCTGACGGCTGTCGCCATCTCCAAGTCCTCCTCGGAAGAGCAGTCCCACTCTTCTTCCTCCTCAGGGCCTATTTTGATATAGAAACAGTCGGGTTGCAGTCCCTGACGGACCAACTCGTAAAGTACTACACTGGAGTCTACACCCCCACTGAGTAATACGGCAATACGCTTGTCTTTTAGATTCATGCTGCAAAATTACTTAATTATTCTTAAATATCCAAGTGTTTTGATTGTTATTTCAAAAAGAGTAGCTATCTTTGCGATATCAAAATGATATCAATCTAAACACTTAAATTATGGAAACAAAAGAGATGAAGTTTAAAGGAACGGTGTTGAACGGCTTTCTGATGCTGTTTGTGGTTTTGGCGTTGTTCGCCGCTTCTGCTGTAGGTATTATCTTCGGCATCATCCAACTTGATGAGAGTTATGGAGACTGTGGTGGCTGGCTGCTGGGAGGTAGCATCCTCCTGCTAGTGATTGACATTATCTGCATGTGCAGTTTCTTGCAGCTGGAACCCAACGAGGCCAGAGTCGTCACCTGGTTCGGCAAATATAGCGGTACGTTCTCCGAGACAGGCTTCTATTGGATTAACCCCTTCTATGGCACCAAGAAAGTCAGTCTGCGTGCCCGCAACCTGGATGCAGAGCCTATCAAGGTCAACGACAAGTCGGGTAACCCCATCATGATAGGACTGGTGCTGGTATGGAAACTGAAGGACACCTACAAGGCTTTGTTTGAGGTGGACACCCAGACGATGGCTTCCAACCCCAGTACGGTAGGAACAGATGCCAAGGGACTGATGAATGCACTGGAGATGTTTGTCCGTGTGCAGGGCGATGCTGCGCTGCGTCAGGTAGCAGGACAGTATGCCTACGACAACGACAGCGATGAGCCCACCCTGCGTTCGAATGCAGATGAGATTAACGAGCAGTTGGAGCAGAGACTCGACGAGCGTCTGGCTCTGGCGGGTATTGAGGTCGTTGAGGCCCGCATCAACTACCTGGCATACGCCCCAGAGATTGCTGCTGTCATGCTGCGCCGCCAGCAGGCCGATGCCATCATCCAGGCTCGCGAGAAGATTGTCGAGGGTGCCGTGTCTATGGTGAAGATGGCGCTCAACAAACTTTCTGACGAGGATATTGTAGAACTCGATGACGACAAGAAAGCTGCCATGGTCAGCAATCTGCTCGTGGTACTCTGCGGTGACGACAATGCTCAGCCCGTTGTAAACACAGGAACACTAAACCACTAATGAATGGCGGAAAAGAGTAATAACAAGAGTTTTATTCTACGCGTTGACGCTGACACCATGAATGCGATAGAGGCGTGGGCTGCGGACGAGTTCCGCAGCACCAACGGCCAGCTGCAATGGATTATCACCGAGGCCTTGCGTAAGGCCAAGCGTCTGCCCAAAAAGAAGAAAGACAATGGAACAGGAGAAGTTTGATATAAAGAACGTAAAGGTGCATCGCACCACAGCGGCAACGGTCTTTGAAGTCGCCTTCGCGTGCTTAGCCATCATGGTGTGGGGCTGCATTATCTGGATGGTCTGCCATGCCCCCGACATCGTACCCACCCATTTCGACGGAGCAGGCAGGCCCAATGCCTATGGCTCGCCTGTAGGAGTCACGATACCGTGCATCCTCATAACGATCGTTGCCATAGGTTGCATGGTAGTGGCTTATTTCCCACGATACATCAATATGCCTGTAAAGATTAAAAACATCTGTCAGGTGAAACTTGCCATTACTAGTGTCCGAGTGGCGGGTATCACCCTGATACTGATGGCACTGGCTATAGCCTATACCATGCTGGGGATGAGTTCGCCTCATGCATTCCCCATTTTAGCAGTAGTAGGACTACTCCTTCTTGAAATCATCGTCTTTACGATTCTTATCTACAAGGCAAAATGAAAAGACGAACTATACGATAGCAATCGGATTATCAGAAAAGAAATCGCGAAGTCCCTAGTAGGCTTCGCGATATTTGTTTTCGTCTTTGTCGTCGAGCATCGAGAGATATGACTGGTAACGGCTCTGGGCGATGTAGTGGTCCTCAACCGCTTTCAGCACCGCACAGCCTGGTTCGTGGGTGTGGGAGCAGTCGGAGAAGCGACACTGCTTGGAGAACTCGAAGATTTCCTTGAAATAGCTGGTCAATTCCTCTTTCTCCATATCAAATGTGCCGAATCCCTTGATGCCTGGCGTGTCAATGAGCCACCCCTTCTGGCTTTCACTAGAGGGAGAAGTACCCGCGGCATCTGCTCCCTCCCCTTGGGGGAGGGCTGGGGAGAGGTTAATCATCTCTGAGAACGTGGTGGTGTGCATACCTGTATTGTGGGCATCGCTAATTTCAGCCGTGCGCTGGCTGGCATGAGGAATGAGGCGGTTGATGAGTGTCGACTTGCCCACACCGCTGTTGCCACTGAGCAGCGTGACTTTTCCCTCTAATAGTGGGCGCAGCTCTTCGATGCCTTCGCCCATTTCTGCCGAGATGATGCGGCACTCATAGCCGATGGTCTCGTAGAGGTTCACCATCATCTGCTGATAGTTGCGCTCCTCGTCGCTGAGAAGGTCTACCTTATTAAATATAAGGATAACGGGGACTCGGTAGGCCTCGGCAGAAGCCAAGAAGCGGTCGATGAAGGTCGTGCTGGTCTCTGGCTTGGCCACGGTGACGATGAGCAATGCCTGGTCGACGTTGGCTGCCAGGATGTGGCTCTGCTTGGAGAGGTTGATGCTCTTGCGGATGATGTAGTTCTTGCGGTCCTCTATCTCCGTAATCCAGTTACCTTCACCAACAAGGACCCTGTCGCCTACAGCTACAGGATTCGTAGAGCGGATTCCCTTGATGCGGAAATTCCCCTTTACCTTACAATCAAGTAGCTGGCCATCGTCTGTCAGAACGGTGTACCAGCTACCAGTATTCTTAATGACAAGACCTTTTGCCATTTAGACAGTCATAATTTCTTTGTTTTTCTCCTCCATCAGCTCGTCAAGTTTCTTGATGTACTTGTCGTGAAGCTTCTGTAGGTCGTTCTCTGCATCTTTCTCGTTGTCTTCAGAGAGTCCGTCTTTGATGGCCTTCTTCAGCTTCTCCTTGATGTCGGCACGAACGTTGCGCACCTCCACCTTAGCCTTCTCGGCAATCTTGTTGCACTGCTTGACCAAGTCGCGACGACGCTCCTCGGTGGGCTGAGGAATGCCCAGGCGGATAATCTCACCATTGTTCTCGGGCGTGATACCTACGTCAGAGTCCATGATGGCCTTCTCGATGTCGCGAATCTGCTTTTTGTCCCATGGCTTGATGGCAATGGTGCGAGCATCGGGTGTCGAGATGTTGGCAACTTGGTTCAGGGGAACCTTAGAACCATAGGATTCCACACGTACACCATCCAGAATGGCTACGTTGGCACGGCCTGCACGAACGTGACTCAGCTCCTCTTCCAGGAACATGGCAGCCATCTGCATACGCTCTTCGGCCGCTGATAATGTCTGTTTAACGTCGATCATATTTTTCTTGTTTATGTGATATTTGCCACAAAGATACGACATAAATTCCGACTATGCAAGGCATTTTATGAAAAAAGTCACAAAAAATTTTGTAGAGTGCTATAAGTTTTATACCTTTGCCTACAAATCCTATTGATACTAATAGCCTAAGAATGTTCGAACAAACAACAGAAATGCCATTATGGAACTTCCATCATTACGTATTCTGCGTAGTGGCTATCCTTGTGGTAATTATCCTGGTCGTAGTTGCCTACAACCGGATTAACTTTAAACGTGCCAATGAGACCAACATCCGTCAGAAAGAGCAGAATGCCCATTTGGCACTGATTCTTCAGGCTGGTCGACTGCGCATCTGGAAGTATCTCCCCGACACCCGTCATTACATTTTTCTTTCTGAGGAGGGTACGATGGAGCAACGCTATAACCCTATTGACTTTGCACAATTCTTCGACCGCGACGACTTTGAGACGTTGCGTTCTGCCATCTTTGCCATCTGCGAGGGCAGGAAGAACAGCGCTGTCGTTACGCTGGTCAGCAATGCCAAGGACGAGGCCTTCCTCCGTCATTATGAAGTCACGGTGAGTGTCGACCGTCGTGATAACCGCGGTCGTGTTGAGAGCATCCTGGGCATCCAGCATGATGTGACAGAGGAATATCGTCGCCAAGAGTCTGTCAACCAGCTGTTGCTGCGCTACCATACGGTTTTCAATTCCTCCCTTATTGATGTGGTGTATTATGATGCCGACGGCGTGCTGCGTGACATCAATAAGCGTGCCTGCCAAACCTTTGGCGTTTCTGACCGTAACTTTGTACTTGAAAACCAATTCCTGCTGAAGAACAATCCTATCTTTGCCGATTTTGACATCCACTCGATGAATAACACCCGTTCCTCGTCTATCGTGGATTTCAGTCAGTTTGTAGACCCCATCTATCATATAGAGGAGTTTGGACTGATGGGCAGGAAAATGTACTATGACTCTGCCTTTAATCCCATTCGTGATGCCAATGGTAAACTGGTGGGAGCCTACATGGCAGGTCGCGACATAACAGAAATGGTGGAGTCGTACCACCGTCAAAAGGAGGGTGCCGAGAAACTGCACAAAATCAACGAGAGTATCAAGAGCTATATCTCCAACATCAATTATGCTTTGCGTATTACGAATATACGAATGGTGAACTACTATCCCAAATCGTTTACGCTGGAGATGTCGGACAATATCACCCAGTCGCAGATGAAACTCTCCCAGTTGCGATGCATCCGTCTTGCTACGCCACGCTTCCGCCGTACAGTATCCAGTGTGCTGAACCGTATGGACCATTTGTCGCCTTATAATATTGATGTGACTATCGAGACCGAGATTCGTGACAAGAAAGGTCGCCAGATATGGATGCTGTTCAACATGGTACCGATGGTAGGTGACAGTGGCAAGGTAGAGCGCTACTATGGTTTGTGTCGTGAGATGACTGATATGGTTGAGATGGAGAACCGGTTGGCCGTAGAAACCAAGAAAGCTCAGGAGACCGAACTGCTGAAACAGTCGTTCCTCTCGAATATGAGCTACGAGATTCGTACGCCGCTGAATAATGTGGTTGGTTTTGCCGGATTGTTTACTGCTCCCCATGATGAGGCTGACGAACCCGCTTTTGTCGAGCAGATAAAGACGAATTCCAACAACATGCTGATGCTCGTCAACGATGTGATGCTTCTCTCCAGCCTGGATGCCAATATGGTGGAATACCATAAGGAGTATGTCGATTTCGCCAAAACTTTTGCAGCTCATTGTCAGATGGGATGGAGCAATGCCTTGCCGCAGGTGAAAACCGTCATTGACAATCCTTACGACAGTCTGGTTATCAATATTGATGAGGAACACGTAGGAAAGGTCATCGAGAAACTCTGCTGGTTGTCAGCACTGACGTTGAAGGAAGGATACGTCAAGGCTCGTTGTGAATATCGCCGTGGCGAACTCCTTATTACCATAGAGGATACGGGAGACGGTATTCCCGAGGAAGGCATGGCCCACCTCTTCGACCGTTTTGTACATAACTATGACAACCAACTGTTGGGTACGGGGCTTGACCTGCCTATTGTCCAAGCTATTGTCCGACAGATGGGAGGAACCATTGAGCTGGATTCTAAACTACATCATGGTACTACCGCCTGGGTCTCTATCCCCTGCGAGTTGCAATCCGTAGAAAAACGCCGTGAGGAAATTACTTCAGACACCATAGAAAACATGCTGCTATGACTATACTGACTATGACATATTACCTGTTGCTCTCCGTTTCTTTCGCATCGCTGTGGCCGATACTGTTATTGATAGTGGTATTGTTGCTGTTGGCTGTCGTATTGGTACAGTACCATATTGTGCGCCGCCGTGTGCGACAGAGTATCTCCTCTGCCACCTCTACCTACGAGATGATGGAGAAGGCTTTGCAGATTGCCGACAACGATGTTGTCCTCTATGATATTCCTGGCGGTCTCATTCGGAGAGTGCGAGGTAACCTGATTACTTTGACAGAGTTGAAGGCTGAGGACTTCAGGAAGTACATACATCCTGACGATGTGGAGCAGGCGCTGGCAACGGTCTACCAACTGATAGATGGTAAGAAGAAGTCTGTGGAGTACGGCTATCGCTGGAATACAAACTATGATGGTGGTGAACCTCATTGGCTCTATTTGCGCAACAATAGTGTGGCAGAATATGCTCCTGGCAGCATGAAGCCCGTTAGCATTATCAGTGTGCTGGTTGACGAGACCGAGATGAGACGTCAACAGCAGGAAGAGGAGGATCTGGCACTGCGCTACAAGCAAATCTTCGAGGACTCCATTGTTGGTCTGTCGTTCTACTCTCCAGAGGGCTGGCTGCTTGATGCCAACAAGATGATGCGTGACATCTGTCATTTTGACAGCGATGTAGGTGATGCCTTCTTCTCGAAAGTCAACCTTTTTGACATTGCTCCTTTTAATGAAGTGCTTGACCGCTATCATCCCAACGAGTATCTGGCTTGCTCGTTGAGTATTATTCCAGAACGCGAGATGTATATCTATTTGGAAATAGCTGTCCATCCCATTTATGACGACGACGGCAAACTGATCTACCTCTCTGTTGCTGCCCGTGACATCTCTGAGGAACGCCAGTTGTATATGCAGGCAAAGCAGAACGACCTCGAGATACAGAAGGTCAACAAGTCCATCCAACTCTATGAGCGAGAGTTGCACTACATGATGGAAACCTGTGGTTTGCAAGCTTGGCGCATCACACTGGATAGAGACGTCATAGAGTTTTATAGCGGATTGAGTACAGTACAGCGACAATTTACGCTGAAGCAGTTGCAGGGCATCTTCTATAATCAGAAAGATGACTTTGTACGTGCTTTGGATGACCCTGCCAAAGCGATCGCTAAGCCCCTTAGTTATATGGGACGCATGCATCCGATGGTGACGCAGCGCGATGTAGAGCCTCAGTGGGTGCAGATCAACAGTATTCCGGAATATGACGAACAAGGTCAGCTGAAGGGGGCCTTTGGCGTCTGGCGTAATATACATCAGCTCATGCAGAAGCAGGAACAGCTGAAGCGTGAGACGGAGCGTGCCAACGACTCTGGACGCATGAAGAGTGTGTTCCTGGCTAATATGACCCACGAAATCCGTACACCACTGAATGCCATTGTCGGCTTCTCCGATGTACTGCCGTTGCTCACCACGCCCGATGAGCGTCAGGAGATGATTCGGCTGATTATGGACAACTGTGACATGCTGCTCCGTCTGGTCAACGATATTCAGGATGCCGCTTCGCTGGACATCAGCGGTGGCGTGGAAATCACCCCTGAGAAGATAGATTTCTCCCATTTCTTTGACGAGCTCTGTGAACAGTTGCAGCAACGCCTGCGTGAGCCTTCAGTGGTATTTATCAAGGAGAATCCATATCCTACCTTTGTGACGATGGTTGACGAGATGCGCATCCGTCAAGTCTATACCAATTTTGTGACAAACGCAGTGAAGTACACCCACCAAGGACACATCAAGGTGGGTTACCGTAAGGAGTGGCGAGAAGAGAATGGCGAGAGCCGTGAGGGCCTTTATCTCTATTGCGAGGATACGGGCGACGGTGTGCCTAAGGAGATGCAGGACAAACTCTTCGAGCGTTTCTTCAAATTGAACGACTATATACAAGGTACCGGTCTGGGACTCTCTATCTGCAAGGCCATTGCCAGCGCCTGTCACGGCTTCATCGGCGTGGAGTCTGAGGGTCAGGGCCAAGGTTCTACCTTCTGGATGTGGATACCCTGTAACGAAATAAAAAAGTAAGAACATTCAACCATGATGAATTATTACCGTATTCTGCTGACTTTCCTCTGTTTGCTGGTGCTGTCGCCGATGCACGCACTGCCCAACGATAGTACGAGAGTCTTCGACTATGAGCATCCGCTGGTCTATGAGGATGCGTGGGATCTCTGGCCCTATTCCTTCCTCAATGCCAATGGTGAGGCTGTGGGTTATAACATCGATCTCATCAAACTCATATGTGAGGAGTTGGATATACCCCTTGTCATCAAGCTGAAACCTACCAAAAGGGCTTTGATGGACATAAAGACTGGCGATGCTGACCTGATGCTGGCGATGGATGCTGACTACCACACGGAATACGGTATGACGGGAAAGACGGTCGTCCAGATATTCACGCATAGCGTGCTACGCCGTAAAGGCGACCCTCTCCGCATCAAGAAGGAAGCGGACCTGAAACATAACCATTTCATTGTGCATGAAGGCAGTTTTGCCCACCACTTGATGGAGGATAACGGTTTGGAGGATAGGGTAGTGCCCTACGGTGACATGCGCGATGCAGTGCAATTTGTTCATAATACCCCCAATCAGCAGATTGTGTGGAACACCCTGTCACTGAAATGGCTCATGCGCACCCTGCACTTCGACGACCTGGAGTTGACTCCTGTTCAGATGGAGCATGGTGAGTATAAGTTCTTCTCCTCGCATCCGGCATTACTGGATGTTATCGATCATGTCTATTCACGCTTGGAGGCTGAGAATAGGTTGCAGCCCATCCAGAATAAGTGGTTCTATCCTGAACGTAAGGATACGGGTATTCCTGTATGGATTTGGTTCGTCATAGGCGCTATGATTCTGGTTTTCCTTGCCGCTGTGGGGTATTATGCACTCTACCGCTTCCGTGAGGATAAGATGACGAAGGCTATTCGGCGCAGCAACAGCCGTCTGTCCCATATCCTCAACACATGGAATGTCCATGTATGGACGTTTAATGTGGAGAAGAAAACGGTCACCGTCTATAATGAAAAGGGTGAGATAGAGGTTGAGAATCAGCCACCAACAATCTTCTTCAACCGTATGCAGGCTGAGGACGTGAAAAAACTCAGTAATTTGCTGCTACAGATTGCTGAAGACAAAGTGGAGAGGACACATAATGAGGTTCGTACGAAGCATGTGGATACTGGCGAAACTCAGATCCTGTCTATCATCATGTCTGTCTTACGACGCGACAAGATGGGAAAACCTTCTGAGATCATTGGCACCTACTGTGACATAACCGCCGACCGTGTGCGCCAGCAGCAGGTGAAGGATACCATGTTGCGCTATCAGTCAGTATTCCATTCTGCTATGGTTGACACCATCGTCTATGACAGCAAAGGCTTTATATACGACATGAATGAGAAGGCTGATTTCTCTTTCCCTGGCGGCAAGGAAGGAGCCATCAGAAACCGTGTCAATCTGGTCGATGTGTTAGGAAACGAGGTCTCGTTAGACGAGTTGCAGCCAACCTACTTCACCCGACTCTATGAGGTCGGTCGTGATCATCGCGTCTTTAATCCGGCAATCCATAAGCGTCAGATGTTCTACGAACTCCAACTTTTGCCGTTGCGTGACAGTCAAGGACATCTGATTGATGTGTTTGGTACTGGGCGCGACGTAACGGATACGGTAAAGTCATATCAGCGTTTGCAGCACAACCTGGAGTTGCAGGAGCATGCCAACGAAGAGATGAACAGCTACTTCCGCAATCTGAACTATGTATTGCAGAATGGTGGCGTGCGCATGGCTCGTTATTCACCAGACACCCATACCTTATTAATATATGCCAGTGTGGGACACAAGCAGAACGAACTGACACAGACACGTGCGCTGGCACTCACTGCCGATAGTTCGAAACGTCAGGCCGAGCGCATGCTGAATAGTATGGACAACCGTACGCTGCAGCCTCAGAAGGCATCGTTCAATACGCTCATCCGTATCAAGGGTGGCAAGCATCTCAGCATTCTGATGTCGTTCATCCCTATCTTGGATGACCAAGGGCATGTAAAGGAGTACTTTGGCGTATGTCGTGACATCAGCGAAATCAAGGCTACCGAAGAACTGCTGGCACAGGAGAGTGCCAAGGCGCAGGAGATAGAGACGGTGAAGAACGCCTTCCTCCGCAATATGAGCTACGAGATTCGTACACCCCTCAGCTCTGTTATCGGTTTTGCAGAACTCTTCGATACACCTCACACTACTGAGGATGAGGCGCTGTTTATTGAGCAGATTAAGAAAAACTCGGCACAGCTGCTGAAACTCATCAACGACATCCTGTTCCTCTCACGACTGGATGCCGGCATGATTGAGTTTAAAAGAAAACCCATCGATTTTGCGCAGTTCTTCGATGCTCGCTGCTTGTCCATCTGGTATCGTGGCCATCATGATGGCGTCGACCTTGTCTTGGACAACCCATACCAGACGCTGATGGTTGAAATTGACGACCAGAATCTGGGACTTGTCATTGACCAGATTATTGAGAATGCCAGCGCACATACGTTGACGGGTATGGTTCGCGTCAGCTATGAGTACACGGGTGAGGGCGTCGCCATGGCTTTCCAAGATACCGGCTGTGGTATCTCTGAAGATCGTATGAAGCAGATTTTTGAACGCTTTGGGGCGTCAGGAGGTAGCCATGGTACAGGTCTTGGCCTGGCCATCTGCCACGATATCACCACACAGATGGGTGGTAAGATCCGCCTTCAGTCAGAAGAAGGCAAGGGAACCATCGTGTGGGTAAGCATTCCGTGTAAGTGTACTGAAATCGTCAGGAAATAGAAGAGGGGGAGGAGTTACATCATGAAACGTTCAATAAGATATATACTATTAGCACTATTCTTTACCGTCGTACCCTCGGCAACCAGCGCCAAAGATATCTCTGGTTTTACGGAGGATAATCCGCTAATTATCGCCTGCGACTGGGACTTCCGTCCTTTTGAGTTCCTCGACAGTGACGGAGAACCTGCAGGATATAATGTTGAGGTGCTTGACATCATCCTGAACCGCCTGGAAATTCCGCACAAGTTCGTCATGCAGGAGTGGCAGACGGCCAGCGACATGTTTACGACGCATCATGCAGACTTGTTGCACGCCCTCTCTATCTATTATAGAGACAGTATCTATGAGCAGACGAAAAAGTATGTCAACTACTACAATTTGCGTGTGGCCCGTCGTGTGGATACCCCTCTTTTTAGTGGTATCTCCCAAATCGGACGTGGTGTCCGACTAGGGGCCAAGAAGAACGACTATGCTGCCTTGCGCATCAGTGAAATCGACACCATTCCTTTTGATGTACAGTATCTGTCGCCGAAGGAAGGCCTCTCCCGTGTGCGAAGCCGTCAATGTGACTATTATATCTGGGGACAGATACCTCTTGAGAATAAAATTCAGGAGCTGTCCATCGACAGTCTAGTGCTGGACGAGGTAAAGGATATCGCTCCTGGTGAGTTGCACATCATAGGCTATCGAGAGGATGTTATCGATGCCATCGACGACCAGTACACCCGTCTGGAACAGGCTGGCGAGTTGCAACGCATCTACGACAAGTGGTTCCATCCGGAGCGTGTCCACGACGATGCCTCTCCTGTTGCCCCGTTTATCTTGGTGGGTCTTGTCGTAGCTGGTCTTCTCGTCTTCATTGCCGGACGTCTACTGTCCTTGCGCGTGCGGGCTTCTGTACGCCGCAATACGGAGTTGAACAGCATCATGAAGCAAGCACTCGACATGGACGATTGCTATGTGCTGGAGTATGATGTCATACTGGGACATGTGAAGAACATCCATGGCAATCTGCTGCCTAAGAGTGGCATCTCCATTGAAGAACTCATTGAGCGCATCGCCCCCGATGAGCGCGACGAGTTCAAAGTACTGGTAGATAGCATGAAGCGTGGCAACTGTGACTCATGGTCGCTGCAGCGTCGTTATAATTCTGGAACAAGTGAAGCACCCTGCTGGAGAACCTTTATCGGTGGTGCTGTCGTGGAGCGAGAGGATGGTGTTCCGCGCTATATTGTACATACGGTCAAGGACATCACCAAGGATTTGGAGGAGGAACAGCGCAACCAGGAGCTGGCCGATAAGTATATGAAGGTCTTTGACACCAATATGATGGCCATGTCGTTCCACGATGTTGATGGTTTCCTGATAAATTTGAACCAGCGCATGCGTGAATTGCTGGAGTTGACTCCCGAGCGCGAGCAGTTCTTCCGCAAGACGTCTTTCCTGGAAGACCCCCTCCTCAAGGGTTGTGTCGAGCAGGGCTCTTTCGCTTCCTTCCACGTCTGTGGACGCATGTACTATCAAGACTTCGGGATAGACAAGTATATCGAGACACGCGTTACGCCTGTCAAGGACGAGGAAGACAGGTTGGTGTACTACATTATTACTTCGCGCGACGTCACGGCGGAACGTGACATGTATATGAAGCAGCGTGAGCATGAGCGCCACCTAAAGGAAACGCATGATGCCATCAATCGTTATGAGGACCAGCTACGCTACCTGTTGAATGAAAGCAACATGTATGTGTGGAACTACAACCAGCATGAACGTGTCATTCGCTTTACGCGTAGTCTGCGACAAGCAGAATACTTATGGCCGTTGGAGGAATATCTGGCAGGCATGGATGAAAAAGACCGTCCTGTTGCTCAGCGCGTCATTTCCGAACTGGTGATGAATGGCAAACCCTTCAACGTAATTCATCAGTTCAACTATACGCCTGTTACTGAATCGCTGACATGGTTTTCTATTTCTGGTATTCCTCTCTTAGATGAAGAGGGTAAAGTCAAGGAGTATTTCGGACTGGTGCGCGACATCTCTGACCTGATGCGTGCCCAGAAGAAACTTCGTGAGGAGACGGAACGGGCTAACGACTCCGGTCGTCTGAAGAGTGCCTTCCTGGCCAATATGACTCACGAGATTCGTACACCGCTCAATGCCATTGTCGGCTTCAGCGACCTGTTGCAGATGGTTGACAGTCCTGACGAGCGCCGCGAGTTCATCCGTATTATCCGTAGCAACTGCGACATGCTGCTACGCCTTATTAACGACATTCTGGAGGCCAGCAGCATGGGACAGGCCATCGCGATAGAACCGGTAGAACTGGACCTGTCTTCTGTCTTTGACGATATTTGTCAGACGTTGGAGCAGCGTGTGCAAGGAGTCAATGTGCAGTTCCTGAAAGACAATCCCTACGACACGTTACCTGTCATGATGGACAAGGGACGCCTCCAGCAGTTGCTCACCAACTTTGTGACCAACGCCGTGAAGTATACGAAAGAGGGACACATTCGTGTGGGCTACCGCAAAGAGTCGCGCGAGATAGACCACCAGCGTCGTGAGGGACTTTGGTTCTACTGTGAAGATACAGGTGCCGGCATCCCTAAGGAGAAACAGTCGGCTGTCTTCGAGCGCTTCGTGAAACTGAATGACTTCGTACAGGGTACAGGTCTCGGTCTTGCCATTTGTAAGGCTATCGTCGACAGATGTGGCGGTCGCATAGGTGTTACCTCAGAAGGTGAGGGATGTGGCTCTACCTTCTGGTTCTGGATACCTGATAAGGTCAGCAAAAACTGATATTATTTGACACCCACGATTTGGGTTGCCGGTTGCTCCTTGTTGCGGCGGTTCACCACGGTCACGACGGCTTGTGCTAGGTTGATGAATGCCAGACCTGTGGCCGTATCGCTGCTCAGTGCAGCAGGTTCGCCCTTGTCACCACTGTCGCAGATGCCCTGCACCAATGGGATTTGTGCAAGCAGGGGTACGTTCATCTCTTCAGCCAACTGCTTGCAACCTTCTTTACCGAAGATGTAGTATTTGTTTTCGGGCAACTCGGCAGGTGTGAACCATGCCATGTTTTCGATAAGTCCGAGAATGGGCACGTTGACTTTCTCGTTACGGTACATGTCTATACCCTTACGGGCGTCGGCCAGTGCCACCTGCTGGGGTGTCGAGACGATAACAGCACCTGTGATGGCGAGAGTCTGCAACAGTGTCAGGTGAATATCCGAGGTACCTGGAGGAGTGTCAAGAATAAAATAGTCCAGATCGCCCCAGTTGGCGTCGGCTATCAACTGCTTCAGGGCATTGGTGGCCATGCCGCCGCGCCACAGCGTTGCGGTGTCGGGGTTGACGAAGAAACCGATAGACAGCAGTTTCACTCCATATGCTTCGATGGGCTCAATGAGTTGTCTGCCGTCGACCTCTACAGCGTAGGGACGTGCGTCCTCCACATGGAACATTTTTGGCATTGAGGGGCCAAAGATGTCGGTATCCAACAGCCCTACCTTATATCCCAGGCGTGCCAGTGCAATGGCCAGATTAGCAGATACCGTCGACTTACCTACACCTCCCTTGCCACTGCTCACAGCGATGACGTTTTTTACCTGTGGCAACAACTTACCCACCTCAGGACGTGGCTTTGACTTGAACTCTGTCTGTATTTCTACTTCGACATCTTTGCCGCAGTGATACTTGATGGCGGCTTCTGCGGCCTTGACGGTCGACTTGAGGAAGGGGTCGGTGTCGCGTGGAAACTCCAGCACGACAGTAACTTTATTGCCATTGATGGCAGGCTGGTCGGCCACCATCTCACTTTCTATCAGGTTCTTTTTCGTGCCGGCATATGTCACTGTTGCCAACGCGTCCATAATCATTTTGGGATATAGTGCCATTTTCATTTTCTTTATTTTCGCTACAAAGGTACAAATAAATGGGTGAAATGCCAATTATTTCGCCATTTGTTTTGCTTTTTTCCAATAATTATCTTACCTTTACACCCGAATTGTGACAATAGCAAGAAATGATATAACAGTAGAACAGTTAATTAGAAAACTTATGAATAAGATGAAGATGATGGCCATCATGCTGATGGCTACCGTATGTGCACAGGCACAGAGTGATGTAGAACCATATTTCACCACGAAGGAGATGCCCGACATGTTGAAGTGGTGTCCAGCTCCCCCCGATACCGTGAGTGCTCACTTCAGCTATGACATCATCCAGTATATGTGGGGCAAGCAGATGCGTCTGGACAAGGAGCGTGCAGCCATAGCAGTCAGAGATGCTGAATATGGTCTGGACTGCATCATCCGCGAATTCAGTGAACCTTTCGGTATGAAGATCTCCAAGGAAGAAACCCCTGAGATTTATAAGGTGTTGCGTGACGGTACTGCCACCTGCGACAGCATCTGTACGCTGCCCAAGAAACACTATATGCGCCGCCGTCCCTTCATGCGTATGCAGGAGCCGACGCTTTATCCGCAAGACGAACCCGCCCTGCGCAAGAACGGTTCCTATCCCTCGGGACATACCATCCTCGGCTGGAGTTCTGCCTTGCTGCTGTCGGAGATTAACCCCGACCGTGCTGACACCATCTTGGCTCGTGGCTATATGTATGGCGAGAGTCGCGTCATTGTGGGTGCCCACTGGCAGAGTGATGTCGATGCTGGACGCTTAGCGGCTTCTGCCGCCTATGCCCGTCTGCATACCAGCGATCGCTTCCTGGAGCAGATGCGTCGGGCTCGTCTTGAATACCGCTGCAAGGCTGGTCTGGCAACCCCAGCCGAGCAGAAGGCTTACAAGAAGGCGAAGAAGTGATACAATGATAAAGCCCCACTAAATCGGTGGGGCTTTATCATTAATGTCAGATTATCACTTTGCCTTTTCCTTAGGGCTGCGCTTGTCGCGGTGATAGGAGCGATAGTCGTCGAGTTCGATTTCTACGTCGGGCTCCACAAGTTTGCCAATACGGGGCAGACAGAACTTCAAATACTTGATGTTCAGGCCACGTGCTATCCACATGCCTTCGTAGTAAGTCTGAATGCTGGCAGCCACGCTGTCCTTGGACGCTGTCGCATACAGGTCGGTAGTCTTGACCAGCACGGGCAGGTGATTGGCCTCTACGAGATAAGAGGTATAAGTGAAGAGGAAGTTGGAATCCGTCTTCAGGTGGATAAAACCTCCGTCGGAGAGGAAATGGCGATAGCGGTTGAGAAACCATGTGGAGGTAAGGCGTTTGCGAGGGTTCTTCATCTGGGGGTCAGAGAAGGTAAGCCAGATTTCCTGTACTTCGCCCTCTGAGAAGAAACGGTCGATAACCTCGATGTTGGTACGCAGGAAAGCCACATTCTTCAGCTCTTCCTTGAGGGCTTGTGTGGCACCTGTCCACATGCGGGCTCCTTTGATGTCGACACCAATGAAGTTGACGTCGGGGAACATCTTTGCCAGCCCTACGGTATACTCGCCTTTGCCGCAACCTAACTCCAGGACGATGGGGTTGTCGTTGTGGAAGTATTGCTCACGCCAATGGCCCTGCATAGCAAAAGGAACGTGTTCCACTACCGAAAATGGGTATTGAAACACGTTTTCATAAGTTTCCATGTCGGCGAATTTCGCCAGTTTGCCTTTTCCCATTAATTGTCAATTGTCAATTACTCAATGACGACCGTTGTCCAGCCGTGCTTGTCCTCAATCTCTCCATATTGGATGCCACGGAGCGTGTCGAACAGTCTCTTAGAAACGGGACCGGGCTTGTCACCGAATGAGTAGCGCTTGCCAGTGTCGAGGTCATCAATATAAGAAATAGGTGAGATGACGGCTGCCGTACCGCAGGCACCAGCCTCCTCGAAGGTATCCAGCTCTTCCTCAGGGATGGGGCGACGTTCAACCTTTAACCCCAGATCCTCAGCAACCTGCATCAGCGACTTGTTGGTGATGGAGGGGAGGATAGAAGTCGACTCAGGAGTTACATAGGTATTATTCTTGATGCCGAAGAAGTTGGCAGCACCGCACTCGTCGATATACTTCTTCTCCTTGGCATCGAGATAGAACTCGCAAGCATAGCCTTTCTCGTGAGCCAGGTTGTTGGCAAACAGAGAGGCTGCGTAGTTGCCGCCAACCTTATACTTACCAGTTCCAAGAGGTGCTGAACGGTCATAGTCGCGAACGATGACGTAGGGATTGCTAGAGAATCCACCCTTGAAATAAGGTCCTACGGGTGTGACGAAAATCAGGAAGCAGTACTCCTTAGAAGGATGTACACCTACCTGAGCGCTAGTACCGATGAGCAGTGGACGGATATAGAGCGTAGCACCGCTCTCGTAAGTAGGAATCCACTCCTGGTTGAGGCGAACCACCTTCTTGACCATTTCGGTGAAGAGCTCAGTAGAAACTTCTGGCATCATAATGCCGCGGCAGGTGCTCTGCAGGCGCTTGGCATTCTCGTCAACGCGGAAAATACGTACCTTTCCATCCTTGCAGCGATAGGCTTTCAGTCCCTCGAAAGCTTCCTGTCCGTAGTGCAGACAGGTTGCTGCCATGTGCATTTTCAGATACTCGTCGGAGCATACTTCTATCTCGCCCCATTTACCGTCACGATAGTAACAACGTACGTTGTAGTCGGTTTTCATGTAACCGAACGACAAGTTTCCCCAATCTAAATTCTTCATAATGGTCTATCTATTTTGTTGTACATTATTTCAAATTGGTGGCAAAAGTAATCAAATTCTGTCATTTATGCAAGAATTTCAATCGAAAAGTGTAAGTTATGCAGATTTTTCTATATCTTTGTAGCCGAAAACGAAAACATATTGTTAGTAATTATTCAATCAGAAGAAAATGAGAAGCTATTTTTTGTTGTTGGCACTGGCTATAGGTACTACAGCATGCGCCACGGAGAAGAACGACACGGTCATTTTTAACAGTCCGTCTCAGGTTATTGTAATGACTAGTGACTCTGTGCAGAAAGTAAAGATTAAGGGTAAGAATGATGACGAGAAATATCTTTATGAGTCTCGTGTATCTATCAATAATTCTGCCTCTAAGATGATTAAGAAGAGCATCACGCGTGACGAGAATGGCATCGTCCTTGACCTGGGTTATGGTTGGGCTATCCCTACCAACACCCCTCAAGGTAACGGCTTTGCTGTCTTCAAATCATGGGAGTGGATGATTGGCTTGCGTTATTGCTATACCCCCAAGAATGCCCTGCAAAGCTATTCAGTGGGCTTGTGGTGTGACTGGCGCAGCTATACAGTGCCTTGTGACCATGTAATCAGCAAAAATGCAGATGATATTGTCGTCTTTGGCGAGTATCCTTCAAATGTCAGCGAGACATCTTCGACCATACGTATCTTCAGCCTGTCAGTGCCTTTCCTGTTCACGCAGAAGTTTGGTAAGAACAGCAAAGCCAGTTTCTCGCTGGGTCCCGTGGTGAATTTCAATGTTCGTGGCCGTATCAATAATGAGTGGACAGACAATGATATTAACTACGAAACCAGTACCAAGAGTATTGGTCAGCGTCCTGTCACTGTAGACTTTATGGGCATCCTGAGGTATGGCGATGTAAGCCTATACTGTAAGTACTCGCCGATGAGCGTACTGAAAAGCAAGTCGGAAAACGGTGTGGAGAATCCGCAGTTCCACTCAATGACCTTTGGCTTGTTCTTCTAAGAGCTCGGCCTCGGTTTTTGTGAGTTTTTCACGGCATATCTTGATGAGCTGTTGGGCAGTTTTCAACTGTACCGTCAGCTCGTCAATCGTATATTCGTTATTCTCCATCTTGCGGACAATGGCCTCCAGCTGAGCCAGTGCCTCCTCGTATTTGATACTCTCACTCATTGTACTATAGATTTGATGGTTCCTTTCTCTACTCGTGTCTCTAACTCGTCACCGGCCTTCAGCTGTTGTGGGTCACGTACAGCATGCCCGTTGTGGAGGGTGATGCTATAGCCACGGCTGAGCAACCGTTGCGGGTCGTAGCTCTGCAATAGCAGTTCTAGCTGACTGAGGTGGTGCTTTTGGTTTGTTATGATGCGCTCAATACTTACCGACAGGCGCTGTTGAAGCATCTCGATGCGGTGGCGGGCATCTGTGATAATGTGTCCCGCCATGCTGATGCGCTGTTGGGCGATGTTCAGCCGCTCTAACACCTGCCGCAGGTTGTCGATGAGCAGGGTTGCTGCTGCCGTAGGCGTCTTGACACGGGTGTTTGAGACCATGTCGAGGATGCTTTCGTCGCGGTCATGACCTATACCCGTAATGATGGGTAATGGGAACTGAGCCACGTTCTCTGCCAGGGCCAGCGTGTCGAAACCGCTGAGGTCGGCAGTGGCACCGCCGCCACGGATAATGACGACGACGTCGTAGGTGTTGGGGCTCTGTTCATAGATTTTGTTGAGTGCGGAGATGACGCTCAACTCTACTTGTTCGCCTTGCATGATGGCAGGGAAAAGCGTGACCTCGAACTTAAAGCCGTATTCGTTGTCCTCCAGTTGTCGGCAGAAGTCGCCATAGCCTGCTGCACCGGCGGCAGAGATGACGGCAATCCGTTTTGCAAACAGGGGTATGCGTAACTCGCGTTGGAGGTCGAAGACTCCCTCTTCTTTCAACTGCCGGATCGTCTCTTGGCGTTTGCGTGCCATGTCGCCAATCGTGTAGGTGGGGTCGATGTCGGTGACAATCCATGAGAAGCCGTATGCCTCATGGTATTGGGCATAGACACGTAGCAA
>OCTX012267387.1_pt1 | contig 21376 bp, 22 predicted proteins | sample 1539691 | NCBI WGS metagenome assembly OCTX01 (sample SAMN02144231, study PRJEB22623) | gut metagenome | biome: sheep rumen | host: Ovis aries | place: New Zealand
CAGCTGTAGAAACAATAGATTTCCGACATTTGCGGATAATTTCCCATTTTTATACAATCTTATCGGTTGTTGTCATATGCTTCAAACCGATAATAATACCGGATTCTGAGATTCTATCCGTCAAATGATGCTTCGTCAATCCCATAATTTTTCTGATTTTGGAGATTTATCGGTATTATTCTCATATGACATACCGATAAAATACGCTTTTGTTCTATTCTTATCTGTCCTCAACGACGTAATCGTACCGATAGAATTCCTGATTTTCTTTATCTATCGGTTTAACCCTGCTGTTATCCTGATTGAAAAGCACTCACCATTCATCATATTGTTTCAACAGTGAAACTCCAGTTAACAACGGAGATGTGTTGTATAATATTTCTATATTCAGGCAGCTTCGATTATGACAGAATATGGAGGTTTCTCATGGCTGAACTTAGATGTCCGCATTGCGGAAAGACTTTCTCGGTAGATGATACAGAAGTGAACTCGATCGTACAGCAGATCCGGGACAAAGAGTTCGAGAAGAATGTGAATTCCCGTGTAAATGAGATGGAAGAACACCTCCGTGAGATCCACGAGGCTGATATCGAGGCGCGTGAGAATAAGATCCGGCTGAATATCCAGCAGGAGCATGAAAAAGAGATCCAGAAGCTCCAGGCGCAGGTAAGAAAAGCAGAAGAGAAGGCCTCTGCACTTCAGAGCGAGCTGAACTCTTTTGAAGATAAGAAGACCATTGCCGTGATGGAGGCAGTGAATAAGATCGAGACAGAGAAGAGAGATCTTGAGACGAAACTTACGAATGAGAAGCGGGACCTCGAGACGAAGCTGACCAATGAGAAGCACGATCTGGAAAAAGCACTGGTACAGGAAAAGGATACGAGAAAACTCCTTCTGGATCAGAAAGATGAGCAGATCGCATACTATAAAGATCTGAAGACGAAAATGTCCACGAAGATGGTCGGTGAGACGCTCGAGCAGCACTGCGAGATCCAGTTCAACCAGCTCCGCGCGACGGCTTTCCAGAATGCGTATTTCGAGAAAGACAACGACGCCAGGACCGGAAGTAAAGGCGACTATATCTATCGGGAAACCGATGAGAACGGTGTGGAGATCATCTCCATCATGTTCGAGATGAAGAACGAGATGGACGAAACCGCGACGAAGCACAAGAACGAAGATTTCTTTAAAGAACTAGATAAGGATAGAAAAGAGAAGAACTGTGAGTATGCTGTCCTTGTCTCACTTCTTGAGAGCGACAGCGAGCTTTATAATGCCGGTATCGTCGATGTTTCCTATCGCTATGAGAAGATGTATGTGGTACGTCCGCAGTGCTTCATCCCGATCATCACGCTCCTTCGCAATGCCGCGAAGAATGCGCTTCAGTATAAGCAGGAACTGGCGATCGTAAAAAACCAGGATATCGATATTTCCAACTTTGAAGAGAACCTCCTGATATTTAAGGACGACTTCGGAAGAAACTATAATCTGGCACACTCGCACTTCGAGAAAGCGATCGACGAGATCGACAAGACGATCCAGCATCTCGAAAAGGTCAAGAAAGAACTTCAGGGATCCGACAACCAGCTCCGCATCGCGAATAATAAAGTCGAAGATGTCGATGTAAAAAAGCTGACAAAAGGAAACCCGACCATGCAGGCCAGGTTTGAAGAGATCCGTAAGAATAAAGAACTCTGATCCTTAGTTCATAAGAAGCAGGCACCAATATGTGGTTCCGTTAGCCTTAATGTATCCAAGGCCCATTTTGGAATACTCTGAGTTGAGCATATTTTTTCTGTGTCCATCAGAAGCGTACCACAGATTAAAAATCTCAGTTACTGTTGAACCATTTGGAGCAGCGTTTTCTCCAGCTTTAGTGTATGTCAGCCCAACATCGAAAAGGACGCGAGTCCCCTTGTCACCGTTTGGACGAGTATGCTTATATTTTTCATAGTCCTGCGCCATTTCTGAAGCGCGGATGCGTGCTGCTTTATTCATAGAATCGTTGAGTGAAAGCGCAGGTACGCCAGCTTCTGCACGCTTTTCGTTGATCAAATTGAGCAAGGTTTCAGCGCCGGAACTTGAAGCATCTCCGCTTGGCTTCGGCTTCGGTGTAGGAGTATTCTCCTTTGGGGCTGGTGTTGCTGTTGCCTTTGGCTTTGGTGTTGCTGTGGCTTTCGGCTTCGGTGTGGCAGTAGCCTTCGGAGCTTTTGTCGGTGCCTTTGTAGGATCGGTGGATGGATTATCTGTAGAGCCTGCACCGGGTGTTGTTTCCGCACCAGAAGCCGGGGTGGAGTCGGACGGAACATAATCCGCAGATCCGATGTCTGTCTCAGTGGGCAATGAAGATTCTGTTGTGCTGGCGGAAGTGTCTGTTACTTCGCCGGATGTTTCGGAAGAACCATCGGTCAATGAAGAAGTACCGGCCGTTTCCGATGTTTCTGAAGTTGTTACGGAAGAAGTGTCGGTAAGGCTCACATCGCTTTCTTCGCTCTTGCGCTTCGCGCAGGAAGACATGGCGAAAACAGAGATGATCAGTAAAAGTCCGATGGTAAGTGCTAATGGCGTGTTTCTTTCTGAAGAATTGTGTTTTTTCATCTGGTCAGCATCCTGTGTTTTTGAAGTTAGTATAGTGTTTATTATATAAGGTGGACACTTTAAGTGCAAATGGTTTTGGTGTTTGAGGAGGCGGAGGCTCTCCAGATTCACGGAATATTTTCCTGTTTTTTCAGATCACGGGCATATGGTAAAATAAAAAACAGGATACACATTCTAAAAGAGGGTCGAGGAAAAGATCATGGAGCTGTCATCCACTCCGCGCGGAGAGCGCATCTATATCGGTTTTTTCGGCATGAGAAATGCCGGCAAGTCCAGCGTAGTCAATGCTTTTACCAATCAGGAGATCGCTATCGTTTCCGATGTGAAGGGGACAACGACGGATCCTGTGTATAAGGCGATGGAGCTTCTTCCCCTGGGCCCTGTTATGATCGTGGATACTCCCGGTATGGACGATGAAGGCGAACTCGGACTTCTCCGTATCGAGAAGTGTAAAGAAGTCATGGCGAAGGTCGATATCGCGATCCTCGTCGTCGATGGTACGCTCGGCATGAGCGACGGCGACCGTATGCTGAAGAAGATGTTCGAGGAGCGGAATCTCCCGTATATCACGGTATATAACAAACTGGACCTGGTGCAGCAGCGCATCGGGAAGGGAAGGACCAGGGAAGTCCCTCAGGACAGCATCTGGGTGTCGGCGTCCGATAAGATCAATATCACTGATTTAAAAGAAATGGTGGCGCACCTGGTGGTCGATCCGAGTAACGGAAGGAAAATCATCGCGGATCTGATCTCCGAGGGTGATATCGTGGTTCTTGTTACCCCGATCGATGAGGCGGCGCCGAAAGGCCGCCTGATCCTTCCGCAGCAGCAGACGCTCCGTGATATTCTTGATACCGGCGCGATCGGCGTGGTGACGCAGGTCCCGCAGATCCCGGAAGTCCTGGCTTCTTTGGCAAAAGCACCTGCCCTTGTCGTGACCGACAGTCAGGCATTTAAAGAGGTAAATGAACTGGTACCGGAGGATATTCCGCTGACATCGTTCTCGATGCTCTTTGCACGGTATAAAGGTGATCTCGGGGAAGCGATACTGTCTGCCAACTATCTCGATAAGCTGGAAGACGGGGCGAAGATCCTCATCTCCGAGGGATGCACGCACCACCGTCAGTGCAATGATATCGGCACGGTAAAGCTTCCGAAGATGATTGAAAAAACGACTGGTAAGAATTTCCACTTCGAGTGGTCTTCCGGTGATTCGTTCCCGGATGATCTTTCCACCTTTGACCTGGTGGTCCACTGCGGCGGCTGTATGCTGAATCCCAGAGAAATGATGCACCGCATCCGCATCTGCCAGAACGCGGGGGTACCGATCACGAACTATGGTGTGATCATGGCGAAGATGCAGGGGATCCTGCCGCGCGTTTCCGCACCGCTTCTGGGAAAGAAATGACTTCCTGATAATCGGTTCTTCAGGGAAAAATAAATATCCCGGTAATCAAGTTTCTTCAGCGAACTGCGCGTCCAGTTCCCGGTCTCTGGCCTGACGTTCACGGATGGTCTTTTCGATCATCATGTCCTTGACCTTCATGAGACGGGTAGTGGCGGAACGCTCACTCTCATCGAGCTTCATGGTGATATAGCGGATCTTCTCCTCGTAGTCCGGGATCATGACGTGCTCGAGTGCATTAACACGACGGCGTGTCTTCTCGATCTCGGAGGCCATGAGCTGGCATTTCTTTTCGATCTCGGCAAGTGCGATGAGGTCGGGCATGATGTCCGACAGCGCAAGGATCGCGTCATCAAGATCGATCGGGGTGAAGGAATAGCCGTAGGAGTAGATATCTCCTTCGTCCGCTGTTTTGTACTGTGCCTTGAAAACAGGGACTTTGACGCTCATTATGTTCTTTTCGGATACGTCGAGCGTCATGCTCTGTTTGTGGTACATCATGGCGACGGCGATCGCCTGATTGGACATCAGGGATCTGGCGACAGACATATGCTGGTTGGCAACTTCGAGCTTGGCTTCCACTTCTCTGCGGATGCGCTTATTCTCACGCACGGCCTCGAGGAACTGGCGCATGAGTTCATCACGCTTGTCCTTCAGAAGCTTATGTCCGCGGCGCGCGGTAACCAGACGCTTCTTCAAGCGCGTCAGTTCCATTCTGGTTGGATTTACATTCGCAGTTGCCATTATCCTTTACGTCCTTATTTCTCGTCGTAATACTTATCGAGGAGCTTATCGCTGATACGCTTGTGCTCCGATCTCGGAAGGATCCTAAGGAGCTTCCAGCCGAGGTCGAGTGTCTCTTCGATGGAACGGTCTTTGTTGAAGCCCTGGGATACATATTCTTTTTCAAAAGCATCCGCGAACTTCGCGTAGAGCTTATCCATATCAGTAAGAGCCGCTTCACCTAAGATGACCATGAGTTCTTTTGCCTCTTTACCACGGGCATAGGCGGAGAAGAGCTGGTTCATGGTGTTACTGTGGTCCTCACGGGTCTTGCCTTCGCCGATACCCTTATCCTTCAGACGGGAAAGGGAAGGAAGAACATCTACCGGCGGCATAATGCCTTTTCTGTAGAGCTCACGGGAGAGGATGATCTGTCCCTCGGTGATATAACCGGTAAGGTCAGGGATCGGGTGGGTCTTATCGTCCTCTGGCATGGTCAGGATCGGGATCATGGTGATGGATCCGTTCTTGCCCTTCTGGCGGCCGGCTCTTTCGTACAGGGACGCAAGGTCGGTGTACATGTAACCCGGGTAACCACGGCGGCCCGGAACTTCTTTTCTTGCGGCGGAGACCTCACGGAGAGCATCCGCATAGTTCGTGATATCCGTGAGAATAACGAGTACGTGCATGTCGAGGTCAAAGGCCAGATATTCTGCGGCGGTCAGCGCCATACGCGGGGTCGCGATACGTTCGACGGCCGGGTCGTTCGCAAGATTTATGAAAAGCACTGTTCGGTCGATAGCGCCTGTCTCTTTGAAGCTGTCCATGAAGAAGTTCGCTTCTTCGAAGGTGATACCGATCGCGGCGAATACTACGGCGAACTTCTCATCGGTGCCTCTAACCTTTGCCTGACGGGCGATCTGGGCAGCGAGGTTCGCATGCGGGAGACCGGATGCGGAGAAGATCGGGAGTTTCTGTCCACGAACCAGAGTGTTCAGGCCATCGATGGCGGAAACACCGGTCTGGATAAACTCATTTGGGAAGTTTCTGGCCGCCGGGTTCATCGGGAGACCGTTAACGTCGAGTCTCTTTTCCGGGATGATCTCCGGACCGTCATCGATCGGACGGCCAAGTCCGTCAAATACACGTCCCAGCATATCCTTAGATACCGGAAGCTCCATCTGTTTTCCGGAGAATCTTACTTTACTGTCGGCCAGGTTGATGCCGGCGCCGCTCTCAAAGAGCTGTACGAGAGCATTGGTGCCGTCGATCTCGAGAACACGGCAGCGGCGCTTCTCGCCATTTGCCAGTTCGATCTCGCCGAGCTCGTTATAGCTGACATCCGTGACACCACGGACCATCATCAGCGGTCCTGCGACTTCGCTTATGGTACGGTACTCTTTTGCCATATCTTAATCCTCCTTGTTCAGCAGCTCGGACAGTTCGAAGGCCAGCTGCGCACCGATGGATACGAATTCATTCTCTGCATCATCCTCGGTGATGTATTTGAAACGTCCAATCTTCTCACGAACCGGGAGTGCCACGAGCGCTTCGATGTCGGCACCCATCTCAAGGGCACCGGATGCTTTGTCATAGAAGTCCAGGATCAGCTTCATCATGTAGTCCTGTTTCTTCAGGGAAGTATGTGTATCTACTTCGTGGAACGCGAGCTGATGGAGGAAGTCCTCACGGATCGATCTTGCGACTTCCATCTTCAGACGGTCAGTGGAAGAGAGCGCGTCCATACCGACGAGCTTAACGATCTCTTCGAGTTCTGCTTCTTCCTGCAGGATGAGCATCATTCTCGCACGGTTACTGTTCCACTCCGGAGAAACATTCTCTTCGAACCAGGAAGCCAGAGAATCTGTGTAGAGAGAATAACTTGTCAGCCAGTTGATGGCAGGGAAGTGACGCTTATACGCAAGACCTGCATCCAGACCCCAGAATACCTTAACGATACGGAGGGTCGCCTGGGATACCGGCTCGGAAATATCACCACCCGGAGGAGATACGGCGCCGATCGCGGAGAGGGAGCCCTCGAGGCCTTCGGAACCGAGTGTCGTTACACGGCCGGCACGCTCATAGAACTGTGCCAGACGTGAACCGAGGTACGCCGGGTAACCTTCTTCACCAGGCATCTCTTCGAGTCGGCCGGACATCTCACGGAGCGCCTCTGCCCAACGGGAAGTGGAGTCCGCCATAAGAGCTACGGAGTAGCCCATGTCACGGAAATATTCAGCGATCGTGATACCTGTATAGATGGAAGCCTCACGGGCGGCAACCGGCATATCCGAGGTGTTCGCGATAAGCACGGTACGCTTCATCAGGCTCTCGCCGGTATATGGGTCGATGAGTTCCGGGAACTCATTCAGTACGTCGGTCATCTCGTTACCACGTTCACCGCAGCCGATATAAACGACGATATCTGCCTGTGCCCACTTCGCGAGCTGATGCTGGGTAACTGTCTTTCCTGATCCGAAAGGACCCGGGATCGCTGCGACACCACCTTTGGCGATCGGGAACATGCAGTCGATGACACGCTGTCCTGTAACGAGCGGCATCGTCGGAGCATGTTTCTTGACATACGGGCGGCTTTTTCTTACCGGCCAGCGCTGATAGAGCATCAGGTCGATCTCTTCGCCCTTGTCGGTTCGAAGTTTTCCGACAGGCTCTTCGAGCTTATAGCTGCCGCTGCTGATCGATACGATCGTACCGCTTACCTTCGGCGGGATAAGGATCTTATGTTTAACGGTCTCGCTTTCCTGAACAAAGCCGATGGAGTCACCGCCGATCACTTTGTCGCCGGCTTTCTTTTCCGCTTCGAATTTCCAGACTGCGTCACGGGAGAGGGAAGGAACCTCGATACCGCGTGAAAGGTTATTGCCGACCTTTTCCATGATGGATTCCAGAGGCCTCTGGATACCGTCGAAGATACCGCCGATCAGGCCGGGGCCGAGTTCAACGGAGAGAGGAGCACCTGTAGATTCCACAGGCTCGCCGGCCTTAAGACCTGCCGTTTCCTCGTAAACCTGGATGGAAGCGCGGTCACCATGCATCTCGATGATCTCTCCGATCAAGCGCTCGTTACTAACACGCACAACGTCGAAAAGGTTGGCATCACGCATTCCTTCTGCAACTACCAGTGGTCCGGAGACCTTCACGATCGACCCTTTGCTCATTTTGCTTACTCCTTTAAACGTTACTTACTGTTCTTTTAATATGTCTGATCCGACCGCTTTCTCCACAGACTTGGAGATCGCCTTCATGCCCATGCCCTCGTTTCCGGTAACTCCCGGGATCGGAAGGATGACAGGCAGAGGCCGGTCGCTGTATTTATCTATTTCTGCTTCCAGAGTCTGAGCTAAAGACTCTGTGATAAGGATCACGGCATAGTCGCCCTCGGCCAGGTTGTGAAGTGTCGTAGCCGGGTTATCCATACGGTCGAGCGGAAAGATATCCAGACCGATGGAGGCAAAGCCGTATATACTGTCACGATCGCCCATAGCGGCAATTTTCTTACTCATACAGCCTCCTTGCTCTTGTGGCTACTACATCTACCGGCAGTCCGTTCTGCTTGGCAGAAAGGATGATCCTTGCATTCTTAATTTCCGCTTCCTTGCCCAGGTAGAAGCCGATCATCGGCTCTGGTCCCAGAGGACTGTTTTTGTAAGGAATAGGAAGGGAGATCATCTTATCATCGACCCATTTCTCGAATTCCGCCGGGGAGGAGGACAAATATTTCGTCCCCGAACTATAGGACGTCGTAGAAAGATAGGTTATCAGTTCTTCCATCTTATTCTCGGCTCCGGCACAGGCGATGAGCTTGTCCCGGGAGATCGAGGTGTTCCCTGTGGAGAGTGCTTTTTCCAAGAAAGCACCGTCCTTTCCGGTCTTGATGGCACGGAAAGCGGCCTTGATATTGGCGGTTGCCGTAAAGATCTCTATTTCTTCCTTCATAAGACCGATGCCGCTTGCATGCGCCGAGCGGATAAGCTCGGAAAGACAGCAGTTGTCGATCATGACATCCGCCATCTGACCGTCGCCGGTGCGGACAAGAAGGTCATACACATCTGCCGCCAGTTTGGCAAACGGGGAGGGAAGTTTAGCGAACTCATGCGATTCGATCGCATCCTTCATGAGCGTGCGATCGACCGTAGAGGGTCCGATAAAATGGAGATCCACATCAAAGTCACTCAGCAGGCACTTGATGCCGGCTTTGAGATTATGAAAGTCGTTTCGGAGGATCAGGGCGTGGAAGACCTTCGGATCCGGAGCGGACTCCAGTATCCATCCCCAGGCACGGGCAAGCTCCATATCGAGGATCTTACCGATGTCCCTGGTGTCTTCAGGCATGCTCCAGCCGTGATCCGAGAGCACCGCTACCGCCGCTTCATACGAAGGGGCGGACAGGAGCTTATCCAGGTCGTGTTTACGTAAGAAAGACTTCTCGTAAACATTCGCGCCGGACACGGCAAATGCATATTTGCTATCACTTACACCCATGAACCTTTAAAGTTCCTTTCCATTTACTTTGAAAAAAGCACCCGGTTGATCTCGTCACGGATCTCTTCCTTGCGGTCGGCAACCAGCGCATCCAGCGTCCCGTTATACTCGCATTCCCCGCAGATGAGGATGCATCCGGTATCAAAAGACCCGGCGTTTTCGGACAGCGTGATCGTGGAACCGGTCGCCTTCGACAGCTCAGTAAGGAAATCTGAAGGAAGTTCCGCTTTATCCTTACTGCTTAAGACCAGGACGCCATCCTCGCCTTCGCTGTTCTTGGTGACGAAATTTCTGATCATATCCAGATGGTCAGAAACAGGCAGTGCGCGGATCCGCTTCTTGGCTTCTTCCACGATCTCATCGATCATGGCGACGCGCTCGGAAAGAAGACGCCGCTGCGACTTCGTATTCTGAGTCGCACGGTTCTGTCTGGCCTGCGCATCGATCACAGCCTGCGCTTCAGAGAGCATCTTTGCCTCTTCTTCCTTGGCCTGTTCCTTCTTCTTCGCGATCAGTTTTTCTGCATCGCTCTCGGCACGGGCCACGCGGGCATCGGCGCTCTCTCTAGCTTCTGTTAAGATCCGCTCGATGATGGAATCTATACCAGCCATACCTGCTCCTTATATTAAAAACCGAGTTTGCTGACGTTCATGACCATCAGGAGAGAGGTAACCAGGCTCAGAAGAGCATAGAGCTCAACGAGGGAAGCGGAGGTAACCGCTTTACCGGAATCCTGAGGTCTCTTGGAGATGAGGTTTACACCTGTCAGAGCTACGCGAGCCTGATACAGAGCGGAAACCAGACCACCGATGGCCATCGGCAGGCAGGAGATGAAGTACAGAAGGCCGGTGGAAAGTGTCGTAACAGGTGTTCCGCCGAGAATACCGATCTGTGTCAGTGTCAGGATGGCGATAACGAGTCCGTACAGTCCCTGAGAACCCGGAAGAAGCATGAGGATCAGAAGCTTACTGAACTTGCTGGAATCCTCCGCGATAACCGGAGAAGAAGCCTCCGCTACCATACCTACACCCTTGGACGAGCCGAAACAATTCGTCGTAACTGCCAGTCCTGCTCCGAATAATGCCAGTAACATACCCCAATTCATTTAATTGTCCTCCTTAATTTTGAAGTGTTTGGTGTTACCAGTAAAGGGGTGGAACATCGTTCCGCCGCCTTCGTAGAATTTCGCGAAAAATTCTACATACTGAAGTCTATTAACATGGACATATGCGCCGAGAGCGCTGATGCCCAGATTAATCGCATGGAAGAACAGGAATACCGGGATGAAGATCAGAAGCTTCACCACGCCTGTTCCGAAGAGTGTGCCGATCATGTTGGCAACACTGCCGATGATACCCGTAACGAGGCCCAGGGCCATGAGACGGGAATAAGAGAGAAGGTCACTGAAATAACCGGTGACGCCGTAGATCTTGCCGATACCGCCGATCACCTTGCCGAAACCCTTGGCTTTTCTGCCGCCGGTAAGGACCAGGCCGCAAACTCCGGCAATTGCTATATATTTACCGATGTTTGCGATAAGCTCGGAATTGATGATCTCGACCGGAGCCATCATCGGTGCGACCATCGGGAACAGGAAGACCGCAAGACCGGCAAAGGTCAGGATCCAGAAGCCCGAATCACAGATCGCATCACCCTTTTCGCCGTTTTTCCAGGATTTGTACATATTGGCCGAAAGACCCAGACAGATATGGATAAATCCTAAAATAAAGCTCAGGATCAGGAGCTTCATCGGGTCATTACTCGGGTCGAACCACAAAGGCGGAAGAGAGACGGAACCGTCGAAGAATCCCTTGGAGACGGCACCGACGAGATCGCCGAAGAAACTGCCGTACATGATTCCCCAGAAGATGGTGGCCAGACCGCAGTAGAAGAACTTCATCATATTCTTCTTTGCGTTGCCTTCCGGCTTTCTCTTCTTAAGAACGAAGAGCGTTCCGAGGCAGAGAAGAATACCGTAACCTGCATCGGAGAGCATCATACCGAAGAAGAAATAGTAGAAGAACGCCATGACCGGATTCGGGTCGATATCTCCCTTGGCCGGTGCGCTGTAGGATTCCACGATATCTTCCACAGGAGAAACGAACGGGCCGTTTTTAAACTTCGCCGGGACTTCTTCGTCCGGGAGCGGGTCACGGCTTTCGAAGACCAGATCAAATTTCGATGTTAACCTTTTTTCTACCTTTTCGAGATCCTCCGCTGCGACAAAACCGTCAAGGATGAACGTTTTCTTGGAAAAGAGCAACTGGCCGAGCATCTTATACTTTTCCTGACGAGTAATCAGATAATCTGAGAGAAAATACATATCATCGAGATATTTTGTATATTCGGAGAGTTTCTCACGAGACGCAGCGATCGTATCTGTCGCTTCCTGGATACGATTCTTAAGTCTCGTGATACGGACCTCCGGCGGATGTTTGGTCGGATCGGAAGGAGAGATGAAGGACATACGGCGGAGTGTCGCCATTACGTCTTCATAATCCTTCTTATGTGTCATGATGCACATGCAGGTCTGATCGCCTGCAGAGTAAACAACTTCGGTATAAAGCGGCGGGATCACCAGTTCTTCGGTCTTGAGGCTGCCGCCCTTAAGCGCCGCTTCGGATTCTTTCATCGAGGAGTACTGTGCACAGAAAGCCTCGTAGAAAGTATCTTCGTTATATGGTTCGGAGAACTGTCCGACGATGCAGGAGGTCTTCTGGGATCCGGCGTACTGCATCGGAATATCCAGTTTCTCCCACGGAAGGACTGCATCAAGCTGACGCTGGGTATGTGTGCGGACGGTCGTCTCCGAAGCGATCTTGCGGTCGAGCGCTTCGATGTCATAGACGATCTTCATGGTCTCGTCATTTTTATCCATCCGCTGATTGAATTCTTCTTCGGAAAGTTCTTTTCTTCCGGCAAATCCGGACAGGAACGGCTTCTTCTCGGTGGAATAATCTTCTACAAGAGAGATGGCATGCGCCACGGTCTGGGCATTTTTCTCCAGCTGGGCAAGGCTCTTCGCTGTCGGGAAGAGGGAGAGGTCATCGGTCACATCCGAGGGGTCCCGCTCGGTGACATCCACGGTGCCGAGGCGCTGCAGCTGTTCGACGATCTTCTGAGCGTCTTCCTGCATCGCGATGATCTCTATATGCTTCATGGGAAGTATAGCCATAGACTGTCAGTTCCTTCCCATCAGTATGTTCATAGTTGCGGTGATAGCTGCTTCGCGGCGGGGCTCGGCATCATCACGGAGTTTCTCTGCGGCTTTTTCCGCAGCGGAATCACTCGCGGAATTCTCATCGGAACCGTCTGACTTATGTTTCTCATACAGATCGGCTACGTGCTTCCTGGCGGCGGAAAGTGCGTCCTGATATTCTTTCTGGGCCTGTTTCTGTGCATTTGCGAGGATCTCATCCGCCTTGACTCGTGCTTCGTGCTCGAATCCGGCGGCCTTCTTTTCCGCTTCGACAATGCGATTCACCTGCTCTGATGCCATAGATGCTTCCTTTCCGAAAACCCAATTTTCCACATATAAATTATTGTTCCTATTTTCACATAGGAATACATAGAAATCAAGTGGATATTTGTGCAAGATGTTCAAAATCCTCACAACAGTTTTCATTGTACTGCCAGACGGGGAAAACCGATATAGTCAAAACGACACAAATGACTGAAAGTAAACATATTCTGAGAAAAGAATATGCTAGAATGACCGCAGAATTTAACATTTCTTTATAAATGCTTTGCGATTGGTTGGGGATTTATTCCTAAAATGAAATCAGGCAAGAAGAAATGGCGTGCCCGGCGGGATCGTCTCAAGCGATGTCGGGCACGAATCATGCTAAGAGAGTATTATTGGAGGATAAGACAATGCTGAATATCTATCACTTGACGAAAACATACCCGGGCGGAAAAGTCGGCGTGGACGACCTGTCACTGGAGGTAAAGGCAGGAGAGATATACGGCTTTATCGGACATAACGGCGCAGGTAAGACAACGACCATCAAGGCGATCGCCGGACTTCACGACTTTGAACAGGGCTCGATCACGATCGACGGGATCTCTATTAAAGAAGATCCGCTCAAGGCCAAGAGCATCCTCGCATATATCCCGGATAATCCGGAACTTTACGATAACCTTTCCGGACTTCAGTTCCTGAATTTCATCGGAGATATTTTCCGTGTGCCGAAAGAGGTGAGAAAAGAGCGTATCGAGAAGTACGCGGCTGACCTGGAGCTCCTTGGTGCTCTGAATAACCAGATCGCGTCCTACTCTCACGGAATGAAGCAGAAACTGGCGATCATCGCTGCATTTCTCCACGCTCCGAAACTCCTGATCATGGACGAACCCTTTGTCGGACTCGATCCGAAGGCGGCATTTATCGTCAAGAAGATGATGCGTGAGTTCTGCGATAACGGCAACGCGATCTTCTTTTCCACCCATGTTCTCGAGGTGGCAGAGAAACTCTGCGACAAGATCGCGATCATCAAGAACGGTCACCTGATCTCTTCCGGCACGATGGAAGAAGTAAAGGGCGATGCTTCTCTCGAAGAAGTCTTCCTGGAACTGACAGAGGAGGCCTGATTCATGCGTACGTTATTTATTTTGCTGCGCACGGAGTTTCTCTCCCTGGTCAACAGCATGAATAGAAAAGGAAAGACACCGTTTATCGTCGCGGCGATCGGACTTGCGATCCTGGGACTCTTTATGATTGCAATGTTCGGATTCATCGGCGCTGCGACAGCAGATGTTCTGGTGAAGAAGGGCCTTTCCGAGTTCGCGGTCTTTGTTTCTCTGTCCCTGAGTATGATTATCGCGCTGATGTTTGGTGTGATGAACTCGACAAGAGATGCGAGATCTAGTGACACAGATATGCTTCTTTCGATGCCGATCCCGAAGTCGAGCATCGTTGTGTCCAAGCTCCTCGGCATGTATCTGCTCGACGTGCTCTGCGCAGCGGTCATGATCCTGCCGAGTACGGCTATCGTCTGTCTGCGGGGCCCCGGTTCCTCTGCACTCTTCCTGAGATCTGTGCTGATCGTGTTCCTCGTTCCGGCGATCCCGCTTTTCATATCGCTTCTTATCGGCTCCTTTATCTCTTTTCTCAGAAAAGTAACCAAGTTCGGCCAGCTCGCAGCGACGGTCCTCTCGTTTGCCGTGCTTATGGTCTATATGATCGTGGTTCCGAATCTCTCCGATTATGCGGAAAAACTGGATATCACACCGGCAGAAGCACTAAGTAAGATGAAGAAGATCCCGCCCTTTTACTGGATCACGGAGGCGGTCTTCAGCGGAGATGTGCTGTGCCTTCTTCTGACCCTGCTGATCACTCTGATCCCGATGACGCTGGCCGTAATTATCCATGCCAGAGGCCTGAACGGCGTGGACTTCCATGCGGATAATTCGAAGAAAGCACGCACATATAAGCTGGCCTCTCCAAGAAAAGCAGTCATCTCCATGGAGTTTAGGAGATACTTTTCCTCTACGAACTACATCATGAACACGCTGATCGGCTCTCTCTTCATGGTTGCAGCGACAGTCTTCCTTCTGATCAAGGGAATGCCGACGATCACTGTCCATGAAACTGTCGAGATGGGAGAGAAAACGGTCGATATCGCGTCAAAGTTTTCCGGCGCCGCATGGGCGCTGGTGTGGGCGATCCTGATCAATTTCTTTGCGTCGATCACTTATACCACGCCGCCGTCCGTCTCTCTGGAAGGAAAGAGGATCTGGCTGAATAAGTCGCTCCCGATCAGAACGAAAGATATCCTTCTTTCGAAACTCGTGGTAAGCGTCATGATCTTCCAGCCGGTCTCGATCATCTGTAGTATCGTCCTGTCGATCATTTCCGGATGCGGGATCGCCGGGTGCATCGCCCTGATCGTACTGACATCACTGTCCCATCTGCTGTTCTCAATGATCGGCCTGATCTTCGGTCTGATATTCGTCCGTCTGGACTGGACCAATGAGGCGCAGGTCATCAAGAGCGGCATGGCGCTGATCTTGACCATGATCATCAATTTTTTCCTCGCGCTGATCCTTTCCGCCGGCCTTGCTGTAGGCATCCTTATCGGCGGTAACGTGGCGATCTTCGGAGCATTCGCGGGAGAAATCATCCTCGTCGGAGGACTTTGCCTCGGTGCATATGCTATAATTACTCACTACGGGGTGAAAAAATACGAATCGCTGAACGGCTGATCCTTCTCGCAAAAGCACTTGGACGTGACAGACCTGATCGTCTTGATTCTTTAGGCACCCCTATGAAGGAGTACTAGATGGACCTTTTTCGTCGGGCACAGGAACCGGAAAACCGGGAGCTAACCTGGATCAAGCCATTCGATAACCGGATGGATGAGATCCTGCGGCTCAAGGAGAAATCCGAGACCTGTCCCAAGGAGATGAAAAAGGTCTTTCTGACGGCATGGGCAGAGCTGGCATCGCAGGTGAAACTTCACCAGAAGGTCGCCTCCCAGATCGTAAAGACCGCGCTGCCTTTGACCGTCTATTATAATCTGACTATAAAAACGGATATGACTTCCGGGACGATCGATTTCCTGATCATCTCCGACGAGCTGATCGTGGTAGTGCTTTTCAAGACGAAAGAGCATATCGAGTGGGACCGCTATGACACAAGATTTGCCAGGCTTCCGGAGATGAAGGAAGAGATCGCGGCCGAGGAGAAGGCCTGCATGCTCGCGGACTGGCTTTCCGTGAACCGCGCTCTCTCGTCAAAAGAACTGGCGCGTGTGGTTCCGGTGCTCATCGATGAAGAACAGGATGAGCTCAGCGCAAGCGCACACCCGATCGAGAGAAGTGAAGTCTTTACGGGCATCAGCAAAGCTCTTGCGATCCAGCCGGATGTCTTCGGAAAGTGGCTTCTTGAGAACTGCGAAGAATCCGAATTCCCCGTCTTCGTCGGTCCGCGTCTCCGTAAGATCACGGATGCGGTAGATCAAGCGGTCATCTGAAAACTTCACAATTACCTCAAAACAAAAAATGGACAGAAGTATAGCAAAATACAGTGTTTACGGCCTGTTGTTTACAAATCGGTCATAAAAAAGACGTAATATAGTCCGTTTGTTTTCTTGATTTCAATAAAATATTCATTTGTTCCCTGCATAATGTAACCATAAGGTCGAGACAAGGAGACCGTAATTCCTAACGAGGGGGACAAGAGGATGACTCAGTATCTAGTTACCGGTGCCACCGGACAAATCGGCAACACCATCGTGAGAATGCTGCTGGATAACAACAAGCCTGTGCGCGTTCTCGTACACCCTGAAGAGGATACGACTCCTCTGGCAGGACTTCCCGTAGAAGTCAAATATGGCGACATCCTGGTAAAGGATTCCCTGAAAGATTTCTTTGATCTGGAAGATCCGCGTGATGCGATCCTGATCCATGCACATGAGAGAAATGTGATCTCCGAGAAGCAGGACCTGATGGTCCGAAAAGTGAATGTGCACGGCACGATGAACATCACAGACATCTGCGTAAAGAAAAAGATCGGCAAACTCATCTACATCGGATCCGCAAGAGCGATCCCGCTGTCAGACGATAAGAGCAAGCCGGTAAAAGACGTAGAGTTCTTCGATAGAAACAAAGTAGTCGGCGACTACGCAAAGTCCAAAGCGGAAGCGACCCAGTACATCCTGGACAAGGTTACACTAAACAACTTAAATGCAGTGATCCTTCTTCCGTCGCTGGTATTGGGACCTTATGAATACGGTAATTCAGACATCATCTCGCTGATCCGGGATTACCTATCCGGTGACCTCAAGGTCAGTATCCCGGGCGGCGTAGATTTTACTGACGTTCGTGACGTAGCTTCCGGTGTTCTGGAAGCAGCGGAAAACAGTAAGAAAGGAAAATGCTACATCCTTTCGAACACCTACGTAAGTACCCAGGATTTCCTGCATAACCTGCATGAGATCACGGGAAGAGATGAAGTAACGAAGACAGTTCCGAATTGGCTTCTGAACGGCAAGGGCATCGCCCAGCTGTACTACAAGATCACGAAGAAGGCCAATCCGAAAGACAAATACGGACCGTTCATCTCGCCGGAACCGCTCTATGAGAGTGAACGCGCGAATACGGATCTGCACTACTCCCCGAGAGATCTCAGAGCTTCGCTCGAAGATACGATCGACTGGGTAGAGAAAAATCCGCCGGCAGATAAAGATGCCGGGAAAGCGAAGGCCAGCAATGGCTGATTAACATAGAAGGACCTTCCTAAATATATACCTCTACTTCCTTGTTTCCAGAGGCTGTCCCATTACCCAACGGGGCAGCCTCGACCCTTTTCTTTATCTCAAGCAATTTACTAAGAAAGAGTATCTGTTTTGTGGTATAGTAATAGGGTATATCGGCTGCGTGGGTCTTCCGCAGGGGAGGTGCGCGGCCGGAGTATGATTTTGATTATTGAAGGAAGTGTTGTCTTATGCCGAAGACGGCGATGCTTGTGGTCGATATGCAGAATGCTCTTATTCTGGAGCATCCGTACGATGAGAAACGTCTGATCAAGACGATCTCGCAGATGGAGAAGATCTGCCGGGATAAAGGGATCGAAGTGATCTTTATCCGTCATGAAGATAATACGCTGGTCCCCGGAGAGAACGGATTTGAGATCTATTCGCAGGTTGCGCCGAAAAACGGGGAGAAGATCTTCAACAAAAAATATAACAGTGCTTTTCGAAAGACAGGACTTCATGAATACCTGAAGGAACAGGGCATCGAAAGACTCATTATTACCGGTATGCAGACGGATTTCTGCGTGGATGCTACTATCAAGGTGGCCTTTGAACTCGGATATGATGTGATCGTTCCGCGTGGCGGACACACAACATTTGATAACCGTTATCTCTCCGGAGAAGAACTCTATCACTACTACAGCTACGAGATCTGGAATCACCGCTATGCGCAGGTGATGTCCGTCGATCATATTGAGGAGATCCTATGAAATCACAGTTTTTCACCTACGATCAGGCAACATGGCCGAGAGCCCAGCACTTCCACTACTATGCGAAGATGTTCCCGATGAACATCTCGCTGAATAAGAAGATCGATGTTACAGATCTTCTTCCTGCGATCGAGAAGAAGGGATATCGGCAGGACTGTGTGTTCTATTATATGGTGACGCGCGCGATCAACAATCAGGGCGAGCTCAGTGTCGCTTATAAAGACGGTCAGATCGGCTGGTGGAACTACCTGAACCCGGCATATCCGGTCTATCACGAGGACGATGAGACCTCTACGATCCTGTGGACAGAGTACGATGAGGACTTCGCGGTCTTCAACGAGAAGTTCCTGCAGGATCTCGAGAAATACGGCTCCAGCAAGGGTGTCTTTGCCATGAAGGGCATGCCGCCGACGAACAGCTACAATGTCTGCTTTAATCCGTGGTTCTCGTTCGACGGATTCTCTGTCGATCTTCATGAGATGAAAGACTATTTCTTCCCGACGGTCGACATGTGCAAGATCATCGAGGAGAATGGAAGAAAGTATCTCCCGATCGCGATCACCGTACATAAGGCGGCGACGGATCTGATCCACTTAAAGAAATTCTTCGACGACATCGAGAGCTATTTCCCGATGTTCATCAACGATTAAAGCGAGGTAAGCCATATGACAGTCCGTGAACTGCAGGATGCGATCATCAAGGAAAAGAAGGAGCGCGATATCTGTATTCTGGTACATGCGTATCAGCGCCATGACATCTGGGAGGTCGCGGATTATATCGGCGATTCCTTTGGACTTGCCCAGGAAGCGGCAAAAGTTTCCTCTAAAAAAGTCATCATGTGCGGCGTCCGTTTCATGGCGGAGACAGTAAAGATGCTCTCGCCGGAAAAGCAGGTCTATCTGGCAAATCCTGTCGCGGGATGCCCGATGGCGGAGCAGATCGAGCCGGAGATGCTCGCGGCTCTTAAGGCAGAGAACCCGGATCACACCGTGGTTGCCTACATCAATACGACTGCGGAACTGAAGACTCTCTGCGATGTCGCGGTTACCTCCTCTTCCGCAGTAAAGATCATCAACAATATCGTTAACGACAAGATCCTTTTCGTACCGGACTGTAATCTCGGCGACTGGATCGCCAAGAAGCTCCCGAACAAGCAGATGAAGCTTGTCCACGGCGGATGCCCGACGCACCTTCGTTTCACGCAGAGAGATTTTGACAAAGCCCGTGAAGAGCATCCGGGTGCGAAGATCCTGATCCATCCGGAGGCGCGTCCTGAGTTCGTCGCCCAGGCGGACTTCGTCGGATCCACCACAGAGATCATGGCATATGCGAAAAAGAGCGAAGATAAGGAATTTATCATCGCGACGGAAAACAGTATCGTCGAGCATCTGCAGTTTGACTGCCCGGACAAGAACTTCTATGCACTTTCGAAGGACTGCGTCTGCCACAACATGCAGGCAACGACACTTGCGGATGTATATCGCACGGTGCTCGGAACCGGCGGGGAAGAGATCCTCATGAGCGATGAGCTGATCCGTGACTCCAGAAAGTGCATCGATGCGATGCTGGAACTCGGCAAATGAGCAGCGCCCTGATCGCCATGAGCGGCGGGGTGGACTCCTCGCTGGCCGCCAAGATCATGCTGGAGCGGGGATATACCTGCACCGGCTGCACGATGAAGCTCTACAGCAACGACGATATCGTCGTCGAAAATCCCAAGACATGCTGTTCCCTGGATGATGTCGAAGATGCACGCTCTGTCTGCATGCACCTCGGCATCCCTTACTATGTTTTTAATTTCCAGGATGAATTCAGGCAGAAGGTAATGGACAAGTTCGTGGACTGTTATGAGCACGGACGGACTCCGAATCCCTGCATCGACTGTAACCGCTATCTCAAGTTCGGCAAGCTCTATGAGCGCGCGAAGGTCCTCGGCTGCGATGTGATCGTGACCGGCCACTATGCGCGGATCGAGGAGAGAGACGGCCGTTTCCATCTTCTAAAAGCACTGGACGAGTCCAAGGACCAGAGCTATGTTCTTTACGCCCTGACGCAGGAACAGCTGGCACATACCGTATTTCCTCTCGGCGATCTGAAGAAGACCGAGGTCCGTGAGATCGCAAAGGATGCCGGTATGGTCAATGCGGAAAAAAGAGAAAGTCAGGACATCTGCTTCGTGCCGGACGGTGACTATGTCTCCTTCCTGAAAAAATACACCGGACACGAATACCCGGCAGGTGATTTTGTCGATAAAGAAGGAAAAGTCTTAGGCACCCATAAGGGTATCGTGTGCTATACGCCCGGCCAGAGAAGAGGCCTGGGGCTGGCGCTTCCCGCGCCGATGTACGTCTCCCGCCTGGACGTAAAAAACAACCGCGTGATTCTGGTCTATGACGAGGACCTCCGAAACACCGAAGCGCTGGTCGATGACGTGAACTGGATCTCCGGCGATGTTCCGACCGAGCCGGTCCGCGTACAGGCCAAGCTCCGCTACCATCAGAAAGAACAGTGGGCGACGGCATATCCGGAGAACGGCGGAAGAGTCCGTCTGGTATTTGACGAGCCAATCCGTGCCATTACCCCCGGCCAGGCAGCCGTCTTCTATAACGGAGACGAAGTCCTGGGCGGCGGCACCATCATCCTCGACGAAACCTTACATCAGCTGTAAGTGGTCTTTCTCCCGTTCTTGTTTTACGATGGTACCAGACAAGAAAGGGAGGTGCATTTATGCAGCCTGTTTTGAAAATAGAATCACTGAAGAAGTATTACGGGAAGGGTGACAGCCTGACCAAGGCACTCGACGGGATCAGTTTCCAGGTCATGCCGGGTGAATTCTTAGGGATCATGGGCGCGTCCGGTTCCGGTAAGTCCACTCTTCTAAACTGTATCGCCGCGGTGATCAAGCCGACTTCCGGTTCGATCGAGATGAACGGGAAAGAGATCAGTAAGCTTTCCGGTTCACACCTTGCCGAGTACCGTGGGAAAGATATGGGCTATATTTTCCAGAGCTTCGAGCTCATCGATAATCTGACCGGTAAGGAGAATATCCTGCTTCCGGTATCGCTTCACGGCGGGAAGGAAAATGCGGACTCGGAGCGTTTCCGGAAGATCACGGAATACCTGGAGATCAAAGATATTCTCAACAAGTTCCCGTCCCAGATGTCGGGCGGTGAGAAGCAGCGTAT
>OCTX012272514.1_pt1 | contig 21374 bp, 15 predicted proteins | sample 1539691 | NCBI WGS metagenome assembly OCTX01 (sample SAMN02144231, study PRJEB22623) | gut metagenome | biome: sheep rumen | host: Ovis aries | place: New Zealand
AGGTCAAACTGAAAGGACTGACCCCTTGTCAAGCAAGGAATCAGTCCTTATACTCAGCTTAAAATCGTCCAACAAAGTGGGTTCACTTCAAATCAGCGGGTGGCGTTCTCTGATTTTAAAGTTTCAGGCAGTTCGTCTGCCGCAACATCGTCTGTCGGTGATCAGACGTTGGCGAGTCTCTTGAAGTTTTCTGCCATCGGAGCATACAGATCCTTGTAGATCTGGTAGTACGGCTCATACTGTGCGTGTACGTCTGCTCTTGCATCCATGGAGGAAGCGGAGAAGATCGTCGCGCCGCAGGCTTCCTGGATCGTCGGATATACGCCGGCTGCTACGGATGCGAGGAGAGCTGCACCGAGTGCACCGCCCTGATCGGAAGCGCAGGTATTTACTGTGCAGTCAAATACGTCTGCGAGCATCTGTCTCCAGAACTTACTCTTGGAGCCGCCGCCGCATGCATACATGGAATCGATCTTAACACCGAGGTTATTGAAGATATCGATGGAGTCACGGAGTGCGTAAACAACACCCTCCATTACCGCACGGAGCATATCTTTTCTCTCGTGCATAGCGGAAAGACCGAAGAATACGCCACGGGCATTCGGATCGAGATGCGGTGTTCTCTCACCCATGAGGTACGGGAGATACAGGAGACGGTTTGCGCCGATCGGTACATCCTTTGCGATCTCGTCGAGGAGCTGATATACATCGATTCCGCGCTTTTCAGCTTCGATCACTTCTGCGTCACAGCAGGTATTCTTGAACCACTTGAGGGACAGGCAGGCAGCCTGGTGAACGCCCATTACGTGCCAGCAGCCCGGAACAGCGGAGCAGAATGTATGTACACGGCCCTTCGGGTCGACCTGCATGTCATCTGTATGAGCAAATACAACACCGGATGTACCGAGTGTTACAAATGCAGTTCCTTCTTTAACAACGCCGCATCCGATAGCAGCTGCCGCGTTATCGCCTGCACCTGCAGCAACCGGAATACCTGCCGGGAGACCTGTCTCGGCAGCGATCTCTTCTGTGACGCGGCCGGATACCTCAACAGACTCGTAAACTTTTGCGAGCCACTCCTTCTTGATGTCGAGGAGCTGCAAAACTTCGTCGGACCAGTTACGGTTCTTGATGTCGAGGAGCTGCATACCGGAAGCATCGGAAACGTCTGTTGCGAATTCGCCGGTCAGTCTGTAACGTACATAGTCTTTCGGCAGAAGGATGTGAGCGACCTGAGAGTAGATCTCCGGCTCGTTATTTCTGACCCAGAGGATCTTACTGGCGGTAAAGCCTGTGAGCGCCGGGGATGCGGTGATCGCCATCAGCTTATCGAGGCCGACTTTCCCGGTGATCTCTTCGCACTCTTTAGCAGTTCTCTGATCGCACCAGATGATAGACTTTCTTAAGACCTTGCCATCCTTATCGAGCATGACCAGACCGTGCATCTGACCGGAAAGACCTATACCTGCGATATCTTCCTTATTTACGCCGCTGTCAGCAACGACCTTCTTAAGGCCTGTCAGTGCAGCATTCCACCAATCGTCCGGATCCTGCTCAGCATAGCCGTTCTGCGGCTGATACAGCGGGTATTCCACTGTATGTGCGGCCACGAGCTTTCCGTCCTGGGAAAACAGCGCGGTCTTTGTTCCGGATGTTCCGATATCAATACCGATAAGATATTTCATAGTTCAAATCTCCTTATTGTTGTTTATTTTGTGGACGTCTTCCGTCCTTTTTCACTTTCTGTGTGATGCGCTTTTCTCCCTTTCACCGGAAGCGGGATCTCACGCATCCTTCTTTCCGAACCGGCATTTCCTATTTTACTACGTAAATGCGGATGCAGGAAGAACCTGTCAGTTCTTCGCTCTTTTCATCCGGCTGCGATACACCGGCAAAAAGATCGAAGGTATTTCCGTCGCGGATCACTTCGCCGTCGTCATTTACCACGTCAAAAGCACTTTCCCCGATCTCTATCTGCACCGATACTTCTCCTCCGGCCGGGATAGCGACTCGCTTGAATCCGCAAAGTCTCGGATACGGGTTCGCAAATGCCGAGGTGGTATTGCGGATATAAAGCTGTACGACATCTTCTGTATCGATGTCACCCTTGTTCTCTACGCTTACTGTCGCGATGCCGGAAGATGCATCATAGACGCAGTCGGTCACTTCGATCTTTGAGTATGTAAGGCCATATCCGAACGGATAAAGGATATTCTCTCTGGTGTAGCGGTAGGTACGGTCCTTCATGGAGTAGTCGGCAAAATCCGGGATCTTGTCGATGCTCTCGTAGAAGGTCAGCGGGAGTTTTCCGGACGGAGATACTTTACCGAAAAGGATATTCGCCAGTGCCGTTCCGCCGAGTTCGCCCGGATACCATGCCTGGATAAGAGCATCCGCCTTATCCGCCAGCGGGTTGATGGAAGATCCTGCGGCAAGTACGACGACGGTCGGCTTTCCGAGAGCAAGTACCTTCTCGATCAGGACTCTCTGTCCCTCCGGAAGCAGAAGATCTCTCTTATCACCGGAATCAAATGCATTACCGGTATCGCCCTGCTCACCTTCGAGCGTCGCATCAAGTCCGACACAAAGGACGATCGCATCTGCCATCTCCCCGAGGATCAGGGCTTCGGCGATGCCGTCTTCTGCCAAAGCGAGCGGCTGGATACGGTCTTTATCCAGAGAGGATCCTTCTGCATAGTACACGCGGATATCGGATCCGGCTTCCTCACGGATACCCTCAAGGAATGTCTTCGGAGCAACCGAAGTGCCGTAGTAATTTCCGCGCAGGGCATCGATACTGTCACTGTTCGGTCCGATCACGGCGATCGACTTCAGGGATTCTTTCTTCAGCGGGAGCATGCCGTTATTCTTCAGAAGTACCATCGACTTCTCGGCGCACTCGAGAGAAACTTTTCTATGTTCGTCACAGGCAACGACATCGTACGGGATATCGTCAAACTCGGTATGCTCTTCGAAAAGGCCGAGTCTCATTCTCGTTCTCATCAGACGTACGACCGCATTACGGATCGTCTCTTTGGAAACGAGACCTTCCTTCTCTGCTGCGAGAAGATGCACATAAGTATTACCGCAGTTGAGGTCACAGCCGGCGTTAAGTGCTTTTGCAGCGGACTCGGTCGGCGTCTTGGTGACGCGGTGGGATTCATGGAAGTCACGGATCGCCCAGCAGTCGGATACGAAGTAACCGTCAAAACCCCACTCCTTCAGCTTGCCCATCAGGAACGGGCTGGCACAGGTCGGATCACCATTGAGACGGGTATAAGCACCCATGACACCCTCGACCTTAGCTTCTTTGACCAGTGCTTCAAATGCCGGCAGATAGGTCTCTGCCAGATCTTTCTTCGAAGCGATGGTATTAAACTCATGGCGCAGTGCTTCCGGACCGCTGTGTGCGGCGAAGTGCTTCGCACAGGCGGCCGCCAGCATATACTTGCCGTCGCCCTGGAGATTCTTGACGAAAGATACGCCGAGCTTCGAGGTGAGGAATGGATCTTCACCATAGGTCTCATGGCCTCTTCCCCATCTCGGGTCACGGAAGATGTTGATGTTCGGGCTCCAGAGAGTCAGGCCCTTATAGATGTCGCGGTCGCCTTTCTTAGAAGAAGCGTTATACTTCGCACGGGCTTCTGTCGCGATGATCTTCGCGACTTTTCCGAGAAGCTTATCGTCAAACATCGCCGCCAGGCCGATCGCCTGCGGGAACATCGTCGCCGTACCGGAGCGGGCCACGCCGTGCAGGCCCTCGTTCCACCAGTTATATGCAGGAACGCCGAGACGCTCGACCGCGGGCGCACCATAGCTTAACTGCGGGACCTGCTCTTCAAATGTCATCTTATCCGCAAGATCTTCTGCTCTTTCCTGGAAAGAAAAATCAGGATCAAGATACTTTTCCATGTTGTCACCTCGTTATGTCTTAGTTATTCAGATCTCTGCAGCTCTCGCCAAGGATGAGCTGCGGAGGGAGTGTTCTTGTTTTGTCGATGTCTTTTTCACCGGAGATCTGGGCGAGAAGATTCTTCGCAGCTTCTTCTCCGATCGCCTTGGTATCCTGACGGATCGTCGTCAGTTTGAGGCTCGTTCTCTGTGTGATCTCGATACCGTCAAATCCCACGACGGAAATATCTTCCGGAACGGAAAGTCCTTCTTCGCGGATCGCGTCGATCACACCGATCGCCGAGTAGTCATCACTGGCGATAACTGCGGTCGGGCGGTCATCTTTGGTCGCGGAAAGGAGCTTCTTCATGGAGTCATAGCCGCCTTCGATGGAATAATACCGGGACGGGAAAAGCCGTAACGTCACATCTTTGGCACCGGAATCCGCTACTGCTTTTTCAAGTGCGGAGATACGTGCCTCCGTGATGAACTTGCCACGCTCACCATGCATGAAGACGATGTTTCTGTGGCCCTTCTCATAAAGATGGTTAAAGATCATCTTCATGCTCTCGGAAGGATCCGTCATGACGCATCCGATATAGTCATCTTCGTAATCGACCGCGATCTTCGGAAGATTACTCTCGATCAGTTCTCTGGCATCCTTCTGCGCATGGTCGGTATTCACGATGAAAATACCGTCCACTCTTCTATAGCGGCAGTGTCCGAGATAGGACAGCCCGAGATTACCTACTTTATTCGAGATGAATACGATATCGTATCCGTGTTTCTCGACATAATCCTTGAAGCTCTCGATAACCTGGGCAAAAAAGTAATGCCAAAGACCCATCTGAGATGCATCCTGGCACAATACTCCGATCGACCAGGTACGGCTCTGCGACAGTGCACGGGCACCGGCATTCGGAACATAATCCAGTTCCTGCGCGATGCGGCGGACGCGCTCTCTGGTCGCGCTGCTTACATCACTTGCATTGGAAAGTGCTTTTGAAACCGTGGCCGGAGAAAGGCCGCAAGCCTTCGCTATATCATAGATCGTCGCCATGAAATCTTCCTAGTCCTTCTTATTATGTTTTTCCCCGGGAAATATCATCCGAAGTTCCCGGATAAAATAGAATTCCGCCGGGACCCTGGAAAAAGATCCCGGCGGAAGGTTTTCTTACTTATTCAGAACTGCCTTACAGGTAGCAACTACGTTATCTACCGTGAAGCCGAACTTCTCCATCAGCATGGAAGGCTTACCGCTGGCGCCGAATGTATCCATGGTGACGTAACCGCCGTCGATACCGGCGAGCTTGCCCCAGGAGTAAGAGGAGCCTGCTTCAACAGCAACACGTGCTGTAACACCCGGCAGGAGGATGGAGTCACGGTAGGACTTATCCTGAGCAAGGAATACGTCGAGGCACGGAACGGATACGACACGAGCGTCGATGCCCTCACCTGCGAGAACGTCTTTTGCCTTGATACCGAGCTCAACTTCGGAACCGGAAGCCATGATGATCACATCCGGAGTATCCTTGGATTCTTTAGCAACGATGTAAGCACCCTTCAGCGCTTCCTTGGAGGAAGTGGTGAGCGGCATCAGGTTCTGACGGGACAGAACGAGAGCGGAAGGTGTCTTCGGAGAAGAGATCGCAGCAACCCAGGAAGCGACAGTCTCTGTCGCATCACACGGACGCCATACGTTGAAGTTCGGCATGGAGCGGAGCATAGTCAGCTGCTCAACCGGCTCATGTGTCGGGCCGTCTTCACCAACACCGATACTATCGTGTGTGAACATGAAGATCTGCGGGATATTCATCAGAGCGGACAGACGCGCCATCGGCTTGGTGTAGTCAGAGAATACGAAGAATGTTGCGCAGTAGGAACGTAAGCCCCCGTGGAGCAGGATACCATTAGAGATACCTGCCATCGCGAGCTCACGAACACCGAAGTGCATGTTTCTTCCGGATCTGTCAGCCTTGCTGAAGTCGCCCTTGCCGTTCATGTAGGACTTATTGGACGGAGCCAGGTCAGCGGAACCGCCGATGAGGTTCGGGATACGGTCGGAAAGCTTGTTGAGGACCTTACCGCCGAGAGCACGGGAAGCCTGCGGCTTATCATCTACTGTCCACAGATCCTCGTCATCGAGAAGAGCGGAGTAATCAGCAGAGAAGTACTTGTCCCAGAGAGCCTTGAGGTCCGGGTTTGCCTTTGCATATTCAGCGAACATAGCGTCCCACTTCGCGTGAGCGTCTGTGCCCTTCTTACCAAGCTCTGCATAGTGATCGTAGATCTCCTGCGGAACGACGAAGGACTCTTCGCACGGCCAGCCGAGTGTCTTACGCATAGCAGCGATGTTCTCCTCACCCAGCGGCTCGCCGTGAGCGGAAGCGGTACCCTGCTTTGCTTCGCAGCCGTAACCGATGATGGAACGGATCTCGATGAAGGAAGGCTTTGTCTTCTCAGCTTTTGCAGCCTCGATTGCCTTAGCGATCGCTTCGATGTCGTTACCGTCTTCAACGAGGAGTGTCTGGAAACCGCAAGCTTCCATACGGCCTCTTACGTTCTCGGTAAATGCGATATCCGTAGAGCCCTCGATAGAGATGCTGTTGCTGTCATAAAGAACGATGAGCTTATCCAGGCCCAGTGTACCTGCGAGAGAAAGAGCTTCCTCAGAGATACCTTCCATGAGGCATCCGTCGCCGCACTCTACGAATGTGTAGTGGTCGATGACCGGGAACTCAGGCTTGTTGAATGTAGCTGCGAGGTGCTGCTCAGCGATCGCCATACCGACAGCCATGGAAAGACCGGCGCCCAGAGGACCTGTTGTTGCATCGATACCGGCTGTGTGGCCGTACTCCGGATGACCCGGTGTCTTAGAGTCCATCTGACGGAACTGCTTTAAGTCCTCGACAGACAGTCCGCCTACACCAAAGAGATGGAGCAGGGAGTAATAAAGTGCGGAACCATGACCGCCGGAAAGAACGAAGCGGTCTCTGTTGATCCATTTCGGATCCTTCGGGTCAAAGGTCATTTCTTTGCCCCAAACTGTGTAGGCCATGGGAGCGGCACCAAGCGGGAGACCCGGGTGACCGGAATTGGCCTTCTGAATCATGTCCGCGGAAAGAACGCGGATAGCGGAGATTGCATTGTTTTCGATTTGTGTACTCATACGTCCATACACTCCTTCTCATGAGATTGAATATGTATACGCGCAAATGCGCCGTATTGACAGAGGTAAGTGACCCGTGTATCCCACTTTTTCCGAGGAGAAGGGAAACGTTTCGAAATCGATTTCGAAACTGGGGCAAAAAAATGGGAGCACGAGCTCACTTGCTTAATAAGTGTATATTTTTAGAGGGCAAGTGTCAAGGTGAAAACTCGTCTGTTAAGTTTTTATGAACCGCATTGATAAGCCTATTTCTTTGTTATAAAATATCAGCAGAATTGAATCGGCATTTTAAGGTTTGGGGAGACGGATATTGAGACTTCTAATCAAGCGTGACATACTTTTTCATCACCTTTCCGCACCGGTTTTACAAACCGGTCATCTCAACAAGTTAAAAGAATTCAAGCAGCACGGCAAGTGTACCTGCTATGACCACAGTATCGCTGTGGCCAAGACCGCTCTGTTCTGGTCCATGATCCTCCCCTTCCGCTTTAAGCAGAAGCAGCTCGTAAGGGGCGCTCTTCTCCATGACTATTTTCTCTATGACTGGCACAAGGTCAAGCTGAACAAACTTCACGGTTTTCATCATCCGCATATCGCCTGTGAGAATGCCAAGCGTGATTTCAAGATCACGAAGATCGAGGAGAATATCATCCGCCGCCACATGTTCCCGCTGACACCGATCCCGCCGAGATATAAAGAGAGCGTACTCGTCACCCTCTCCGACAAATATAATGCGACCAAAGAAGTCTTCGTCGCACTCGGCCATAAGATCCGCGGGCTTCACCCTGCGACACATCTGGCCAACTCGATTGCATTTCTTCTCGCAATCCTTCCATGGCGGTAAGTGCTTTTCCCATGGATGCATCTTCAGATTCAACCCCGTCCGGGATTCTGCTTTCCTGGTTTTACGATCACCGCAGGACTCTGCCCTGGCGGGAAGAAAGAACGCCCTATTCCACATGGATCTCCGAAGCCATGCTCCAGCAGACCCGTGTCCCTACCGTTCTGAACTACTATCCGCGCTTCCTTCACCGTTTTCCGGATCCCGCCTCTTTGGCTGAAGCTCCGGAAGATGAAGTTCTCAAGCTCTGGGAAGGCCTCGGCTATTATTCCCGCGCCAGAAATCTCATGCGCGGTGCCAAATATATCTGCGAACACTTCCATGGAGAACTCCCGTCCGAGCCCGATCTTCTTCTCGAGATCCCCGGCATCGGACCATACATGGCCGGCGCGATCGCATCACTCGCCTTTGATAAGCCGGCACCAGCCGTCGATGGCAACTGCATCCGCATCTACTGCCGGCTCCACGCGCTTCCGCTTATCCCAGCGGAGGGCTCGACATATAAAGAGATCTACTCACGCGTCCTCGCCGATATCCCCGAAGATGCCCCCGGCGACTTTAATGAGGCACTCATGGACCTGGGGTCGCTGATCTGCACACCGAAATCACCGAAGTGTGAGACCTGCCCCTTGAACGATCAGTGCAGTGCTTTTCTACTGGGGAAACAGGAAGACTTCCCGCTCAAAAAAGAAAAGAAAGCCACACCGATCGAGGAACACACGATACTGAAGATATTTACCGGAGATAAGATCCTCGTCCGCAAACGCCCTTCCACAGGGCTTCTTGCCGGACTCTACGAACTCATCGATCTTCCGGGGAACCTCACTCACGCTGAGGTACAGACCTGGCTTCTCGAAAATTTTCCCGCGCTTGCTTCACAGTGTGAGCTCAAATCCGGATCCGCTCCGGCTGCATCTGACACCACAAAAGGTTTTCCGCTCGATGAAAGCGCGCCGGACATCCGCCCCCTGGGAAAGAGCCGCCACGTCTTCTCACATCTGCGATGGGAAATGATCGGCTACGAGATCCACCTGAACGCCGCTGACAAAAATACACAAAAGAAACTGATTGCCAACGCATCCGAACTCGGCGAGATAGTAAGTCCTAAAGAATATCAGGCCCTCGCCTTCGCCTCTGCCCTCCGAGCCTACCGCTGACTCACAAAATTGGTAAAAAAGCGCTTTTACATGCAAAAATAGTCAACGCTCGTCTTTTTGTCGTTAATTGTCGAATTCACAAAGAATTATTCCCGCTATACTCCTAAGTATCTATTTGCAAACAAGGAGGTTTATATGGTTGCTGCTCAATTACACCAGATCGCACGCAAAATGCGTCGAAATAACATCGCACATATCCATTCAGAACTAGCGTCACTTCCATGTATCCGAGCCGGCTCACGAACCATCCACGGAAATAAGCAGGAAGTATTACGCTACTACACTAATGAGCATGGAAAACGGTCAGTTCATCAGCACGATGTCACAACAGAAAAAGGCGTGGAACTTCAATCGCTGATGAAACAGAAAGAACATCTCACCACATACTTGAAAAGCCTGCCCTTACAAAAGGAGCTCGAAGACAAAACCACCTCCGGATCCGGAAATCAGACCAACAGTTCCAGCAGGTTTTCAAAGGCCCGATTTGATCAGCTGGTCGAATTAAAAGACACTTCTATTTCCAAAGGTCTTCCGTTCGACGGCAGACTCTTCCGATCAAAGTCCGAAGTAATGATCGCCCAGTACCTTAAGGAGCTTGGTCTGGAATACAAATACGAAGTCATCGTCAGCATAGCTGGCAAAGAATTCTATATTGACTTCGCTGTCTATTCCCGCGAGACAGGAAGATTCTTCTTTATCGAGCATTTCGGCATGATGAGCGACGACGCTTACCGTGCGCGTGCTTTTCAGAAAATCTCAACTTATATAAGCAACGGTCTTCAGGAAGGAATCGACATCCTATTCACCTGCGAAAGCGCTAACGACGGGTTCAATATCAATATGATCAAAGGAAAGATCCTAGGTATCCTTAGTGCACAGATGCTGTTTTTCATATAGGCTGGAGGCATTCGACATTTTGTTCGACACCGCCACCATGATTGTCAAACAAAGTGTCGAATGAAAAGGGTATTCGACATATCGTTCGACACCGCTACCATGATCGTCAAACAAAGTGTCGAATGAGAAGCGTATTCGACATATCGTTCGACACCGCTACCATGATTGTCAAATAAAGTGTCGAATGAGAAGCGTATTCGACATATCGTTCGACACCGCTACCATGATTGTCAAACAAAGTGTCGAATGAAAAGGGTATTCGACATATCGTTCGACACCGCCACCATGATTGTCAAACAAAGTGTCGAATACCCTCGTTTTACGCCAAATTCTGTCTCGCGCATCAATCAGCGCATCTATCAATGCATCTATCAATACATCAATCAGCTCATCAGTCAGCGTAGTTTATTCCGATAAAAGCACTATCTCTATCCTGTCCTGCGATCTGGCTCTGCTTATCTGTCTCGAGCGCGATGTCCATCGTATCCGTACTGGTGTATTTCGGATGGACCCTCACAAAGAGGATCCCGCTCTTGTTGTCATATCCGAGGATCTCTACAGTTGCACTACTTGGAATTTCCGTTTCAGCACCGAGTTCCCATGTGACCGGATTGAACTCTTTTCCCGGAAGCGGCATGATCGAGTACAGCGGACCGGAATGGATCTTGCCGATGGAGGAAAGCTGCTTAATATGTCCGTCCTCAGCTAGCGCGAAATCATAATTCATGAATATTGTTCCGATAATATCTGTTCTCAGGCTGAGCTGGAAGTGTTCCGGATCGAGAGTGTTCTCAGGTGTGCTGAAGAATACCTCGATGAACTTCGGCTCCGCGCCGTTGATATCAAAGGTGTATGTTGCACTATTCTCCTCTTGCCGCATACTGATGAGAAGGTAGTACTTGCCGTCCAAACACATGACATGGCTTCCGTAATATCCGTCGAGTTCTTCCATATCATTCATTTCTTCGAAATCCGAAGCATTGTATGAGTATTCCTTCCCCATATAGCTGATCTTCAGTGTTTCGACACTGTAGCCGTTGGAAGCTTTTTCTGTTGCCAGAGAAAGTTCATCCAGAGATCCATCCCCGTCAAAATCCCAGAGGAGTTCATTTTTCATTCCCATGTTGAGTGTATAGTTCTTCGGCGTCGATCCGAAGTACGTCATATTGAAGATGTCGCCGTGTCCTGCAACCGGCACTTTGATCTCGTTGATCCAGATGCCGTCATACGTCATGCCGAACGAGAGAGACCCGTCGTTGATCTGGTCGTGAATGTTCGCAATCGTATCATACTTATCCGCGCCGACGGATCTGAAGTATTCTTCCACGTAAAGTGCAAAAGCACCTTTGTCGAGAACGACATCATCCAGTGTGATCGATGCGCCGCTCATCGCATCATAGCTTTCATATATTGTTTTCGGCTCGATATCTTCCTGTGTCGAGTATCCATACGTCCCGATCTTCATCGACAAGATCTGGCTGTCACTTCTGATGACTTCGCAAGATTCGAAAAACCAGTAATCGAACAGTTCCGAACCCGCTCCGACCAGTTCATTGAACTCGTCGAGTTTCTTCTGATAAGCTGCCGTTCTGGCTTCTCCCACATGATACGTATATTCATCCAGGATCGAACCGATCTTCGTGGTAGAATCCGAAGAAGTCAGGATATCGTAGCCGACTTCGACTCTGCTAAGCCGGTATGGCGGTTCCTCATTCTTGGTCGTATCTACCGCGCTGTACATCATGACGCTTTTGGTCTTATTGATCTCAACCGCGCTTAAGTCATGAGTGATGACCATATCCTGCTTCTCAGGCTCTGTCGGATCTGTCTCCGTCTCTGTCGGGTCACTTTCAGAGTCGGTGGGAACATCCGTGTCATCCGTCTCAGTAACATCGGTCGTATCTTTGGTCTTTTTTGTCTTCCTGGTTTTTCTTGTAGTTTCTTTCGTACTGCTGCATGCTACACAGGTGCATACCGTTGCCATACAGAGCAGTACAGCGATGTTTTTCTTCATTTCTCTCTCCTTGCGAAAAGCACTTTTCCGCGCATCTATCCTGTTTCCTTTTTTGCGCAGTTAGTTTCTCACATTCGACTGCATTTGTCCACTTGGGAAAGAGCAAGCCTCCGGGCACACCGGCAAAGCCCTGAAAAACAGGATTATTTCACGATATCCACATCGTAGGTTTCTTCTTTTACCTTCACACTTTTGATCTCGGGCACAGAGCTGAAAAGAGTCTCCGCTACATAGTTGAACTTCTCGGGCGTTTCTCCTCTTTCGAGCATCTCGATAAGTGTCTGTACGCGCGGGCCGTGAAGCGGATTACACTCGGCGATACAGGAGATCTTCCCTTCGCGCAGATACTGCATCGCATCCTGATTGATTCCGTCAAAAGAAACCACCATGATCTCTCCGTTTGCGATATCCGGACCGGCCTTTTTCCCGGCAGCTTCGATCGCCGCGATCGCGCCGATCGCTTCATTATCGTTTTCGCAGTAAACGATGTTGATATTGTCATACTTTCGGAGGAAGGAAGCCATGACTTCTTTTCCGCGGATCTCGGTAAAATCACCGCTCTCCGACGCCACGATATCCCATCCGTATTCTCTGGCGGTATTTGTAAGACCTCGTGTTCGTCCGAGCTGGGCGGTCGAGCCCATCGTTCCCTGGATATGTGCGATATGGATATCTTCCGCGGCGATACCTTTGATCCTGGTATACTCATAGATCCACGCCGCCATCTTCTGTCCTTCCAGTTCGAAGTCAGAGCCGACCCAGCAGGAATATAGCGATCTGTCATCCACATTGACCCGCCTGTCCACGATGATCACGGGGATGTGTGCAGCCTGCGCTTCCTGAAGCACGAACTCCCATCCGGTCTCCGTCTCCGGCGCAAGGACGATATAGTCCACGTCCTGCTGGATAAACATACGGAGCGCAGTGATCTGGTTGGCCTGCTTCTGCTGACCGTTTTTATAGATCAGATTGAAACCGTTTTCTTTTGAGAGCGCGGTCTGCATGGATTCCGTATTGGTAGATCTCCAGTCGGACTCTGCGCCGAGCTGGGAAAAACCGACAGTGATCATCTTCCTTTCCGATTCGGATTCGGAAGATGATTCAGAGACAGGAGTACTCCTGCAGGCAACCAGTAATGTTGCCAGCAGGAGCAGTACAGAAGTCAGTTTGACCGCTTTTCTCATAATTCTCCTTATACTTTGAGCGCCCTCTTTTTCAGTCCGATAACGATACTCTGGATCAGAAGGAACAGACACAGCATCGCTGCGATCGTGATACCTGTCCACCAGGCTTCTCCCAGACCTGCCGATGCGACGATCTTCTGTATCGAACACAGCGAAAGGACACCGAACAGCGTTCCTACGATATTTCCTACGCCACCCGTCAGCATCGTTCCTCCGATGATGGAGGACGCGATCGCGTTCATCTCCATTCCCGTCGCGTGGGATGCCGCACCGGATCCAACGTTCAGGAAATATACATAACCGGCGATACCTGCCAGAACCCCGCAGATCACATGCGAGAGGAACTTGGTCCTTCTGACATTGATACCGAGCATGAGCGCACTCTGCTTATTTCCGCCGACCGCATAGAACGAACGGCCGAGTTTCGTGTAGCGCAGGACTATGAATAATATTACCACAAGTGCGATCGCTACGACCACACCGATCTCGATATACGCGGGGAAATATACTCCTTTTTTGGTATACCATCCCATCTTCGGGATCTCGATACGTGTATTCTTTAATTTCTGAAAAGCACTGTTCTCGACATTGAACGGTTTTGTATGCACGATGGTCGTCATTCCTCGTGCGAAGAACATACCGGCTAGCGTAACGATAAATGGCTGGATATCGCAGTATGCGACCAGGAACCCCTGCACCAGACCGAAGGCCAGGCCGATGCCGACAGCGATCAGCATCGACACATAGACGTTTCCACCGCCGGGCGTCTTATCCAGATATACCGCGCAGCACATTGTCACCAGACCGACTACGCCACCGACGGAGATATCGATCCCGCCGGAGATCATGACGATGCTCATTCCGATCGATACGATGATCAGGGCGGCATTGGAATTCAGGATGTCGAAGAATGTTTGCGGCTTTCTGAAGCCTTCCCCCTCGAACATCACCGCGCCGAAATACATCAGGAAGAAAATAACGACTGTGATAATAAACAGGAGATTGGTGTCACTTACACGATTGAAGATACCACCTTTCAGTTTCTTCTCATTCATTGGACGACCTCCTCTTTTTTGCTATCTGATTCTGCTTCAGTAGCGCTTACGCCATCTTCAGAAGCACGTACTTCGTCAAAAGCACCTGTCCCCGCTCCTTCTGCCGCGCCTGCGGCTGCCAGCGCAGCGAGCGTCTTCTTATTCTTATTTCCACCGGAGAAAGTCTTCTTGATAAGGCCGGAGAGGACTTCTCTTACCTTCGGTGCGGAGAACAGTACCAGCAGGATAACGACGACAGCCTTATATGCAGCCAGCGCATCGGACTGGATATGGAAGCGGTAAAGCGTAGTGGTCAGGAACTGGATAACATATGCACCGAGAATCGACGCCCACATATTAAACTTACCGCCGGACAGTGCATTACCTCCGAGAGCAACCGCGAGGATCGCATCCATCTCGATATCTTTTGCGATAACGTTGTAGTTGATCGAGCTGATGCGGCTGACCTTGATGAGGGCGGCCACTGCAACACAAAGACCGAGGATAACGAATGCGAGGAATTTAATAAGGATCGGATTGATACCATTAAGTCTTGCAGACTTCTCATTAATACCGACGGCCTGTGTATAGAGTCCGAGGTTGGTAAACTTCAGCGCCAGAGCGATCAGGATAATACATATGATCACTATGAATACTGTCGTCGGAATCGGGATCCCCGGGATAACTCCGCCGAAGCATTTGAATTCCTTACCAGGTACGATCGGAAGGCGGTTGGAATTGATCCATGCGGCGATCGAACGGCCTGCCGTAAACATGATGAGTGTCGCAATCATCGGCTGGATCTTAAAGATCGCAACCAGTGCACCGTTAAATGCACCACACAGCATACCGACGAGACATGCGACGAGGAAAGCGACGATGATCGGGGCCTTCAGGGTTTCCGGCGACGGGTTCGATCCGCAGAGGACCCGCAGCATCGCAGAACCTGCGATCGCGATCGTCGCACCGACCGAGATATCCTGTCCGCCGGAAGCAGCGGTAACAAGCGTCATGCCGATCGCGAGGATCGCAAGCTCGGAGCCGTAGTCCAGGATCGTTATCAGGGATCCGGAAAGCTGCGGATTTCCATCGTTATTGTGTATGAGTTTGATATTAAAGAAACTCGGACCCGCGATCAGGTTGATGAGCGCCAGCAAGACGATCGCCATGACCGGAATAAACAGCTGGTTTCCGGTGATCCTCTTTATAAGGCTTGCAGCATTACCGGAACCTTTTTTATTTGCTTCTACTTTTTTCTTATCCATCCCTTACTCTCCTCCTGCGATCGTACTCATGATCATGCTCTGTGTGAGGTCATCGCCGGACAGTTCGCCTACGACCTTTCTGTCTCTCATGACGATCAGACGCGAGCAGGTGCGGAGCATCTCATCTGTTTCAGAAGAAATAAACGTGATGCTCATTCCTCCGGATGCGAGTTCAAGAACCAGCTTCTGAATATCCACTTTCGTACCGACGTCGATGCCTCGGGTAGGTTCATCGAGGATCAGATACTGCGGATTCATCAGGAGCCATCTGGCGAGGATGACCTTCTGCTGATTGCCGCCGGAAAGTGATTTTACCGGAGTATCTGCCGAAGCAGTCTTGATATTCAGTTTCTTTATGTATTCATCGGCAAAAGCATATGCCTGGGCTTTCGTAAATGGCTTGAAGAATCCCTTCATGACCTGCAGCGCGAGGATGATGTTTTCCCTTACGGAAAGATCCCCGACGATACCGTCGATCTTACGGTCCTCCGGAAGATATGCGATACCGTTTTTCATCGCGCTTCTCGGATTCTTGATCTTCACGGGTTTGCCGTTCATTTTTATCTGATCTTTGATTTTAACGAGTTTACCGTTTACCATCTTTTTTCCGGGCGGAAGGACTCTGTCCGCACCGAAGATCGCACGGACGCACTCAGATCTTCCGGAACCGAGAAGGCCGGTAAAGCCGTTGACTTCACCTTTTCTGATATAGAAATCAAAGGGCTTGATGCCTGCCACACTCTGAAGATTCTGCGCTTCATATACCGGCAGATCCGTATCGTCTCCCTCATACATACCGCTCTCCCCTTTGATATCGGAGAGGTCATCCATCTCTTTACCGAGCATCTTGGCAACGAGCTTTACACGCGGAAGATCTTTGATCTCATATTCTCCGACCAGCTGGCCATCGCGAAGGACGGTGATCTTGTCGCAGACTTCATAGACCTGATCGAGGAAGTGGGTAACGAAAATGATGCCGACGCCCAGAGCTTTCAGATCTCTCATCAGTCCGAATAGTTTTTCAACTTCCTGTTCATCGAGCGAGGACGTAGGCTCGTCCAGGATCAGGACCTTTGCATCCATATCCACTGCACGGGCTATCGCGACCATCTGCTGGACTGCGATCGAGCAGTTACCCAGCTGCATATTCGCAACCGCAGGGATATCGAGCTTACGCAAGATCTTATTTGCGTCGGCATTCATTTTCGCCCAGTTTGTAAGTGACCCTTTGCCGCGGCCAATGTACATGTTTTCCGCAACCGTGAGATTCGGACACAGCGTGATTTCCTGATATACGGTACTGATACCCAGTTTCTGGGCATCAGACGGTGAATGGATCGTCACCGTTTTTCCGTCCAGAAGGATCGTTCCGCCGTCTTTCGGATATACACCTGTCAGAACCTTGATCAAGGTTGATTTTCCTGCACCGTTCTCTCCCATCAGCGCATGGATCTCGCCGCGGTTAAGGAAAAAATCCACATTTTGAAGTGCACGCACGCCCGGAAAGGTCTTCACTATACCATGCATCTCGAGCAATCTATTATCGTTTTCCACGGGATATACCTCTTTCATTTTTAAAAACGCGGTGCGGTCTCTCTCTTGGGGGGATCGAAGCCGCACCGCGTTCTAGGTAAATGGGTTATATAATCAGATTCCGTAATTATCTACATCTTCCTGCTTGATGGTAGCAGCGTCGAATCCTTTTTCTTCCATGATGATCGTCTTTTCAGGTGTCTTGCCTGCTTCGAGATCCTTGATGATAGCATCAATATAGCTAGCCTGGAACGGATTGCACTGTCCGTCATAGTTCCAGTTCTGCTTGAGGAGTTCTTCGAGAGCCCACTTATTGCAGTCAAAGCCCATAACGACTACGTCTTTGCCAACACCGTGGGAGATACCTGCTGCATCGAGAGCTGCGACAGCGCCCTTTGCCATATCGTCGTTCTCAGCGTAGATTACGTTGAACTTCTCGCCGGAGTCGATAACGGACTGCACGATCTGCTGTGCTTTTTCTGCGTTCCACTCAGCTGTCTGCTGCTTTACGATCTTCCAGTTTGCTTCTGCTGCGACTTTCTTATCGAGAGCACCGGATCTGCCCTGCTGAGCAGCGGAACCCATAACGCCCTGGATGTGGATGACATTGTACTCAGGGAGATTCTGACCAGCGAGCCAGTTAACTGCTGTATCACCTTCCTTATTCATGTCGGAAACGATAGATGCTTCATAAAGACTCGGATCTGCGTCGATCGTTCTGTCGAAGAGGATGACCTTAACGCCTGCGGCCTTCGCATCCTGGAGTACAGAATCCCATCCTGCTGTATCCGCTGCAGAAAGAAGGAGATAGTCAACTTCATTCTGGATAAACGTCTTCGCGTACTGGATCTGCTCGTCGTTCTTCAAGCTGTAAGAGAAAGAAGCATCATAGCCGTTCTCTTTGGTGAACATCTTCTTGAGATCTGCATCGTTTGCTGTACGATAACCGGACTCGTTCGGGTCATTGTTGATGATGCCGACTTTGATCAGCTCACCGGACTTCTGCTCTTCTGCTTTGGATTCAGTTTTTGACTCAGCCTGTGTCTCTTTCTTATCTTCGGACTTCTTGCAGCCTGCAAGACTGAAAGCAAAAACAGAAGCCATGATCAATGCAACTACTTTTTTCATTTTTTACCTCCCTGGTTAGAACCATATTCGGGGTCTTCCCCCGTCATCTGGTTTCATTTTAGGTTTGCTCTGAAAAAAGACCATGCAGAAAAAACGGAAACGAAGTTGGATTTTTTCTCCCTTCATTTCCGTGTTTGAAATTTTTACGAAACTGGTGTAGATTTTTACGATTCACACATTATGTGATAAAGAAAAAATAACTATTTCTCCGCCAAAAGCACTCTTATTTCTTCGGAAGACGGATCCTTACACGTGTGCCTTTATCCAGCACGCTCTCGAGATGGATGCCGTAGCCTTCTCCGAAGTTTAAGCGGATCCTCTCATTAACATTATAAAGGCCATAGACGACATTCTTTTCCGGGGTGCCGTTTCGGATCGCCTTTCGCACCTGACGCAGACGCTCCTCGTCCATGCCTTTTCCGGTATCCTCGACAACGATCGTAAAGTGATCTCTTTTTTCTTCCGCATAGATCGTGATCTTTCCGCCGCCGCGCTTATTCTTGATGCCGTGATACAGTGCATTTTCCACGATCGGCTGGATCGTCAGTTTCGGGATCTTATATTCATTAAATTCTTCCGGCACATTGATCTCGAAGGTGAGGATGTCCTGGTAGCGGATATGCTGGATCTCGAGATACGATCTTACATGTTGCAGCTCCTCACGGATCAGGACGTTTTCTTTTCCCTTATTCAGAGACAGACGGAAGAAATCGGAGAGGTTTCCGACCATGCTGACGACCTGCTTCTGGTTTCCCGCTTCCGCGGACCATACGATCGCATCGAGCGTGTTATAGAGAAAGTGCGGGTTGATCTGCGACTGCAGAAGATCGAACTCCGCTTTCCGCAGAAGCTTCTGTTCTTCTTTTACCTGCTCCTCGATCGGCTTCGTGATAAACTTCGGACCGAAGTAGGATACGATGATCATACTCACGAGAGAAAAGGCCAGAAGTCCGATGGAGATCTCTACGATATTCACAAACATCGCATTGTTCTGCGCCTGCACTGTCTGGATCTGCCGGTTCTCGTAATAGATATATTCGTTGATCGTATCTTTCAGAAGCGCCGTCACGATCTGGACGTCGTTTTCCCAGATGAGCATGTTGTCTTCGTACTTATTTTCGTGCCGGAGATTCTCCGTGATACGGTCCACATATGTCTCTAAGTTAGTTAAGTATTTCTCCGCATATGCCAGACGCTGCTGGTTATCTTCCGTTGTGGTGTAGTCCTTCAGTTCCGATACGACCTGGCGTGCTTTGGAAAGATCTTCTTTCAGCCCGGAGCTGTCGGGAGTGACATAACCTACGATAAGAAGATATGTCTCGTTATCGAAGTCTTCTTTAAACTGAAGGCTGAATTCGCTTGCCTTCACAACGGAGCTGATCATGTCATTGTTTCTTTTATTGATCCGCTGCATGTTATAAAAGGCAAATGCGATAAATACCAGACTCGGCAGCAGAAGGACGATGTACGATATACGGATCTGCGTCGCCAGACGCGATCTGTTTTTTTGTCGCTTCTCCTTCGTCATGTTTCTTCTTCCGCTCCGCGTCCTTTGCTTCTGTACTGCGTCGGTGTCACACCCTGCGTCTTCTTAAATAGATAAGAAAAATAATGCGGATCTTTATATCCCACCATGATACCGATCTCGTTACTCTTTTTCGAGGTGCGCGATAACAGTTCTTTTGCCATATTCATACGGTAATCCGTCAGATACTTGATAAAGGGCTGGCCGGTCTCCTGCTTGAAGATCGAGCTTAAGTGGTTCGGCGAGAAGTTGACCTGTGCGGCCAGAGTATTGAGAGACAGTTCCTCATCCGAATAATGCTCATTGATATACGTGATCGCATCTTTGATGACATCGTGATATCGTCCGAGCGTATGGTCTTCCCGAAGATCGAGCGCGGTACCCAGGATCTCCGTAAGATAGTCATGTGTCTTATTCTCATCCAGGAGCACATCCCCGGACGGGAAAGTGATCTTCTGCTCCATTTCTTCCCTGGAAAGGCCGAGTTCATTTTCCGCAAAGTCCGCCACACAGAAATACACATCCATCGCGATATACTGGCGGAGCATCTGTGAGCGGAGCGCGTGGTCGCCGATATTGTTGAGATACTCTTCGAGGAAGAACGAGAGCTCGGAAGACTCACCGGCACGCAGGAAGCGCTTCATGAGACGGCGGTCGATGTGCTTCGGATCGATCTCCGAGAGGATATCGACATTATTTTCCGGACGAAGCCCTTCCTTCGATCCGTAAAGAAATGCATTCTCCGACGTCAGGTAGAGGTGCGCGTATGCACGGCTTGCCCAGTCAAAGGAAGTATGGATCTCAGAAAGACGTCCCACCGGCTGGCCGACCGCGCCGAAGTAGCGGATATGCTTATACCCCGCGAAAAGCGCTGTCATCTGACCGATCGCATTCTTGATCTTCTTTTCGATATCTTTATCGTCATCGCCCTTAAAGAGAAGTGCAGTACCCTCGACCTTAAAGTCGAAAAACAATGCATCCGATTTTTCTGCGATCTTTCTTACTTCTTCCTCGACACGAAGAACGCTGTTCGAGTATTCGCCGATGTCATGCTTATCGGACCAGATCTTCAGGAGCATGATGTTATACCGTAGCGCGGAGATGTCGATCGACAGATCCTTCGCCTCCGCAAGAAGTTCGGAAGTGCTTTTCCCGCCCTTAACGAGCGTATTGAAATAATCACGCTTATCGAGTTCCGTACGCTCACGCATCTCTTCTTCATAGCGCTGCGCCGCTTCCCGTTCCGCCTTTTTCTCGCGGATCTTCTCGGAGAGCGCATCGACCTCTTTCATGATCGACTCGCCGTTGACAGGCTTTAGAAGATAGCAGGAAACACCGATCTTGATCGCTTCTCTTGCGAACTGGAAATCTTCATATCCGGTCAGGATGATGATCTCGATCCACGGAAACTCCGACTTGATCATACGGCTTAATGTGATACCGTCCATAAACGGCATCTTGATATCCGTGATCACGATATCGGGTTTTAGTTTCTGGATCATGGAATAGGCGACTTCACCGTCACCCGCTTCCCCGCAGAAGTCATAGCCGTGCCCGCTCCAGTCGATGTTATTCTTAATACCCTCACGGACGACAAATTCGTCCTCGACAAGAAAAACTTTCAGCATAGTATCCCCTTTTAACAGGATGCGCATTCGCCATCGTACCCATCTCTCTGATAATTATACTAAACATTGGAAGATTTCTATACATCGAAGTGAAGGAATACGATTTGA
>OCTX011845238.1_pt1 | contig 21367 bp, 31 predicted proteins | sample 1539691 | NCBI WGS metagenome assembly OCTX01 (sample SAMN02144231, study PRJEB22623) | gut metagenome | biome: sheep rumen | host: Ovis aries | place: New Zealand
CAGCGACACAGTTATAAAAGATTTTTTTACAGAAGTGTCTGAAATAAAAGAGGTGTTAGAACAAGTGCCGAGTTTCAAAGAATATATAAAGCTCAAAACAGACTGCAAAACCCTAGCTCACAAACTTTTACAAGTCAAACCAGAGCTTAGAGATTGGTTGGAGATTAATTTTAAGGAGTATTTATGAGTGATTAGAAAACTACTATGCCTACTAGGATTACATAAGTGGAAATATATGTGCATTCATAAATGTAATTGGTGTTGGGGAAGCTCTTGTAAGACTTGTGGAGCATATAGAAAACATTGTATTTATTGTGGGAGAGCAAAATGAGTAAAGACGATTTAGAAACCCAGTGCATGAACGAACTATTTGGAACGAGTGAAAAGATGATTGTTAAAATCTACGTTAAGTCTCAAAACGACGTAACAAGTATGATGGTTGCCAGTCGAGGAAATGTCTATTTTCAAGACGTGCTAGACGTTCCGGAGATAACCGGCATACAACGTTGCGTCTCTTTTGTTAAGCATCAACTCGATGCGGACATAACAGAGATTTACCCTGATAAGCTTAACCCTGAGGATGTGCTAAAAGATGTGTACATTAATTGGTGCAAGGTGAATGCTGTTCAGGGCACTAACCCTGAGGAGAAACACCTCAAACAATGCAAAACAAACTTATTAATTTATAACCGTTGGAACTTAAATGGAGGAAGAGAATGACATTAGCCGAAGTAATTAAACACGTTTTTTCTGATAAAGATATGACCAAGGAAGTAAATAGCTATACGGTAACTCATACCAATAGCGACAACTATACGATCGAAGCCGAAGGTATTACTATTCAGGTGACTAAAAAATGTTCATGATTGTTGACAACAGGAAATAATTTAATTTATAATAGCACTCAGAGTGGAGTGTGTGTTATGAGTTTAAAATTTCCTGATGAATTGACGATCAACGGTACCGAGTGGACCTATAAACCGTTTAGATTTAACGTAAATAAAATAAACGCCGGCAAGTCCGAGCCGAGTTGGAAAGATGTTATCCTAAGTGGCTCGGGGTTGCTAACGCTTATAAACGCTAAAGCTAATGGGCTAAATTATGTCAAATTATTTGGTAAGTGTGAGCAAAGCGGAACTCCACAACCGGATACACCTATGGATATTTGGTGTAATAATGGGGTGTTGAAGTTAAGTCCGAATATAGCCAAAATTGATGATAGTACGATTTGGACAGCCTTTATAGCGGGGCAATATATAGAGATTAATGTTCCTGCCGGTACATATACCTGTTCTACGAATATTCCACCAACAACGCAAATTATTGCTAATGCGTGGTTTGATGATAATACAACCTTTTCATCTTCAACAAATCCTGTATCAGTAACAAATAGTAAAACAGTTACAACCACTGGTGGTTCTTTATACTTTGGTGTAAGGTCAGAAGGTGGTTATCTTGCAGGAATTAAAGACGGCACTTATTGGGTGCAAATAGAGCAAGGTTCGACCGTAACTGAACACATCCCATACGGTCAAGTCTACACAGATGGCACACAGGAAACTATAACAGTTGATACTACAGAAGACACAGCAACGGCTGAAATGTTGTTAAATGCTGGTGACTACAAAGATGAGCAGAATATTACGACTGGAGTAATTACTAGGAATGTTGGTATTAAAGTGTTGGATGGTACTGAAGGTTGGAGAGGTAGTTCAATAGATACTTGCTATGTTATTACGTTAAGCACATTATTAGCAACAGGCACAGTTCCTTGTTATAGCACACATTTTAAAGGTGGGTATACTTCGTTACCTAGTGCACCTGATAGATTGGGCAAAGTGCTGACGTATAATGGTAGTCTTGGTATAGGATATGATAATAGGCAAGGCGGTACTGAAAATTTCAAGCAATGGTTACAAGACCAATACAACGCAGGTACACCTGTAATCGTTGTTTATCCGCTTGCAACACCTACAACAGAATCCGTAACATCTCAACCACTAACAATTCAAGCAGGTACAAATGTAATTACAGCAGAAGGCTCAATAGATAACTTACCACTTGAAGTAAGCTATAAAGCAGGTGTAACTGTAACAATAACAGAAGTACAAAATGCACAATTATCTAACAACGTGGAGGTAACAATACAATGATAGTAGAAACTCGTGGAGAATGGAGAAAGTTTGAAAAAGCCTCAGGGCAAACTTTCGAAATTGGTAAAACTTATAACATTGCTGTGGATGGTAACTGTGAATTTGCTGTAAGCGCAGAGAAACCCACAGCCGGTATTAACACAAACACTATAAACTTTACAGCGGTTGAAGGTGTTTATCTTTGGATTAAAACAGGAGAAAAATAATGGCAAATATTTGGTCTGGTCCTATCAGCAATCAAGATTATGAAAAGTTAGAAACGTTAGCAGGTACTACGTTTGAGAGTGGTACTACATACGTTATTCAATCTGATAACGACATTATCGTCCGTGAAGGAACTGACGGAAGAGGTTTTTTAGTAGACGATGGTAAACCTTTTCAATATACTTGTGGCACAGAGGATTTATACATTAAATGTGCTACACCGTCAAAAGCTTTTATTAACATTGCTGGATAACAATAATAACACCTTCAACCGCTGAGAGAGTTTCTCAGCGGTTTAAATTTGTGCATCCTCATAGTTATCCACAGCCAGTCCAGCACCTCTTAACCCGTATATTAAGCTCGGGTGTGTTAAGTCCTCACCGCTTACCGGTGCTTTGGTATATCCTAACTCCTCATAACCTTTATTCTCAATGATAGCTTTGATAGTATGTTCAAGGGGTTTAGTGCGTATATTACTGGCATCTGCAATAGCTTTCGCAAACGCTGTGTAGCTGACATATCCACCGCGGAATCCTCTTTCCTTACCTTCAACTTTATCATCAAGCAGAACTCTCAACGGGCTTCTGCCAATTCTTATAACTTCATCATAGCTAGAAGTTTGCGGCGCACGGTGTGGTAACGCACCTTTCTCAATCGGATAGTTGAGATAATAGTCGGCAAGTTGTGCGTAACCACCTTCCATCTCTAACCAATGATACATCATATCAAAAAAGTCTTTATCCAATCCTGCCTCTGCTATTTGTGCAGCTGATTGCAATTTAGAGTAAAATATGCAATACCGGCGCTCATTCTCATCAATAGGAAAAGCATCCTTGAAGTTAGAGAAGAATATCCAGTTAGCAACGTTATCCTCCATCTCTTGATCGACACCTTTGCTTTCAACGGCGATTCGTCTATCAGTGATAATGGTTTTCAAGCCGTTCATAAGGTCATTACGGTCACCGACACGCACCTCGTCCACGAGTATCATGAGTTTATTACGCATCCAACCGTTAAACTGGCTAACACCGCTGACAAGTTCCTCAGCGTCCGGTTGATAAGTGTACGAGTCGCCAATGCAATATTTAATTACATCACCAATCATTTGCTTACCAATACCTTTGGCAGACTGTAACAGCACCGACCACGGAATTTTATGTCCGGGATATTTAATACAGTGAGCTACATAATCTTGGAAGATTTTAACGTCTGACGGTGTGTTAAACACTCTCGATAAAAAATCTAACCATCTGTCAACATTACCCTTGTGGTGGCGAATGTTAGCCGGTATGTAGGTATTCAATCCACGTCTATTCATATCATCGATAACGATTGCAAACGGTCTTAAATCCGGCAGAAACCGACAATGGTCCACCTTGGGGATTGTCCAGTCTGTCGACCTTAAAGCAGCTTGCCATGCGTTATCAACGATTTTCTGAGCACCTTTACGTACTGAGAACAGTTTACCACCATAGCGACCGTTAAACTGGGTTTCGTTCATGAACCGCCCTGTCGGTGAGAAAATCCTACCCTCACGTTCAACAAAGTAACAATTCTTAAACCATAATTGTTTCTGGTCTGTGTTCAACGTTTCAAACTCTGCAAGCACTTGCTCAACATCAACTGTAGGGTTAGCAAGCTCTTGCAACTCTTGGTCTGTCGGTGGTGTGTCATGATTAACTAACCAGCCTTCAATGTTGGTGATTCGTTTAAAACGACTCCAACCGACTTCTGTATCTTTAATAGAGTTCCAAAGTTTGGTGTTTTCTTTAGCATCATCACCATTATATTTTGCACACCACTCAAGCCAGTGCTGTAACAATTCTTGCTCTGAGGCGAATGTCCAACCGGCTTGTTTATAAGCAGCTGTTAACGTTAGCCAATCTTCACGCGATAATTCGTTTGGATCAGTGCGTTCAAGCCCGAAATACAGCCAATCTAACGACCTTGCAGCCATATCAGGCGTACCAAGTGGAAAACGGTTGCCAACACGTTCAACAATATTAATGTTGGCAAGATTATCGGCAATTTGCTGTGATGTATAACGTGGAGCGTTGACAATAGCCCAGCACGTTGTGAGTTGAGGCTCATGCTTACAATGCATAAACCCCGGAACACGCATAACACGAGTCGCATCTATAACATTCGAGTCGCCGTTATAAAGTTGGCAAAGTTTACGTTGTTGAGCGGTGTAAAAATCGTTGCCGGTGTATGGTTGCACAAGCCAGTAAAGGTGGAATTTACCTTGTGAGGATTGAACAGCAAAATGTGGCGGCATATTTGAGTTGACAGCTCGCTGATAGCTGTCTTGAGCTGTCAACACATCATCAACGTCAACAACATGTGCGCGGATGTGGTCAACGTTATCAAGGGTGCGAGCACCGTTGGGTTTCATAGCGTTTACAGTCATAAAAATACCATAACCACGGTTATTATAATCTATAAGCTGGCTCGCAAGCGTTGCGAGATTACCTCTGAGGTTGATACCTTGCTCGCCTTTGTTGCGGTCGTTTATAACGCGCCAATCGCACTCGGTGTCCGGTGAGCCTGTGAGTGAGGCTATAAAAGCAGCTGTAAGGTTAAGATTTTGTGTCATGCTAACAGCTCCTTGAAGATAGCTTGTAGCACTGCTACGACAATAGAATTTCCGGCTTGTTTGTAAAGCTGAGAGTTTGATACACCGGATAATTGCGCTGCATAAAACTCATCGTCTGTAAAATCCATCAACCGCCAACATTCAAGAGGGGTGAGTTTGCGAATGCGGTAATTATTTTCAATTACTCGATTGTTATGCTTAGGACTGCTTCCATCTGTGGTAAGAGTTCCAACGGTTCCGTCTGTCCGCAAACATTTATTTTGTTCGTCTAATGCAATAGGTTCCAACAAATAGTTATCTTTACGAACAGTTGTGAGAGTGTTTGTAACCCCATCAGCTCTCGGTTGCATATCAGTCATATTATGACGGCTATCAGTAAAATTACCAGCTTCATATTCTTTACGAACAGCTTTACCGTATTCATTACGTTTAGGTGTTAAAACTTGCGGTTCCAACAAATAATTTTCTTTTATTCCACCTGTTTGAGCTGTATCAACACAAAAAGCATAATCACCATCGGTTTTTTTACCGTTTCTATTTAAAAATTTCAAAGGTGTTCTTTCATATTCTACAAAAGTGTCAGTTTTTCTACCGCCGCTACATTTTAAAGTTAAAGCTCTTGAAATATCATTTTCAGAAATCGGTTTAAAACAAAATCCATTTCCTTTTTCTATTGATTTATCTCTTTCTTTTATAAAAGATTTTATTTGTTTATCAGTTAAATAATACTTTTCATCAACCACTGGCTCTAAAACATCTTTAAGTTTGCGAGTGAGTGGTATTTTCTCAGGGAATTTATAACCATTTGTGTCCACATCTTTGCGAATACTAACAACGAAAACACGTTCTCGGTTTTGTGGCACTCCGTAATCTTTAGCATTAAGCACTTGCCAATAATTGTTATAGCCAAGCGACTCTAACTTCTGCAACCATCTGTCAAAATCCGATTTAAATTTTTTACTTACCAACGCTTTAACATTTTCTAACAATAAATATTTCGGTTGATTACCTATTAAGACAGCAGTTTCTAAAAGCCGTTCAACGTGCAACAACAGCCCTGACCGAGTTCCCTCGCTTATACCTGCTTGCTTACCGGCCACGCTCAAATCCTGACAGGGAAAAGAGTATGTCCATAAATCCGCATAATCTAACATTGGTATTTTGGTTATATCACCATAATTAAATGTAGGACCATTTATAGCGTTGTAAGATTGTATAGCATATTTATCAATCTCGGAAATGCCTACAACTTCAAACGGTATATTTAAACGTTTTAATGCTGCTACTTGCGCTCCAATGCCTGCGAATAATTCTATAATACTAATTGTCTGCTGACTCATCTCTCTTACCCCCAAATCTCCAGTTATCAACATCTTCAACATTCCAACGTCTAGGGTTACTACCCTTTATTGGTGCCACTGGGAATCTGCCGTCCTCTATCATAATGTATAGCGTTCTTCGGCTAATACCTATGTATTCGGCAAGTTCGGTAAGAGTTAAACTTTTTTGTTCCATAATTGCCTCCAAATAATTAAAGATGACACGAGCTTATAACCGCTTATAGGTGTTGTCAAGTGAAAAAATGTGTTAATGTGTGTAAAAATGTGTTGACAAGTGTTATAAGGTGTTATAGGTTTGCTGTAACAGGAGGCGTTAATAATGTTCATATCCCGTAAGAAATATTATCAAATAATATTTGCACTCACAACGCTATTAAACCGTCCGTATGTTAAAAACGTTGTGGAAAACCCGGACGGCTCTGTGCTGTTACAAATTGCTAAAGGTGATAAAACGTTTCAATTTTTAATCAATAATGAAATAGAAGAAGATAGGGGAATGTTACAATGACAGGTAATATGCACGGATTGTATCGCAAAGAAGGTGAAGAACGTCAACCGGAAGATTTTTACGCTACCGATCCTGCTGCGTTACCACCGTTATTTAAAATTCTCGGTCCTGAATGGGAATCGGGTGGTAAATTTATCCTAGAGCCTTGCTGCGGCGGTGGGCACCTGTCACAAATAATGGAACTTTACGGTCACCAAGTTATAAGCACTGACCTTGTTGATAGAGGTTATGGCGTTGGTGGCGTTGATTTTTTACAACCGACACCTTATGATGGATTGCCGTTTGATGCTGTAATAACTAATCCACCCTATAAATATGCTCTCCAATTCATTGAAAAATCTTTGAAACTTGCACCACTTGTTTGTATGTTTTTAAGAATACAATTTTTAGAATCCGAGCGTAGAGATAAATTTTTTGAACAATATCCACCTCGTTATGTGGCAGTATTTCGTAAGCGTGCTCGCACCAGTAAAGATGCTAAATTCCCTAAAGGTGAAGCAAGCGCGACTTGTCATGCGTGGTTTATTTGGGAGCGTGGATATAAAGGCAACCCTGAGCTTCTTAGGATTTAGCAACGGCTGCAAAATGCCGCAAACGTTCACTGCCTGACATATTTCTTGTCAATTTGTGATTGCTTGCAAGCATTTGCACAATTACTTTACTGCAATTACTGTCCAAAGCGTATTGAGCCACAGCTTCTTTAATATCAGGAAAATGGTATAAAACCGTTGCATGGCTTATACCTAATTTAGTGGCAATAGCAGATGCTGTAACATCCGGCCATAGTTTTAAACCTGTTTGCAGTATAAGCTCTCGGGTTTTTTCACCTTGTTCTTTCATTTTAACAGTACTAGACATTATTTCACTCCTAAATTTATAAAATCTAAAACTTCTTTTAATCCTAATTTATTCATGCAATATTCGTATATTTTAGGATAATATTTCTTCATAAGTTCAAAACGTTTATCGCCTTTATTTTGACACCCATACATACAAAACATGCAACCAGTCCGTTCAAAACCTTTATCATATATTGGACAATAAGGTATGTTATATGTTTTAATGTATTTCCATATATCTTCGTCTGACCAAAAAATTATAGGTTTGCTAACAGGTCTTTTAGCTTTGAAAGCGTTGCACTCACCTTTAAGATATAAACTCATACGTTGTGAACTTTCAGTAGCCATAGTACCGATAAAAGGTTTTCTACCTGTTTCTTTTTCGTATTTTTTACTAGGTGTTTTTTTCATTATAGTACAACATTGATCTGAAATCTTAAAAGGTGCTAAAGTTAAATATCTCCAACAATTTGATATTTTACCTTGACCGTATTTATTACCATTCCAACGTGTTTCTTTTGTTTTTTCACTTTTAGCTTTTCTATATTGTGAAATATATTGACTTTGTTCTTTGCTAATAACCGGATAACCGTATTTTTCAATTACTTGTTTGAATGTTAACTTAGGTTTGATTGCTACTACATTATCTTGTGCAAGTGCAAATTCTCTAATTTCAGGATATTCCAAACCCGTATCGCAAAAAACCGCAGGTACATCAGGATATAAAGAACGCACAAGATGAAGTAGCACAGTGCTATCTTTTCCACCGCTAAAAGCAACATATACTCCACCGTTAAATTGTGCATACCAATCCATTATTAAACGTTTAGATTGTTTAATTTTTTCTTCAAAAGGTAAATCTAACTGTTTATGTTTATCCTCTAGGGTTGCCATATCTAATCACCTTATAAAAATCATCAACGGATTGTGCGAAACCTGCCATACCTCCGTTTGCGTTAACAATATCAATAAAATGCTTTTGTTGCAACTGGTGTTTGTCATTGCTGTTAAACTTCCAACCCTCTGCTTTCATTTCAACGGCTGTAAACACTCCTAACACGCTACCAACCATTTCGGGTGTTATGAGTGTTGGTCGTATGCCAATCCAGTCAGAGCTGGCAAGTTTGGCTTCTGACCCAAGCCCATAGCGCACGAAACGACCTTGCTCGTCATAAAATCCACCGCAGTTGTTACGCCAGAGTGTTATATTGAGTTGTGCGGCCGCTAATCGAACGTGTGATGTTACTGCTGATTCACGCATGATTCCACCTGTTCACATATTTCTCGTATTCTCGAACCTAACAAAGAGATAAATTTTTCATAATTATTTCCCAGACCTTCTTTAATTTCTTCATCGTAATCAGTTTCAGCCAAAGCAGCATGTGTCAATTCGTGAAACAATGTAAATATCATTTCAGAAGGTTTTAAACTGTCTAAAATATAAATTGTCGAAGTCCTATAATAGCAAAATCCTCTGTTACCATCTAAAACATCGTTATTGGCAGGGACAAATTTTATATCCCATTTAATTCCGTTAAGTATTATTGAATTATCAGTCATTATTTCCACCACTCCTTAATGCAGTTAGCCATGTCCTCAAACTCTTGACGGCTATGAGAACCGTCCAACGCTGATAACACGTCTAACCCTGTTGTTAAATAAAATTTTTTATAAATCTCTCGGTCGTCAAACCCTTGCAAACGTTCAATAGCAGCCCACTGAGCGATAGCTTCTTTAAGGTCTGCTTGTGCTGCAATTTTCTCTGCTTGCCGGTTAGCAACACCTTTAGCAGCTATCGGACCTGCAACTCTATTAACTCTTGCGGCAATGTCTGCAGGCGATTCTAACACCGTACCACGTCGCATACGTTCAAGCATTTCACGCGTTAATAGCACCAAATCACCCTCAACCATCTCAATACTTCGTGCTTGTGGCTCTGGTAACGGCTTTTCGAATCCACAATACGGACAAACTGTTCTAAACTTCTCATAAGGTTTAAGGCAGTTCTTACATACTGTGAGAGGTATCTCGCTTGGATCAGCTTGAGATTTCGCACGACGTTCACGGCGGTTAAGAGTCCATTCACGCTCCATATCAGGCAAACCGTGGCGAATAACGTTGCTAACGTGGTCAATGATAAGGGCGGTTTTACCGGGTAAAGGTCTGAGTCCCCTCCCAATACATTGTAGAAACTTACACAAACTTGCTGTAGGTCGTGCCATAATTACTACATCACAACATTCAATGTTCAGGCCTTCATCAAACAAATCCACATTAACAAGAACTTGCAAATTTCCTTTTTCGAATCGTCTTATTGACTCATCACGATAGCTTGAAACAGTTTTACCATTAAGAGATACAGCATCAACACCACTAGCACGGAAATCTGTTGCAATCTCCTCAGCGGTGTCTACATCTGTTGCGAACACGATGGCTTTCCGACCGTTTGCATATTTAAGATAGTTTTCAACCACATCACCGACAATTTTAGACTTTTTTGCAGCTTTACGAAGTGTTTGGTTAGACCAGTCGCCGTTTGCAGACAACGGGCTGTTTTCAACGTTTAAATCGGATTTAGGGCAGACAATCTCGTAGTCCGCAAGATACCCTCTGTTGATTAAAAAACGTGTTGTAGGGCCGATAATTATATCGTTCATAAATCCATCAGCCCATTTACCGAGTCCTTGCCCATCTGCCCTGCACGGTGTAGCGGTTACACCGAGTCCGCGAGCGTTTACAAAACTTTCAATCGTTTTACCCCATTTATTACTCCTCAGCAAATGTTGGCATTCATCCTGAACCCAAAGGTCAATTTGTTCAGCCCATGACTTTAACGAATCGATACGACTTACAAACGTGTCAACACCTATAACTGCTGTTCGTTCCGATGGATTTACAAACGATTTGCCAAATTTTTCTCTGTGCTTGTGGATAATTTGACTTACGGTAGTGTTTGAAGCTATGACACGATGTGAAATACCCATCATGGCTAAAGAACAACTCATTTGACTTACAAGCTCATTGCGATGTGCGATAGCGGCACAATTTTGATTAACAGCTTTATGATCGGCAATTATTTTGGAAAAAACCACGGTCTTACCTGCGCCTGTTGGAAGCACAGCACATACATTACGATTCCCAGCATTCCAACTGTTATAAACCTTGTTAACGACGTCTTGTTGATAATCTCTAAGCGTTATCATAACCACTCCGGTAACGTTGCAGGTTTAATAACAGTTTTGCCGTCAACAGCAGGTATGAACGCTCCCAACCAATCAGCGTTGTTAACATCTCTAACGATAACAGGTTCAACAGCGTTGATAACTTTCGGGAACGTCACATAACCGCTTGGTGAACATTCCCAAAGTGTTACAAGCTGTCCGAGGTTGCAATACATAAAACCTTCTTTTTTATCAGCAATAACAAACCAATCTCTCCATTTGTCCAACGGCGATTCGTCCGGCCATACAATAAAGTCGTTAAATGTTTGACCGTCAGATGTACATGTTGAACCCATTGCTAACTCCGGCAACGTTTCAAACGTATATGTTGCGGCAACGTTAGCTTCTTTTTCAACCGAATCGATAAATGTAGAATTGATTTTAACATAGCACGAATCGTCAGGTTGCTCGGTTTCTCCAAGATGTTCAACGCAAGCAACATATTCATTGCTTCCAATTAAATACATACGACTATTGCTTATTTCTAATTTTAATACTTTAAACGCTTCTGATGCTGTAGGCTCTAAAGATTTATAAAGTGTTATAAACCGTTGTAAGGTTGTTGCCGGTACTGTAAATTTAGTCATTGTCCACACCTTTCAATAATTTTTTGCTTGACAACTGTTTAACAATGTTGTAAATCAGTTTACGTTAAATGTCAACAACAAAATGGAGATAGTAAAAATGAAATTTAACTTAAATATCACAGATATGAATGAGGAAGAATTTGCAAAATTATTTGCAAATATTAACGTACCTTGCAAGACAGAAGTAGCTGTTGTGCCTGAGGAACCAGTTGAGCAACCAGTTGAAGATCCTATTATAGCTGATGTAGACGGTTTGCAGTGGGATGCCCGTATTCATAGCTCTAATCACAAAATTAACAGCGATGGGCGTTGGCAACGTCGCAGAGGTGTTAGCGATGAAGAATTTAACAGAGTTAAAAACGAGTTATTAGGTGTGCAAGAGCCGGTAGCTGAGATAGCTCCGGTAGTAGCACCTGCACCGGTAGCTCCGGCGGTAACATTGTCACCAGAACTTGCAGCTGTTAATCACACGTTATACTCAACCCCTGAGGAGTTAGCTAAAGTGCCACCTTATGCACCTGTTGCTCCAGTAGCACCGATAGCTCCTGCACCTATTGCACCGACACCTATTGCACCGACACCTGTTGCTCCTGAGCCGACTCCTGTAATTGACAGTGCAGTGCTTTATCAAACAATGTTTGAGAAGATTAAAGTAGGTATGAACAATCAAAAAGTCGGTCCTAACGATATTAAAACGTTAGTAGAAGCTGTTAACGCTCAATTCGGTTTACAATATACAACACTTGCACAAGTCAAAGACAACATTCCTGCTTTGCAATTTGTTATCAACGATTTAGTAGCAAGAGGTTTGTAATGTTATCGCTCACAGCCACAGAATTACCTCGTTTTATGGCTTGCAACGGTTTCAAGCGGTTAGGCGGCATAGAGCCGTTTAACCCTTCAACCGAAGCAACTGACGAAGGTAATGCAGCTCACTGGCTTTGTGAACAAGTTTATAACGGTGCGAATCCTGATGAGTTGGTAGGACAGAAAGCATTTAACGGTTTGTTTATAACCGCTGAGATGGTTGAAAACTGCCGTCAGTATATTCAGCTTATACAAATGGGTAACTGTTCTGTGGAAAAAGACACCTCTTATCGCAACGGTGACGTGTGGGAAATTCGCGGTCGTGCCGATTATATCGGGCAAGTTGATGAACATACGGTTATGATTGCTGATTTAAAATACGGTCATCGAATCGTTGAACCGGAAATGAATTGGACATTGATCAGCCACGCTATTGCTTATCGTATGTATTGTGGTAATAAACCGTGGCGATTTATTTTCCGTATTTATCAACCTCGTGCTTTTCACCCACAAGGGCCAATGCGTGATTGGATTGTTACAGCTAACGAGCTTGATGCGTTAGAAAAGCAACTCAGGTCTGCGTTGGATAATCCGCAAGCGGTTGTTTGCAGCGGTTCACAATGCTATAAATGCAAATCGCTCTCACAGTGTCCAGCGGCACAAATTGCAGCTATGAACGCTGTGGACGTTGCAAATATGGCTTTTGATAGTGAGATGAGCGACGATAAACTTTCTTGGATGTTAGACAATTTGAAACGTGCACAAGAGGTTATTAAACAATCTTATGAAGCGTATCAAGATTTAGCTTTACACAGACTTAAAGATGGTCATAAAGTTAATTCATATAACATTCAACCGGCTCTCGGTAATACAGCATGGAACGATGATGTAACTCCTGAGCTGATAGAAGCTGTATCAGGTGTTGATTGCAGTGTTAAAAAGTTGGTAACACCGGCACAGGCTAAAAGAGCAGGTGTGCCAGAGGACTTAATTCAAATGTGGACACATAGACCTGATAACGGTTTTAAACTCGTTCACATTGATGAAAACAAACTTGGTAATAAACTTTTTGGAGAAAAATAATGACAGAGATAGGAGGTATTGCAGCCGATAGACTGCGCAGTATTGTTGAACGTATTGAGCGTTTGGAATCCGAGCGTGATGGAATTACATCTGATATTAAAGATGTAATGGCTGAGGCAAAATCTGCCGGTTTTGACACCAAAGCGATTCGTGCAGTTATTAAACTGCGTAAAATGAACGCTGCGGACAGAGACGAGCAAGAAATATTATTAGAAACATATCGTAAAGCTTTAGATATTTAATTTTTTAGGAGATTAACATGACATTAGAAAATTTTAGATTACCTGCAGGTCGTATCGTTGGTGGTAATCCGACAGCTTTTGAACAAGCTATGGATTATTATACTCACCAACCGAAATTGGATAAAAACGGTCAGCCGTTGAAAGAGCATAGAATTGATTTGGCTATTAACAAAGCTGATTTTATGCAATATGTATGGCCGTATGTGTTACAAGAAGTTGCAAAGGTTTATCCGCAATATGCTAACACAAATCCTGAACAACTCGATATGACACGATTCGCTTGGAAAATTGTAAACGGTGATAGCACTGCATGTCCGCAAGGTTCTAACGTTCCTTATAACACTCGTGACGGTTATGCAGGTTGCTACGTTATCAAAATTCGTACAAACGCATTTCTTCCGGGTACTTTCAAATTTGAAAATGGTGCATATCGTAAAATTGAAGAAGGTGAAATTAAAACAGGCGATTATATCGTTGCAAACGTTAACCTCACTGTTCACAAAGAAAAAGACGGTGGTATTTACTGGAATCCGAATGGTTATGAGTTGGTAGGTTACGGACAGGCTATTAAAGGTTCTTCCGGTGGCGATCCAATGAAGTTGTTTGGCGGTCAAGCTCCGACATTACCTGCCGGTGCATCTGCAACACCTATCAGCTCTGCACCTGCTGGAGCACAAATGCCGATGACACAGCAAGCACCTGCTATGCAAGCGCCTATGGCACAGCCCGTAGCTCAACCGGCAACAATGCCAGCACAACCAGCACAAGCAATGCCAGCACCGGCTTATGATTTTGTTGCTAATGCTGGTATGCCGGCTGCTGCTCCTATGCCACAAGCTGCTCCGGCTTTTACCCAACCTGTTGCACCTGCGGCCGGCCAGCAACAGTCCGCGCCCCAAATGGCCGCTACTACTGCTCCGTTTGCGACTACATTCCCTACTAGATAGTCGCAAGTGTTGACAACCGCTGGCAGACCGGTCAAAGTCTGCCGAGTTATTATTATGGTGTGCTGAGCTGTATAGTATGGCGCACATTGAGGAAATCGCAGTTGAAGTAACGAGAGTACCTTGTGGACTGTTACAATTTATAACATTTAGTCACTGTTATAAATGTTGGTAACATAGGTTTGACTAACCGAGAAACAGTGCAAGTCTGATAGCACACCACATTTATTATGGGGTTGTGGCAGAATAGGTAGATGCGGATGTGGTTAAGTGGTAGCTCCCTTAGCTCTCCAAAAGATATACTACAAAGAGATGCCGGCTTTCTAGGTGTATATCTGTGAGGTGCAAATCCTCACCAACCCCACCTATTTTAACGGAGGTATAAAATGAAAGAAATTAGAATTATAGGCGATGAAATCTATTATGATAATACGCTTGTTGCCAAACTCGTTGACAGCCCTATGCACACTGTGCAAGGTGAATTTAAAGAAGTTATTGAGGATTTACCTGATTATGACACCGATGATGATATTGATACCGATGCAATTTTAGAACGAATTGCTGACATTAGAGATGATTTAGACAGGTTAGAGGATTTAGTTAATGCTTAACCTTACCAACGCTATCGTCTATGACATAGAGACGTTCCCAAACTGCTTTACGTTTGCTATGGAGATGTTAAACTCTGATATTACGTCCGTTTGGGAAATCTCAGAGTTCCGTGACGACCGCAAACAGTTATTAGCATTTTTTAACGAGCTTGCAAGAACTCAAACACCGATGATAGGGTTTAACAATGTCGGATTCGACTATCCGGTTATTCACTTTTTATGGAACAATCCGTCCGCAACATATCAACAGCTTTATGCAAAAGCTATGGAAATTATCGAAGGTCAAGACCGTTTTGGTCACATCATTTGGGCCAATGACCGTTTTGCACCGCAGATAGATTTGTTCAAAATGCACCATTTTGACAACAAAGCAAAGTCTACGAGTTTGAAAGCGTTACAAATAAATATGCGTGCACCGTTTGTTCAAGATATGCCGATAAAAGACGGCACAGTGCTTACCAAAGAACAAGTTGAGATATTAGTAAGCTACAACAAACATGACGTGCTTGAAACTAAACGATTCGCTAAGTATGCTCATCACGCTATTGAGTTCCGTCAAGGTTTGGAACATCTTTTCGGTGTTGATGTTTATAATTGGAATGACACTAAAATCGGCGAACAAAATATGATACAGCGACTCGGTGACGATATTTGCTACGATATGTCCTCAGGCAAGCGAAAAATGCGCCAAACACCCCGAACACGTATAGCGTTAAAAGATATTATATTTCCTTATGTTCACCTAGATACACCTGAGTTTAAGCGTATTTACGACTATATGTGCAGTCAAACACTTACCTCAGATGATATTGCGGATGCCGGTGCAGAGGACAGCACAAACATTAAAACCAAAGGTGTGTTCACCGACCTTACAACGACTGTGGGCGGCGTAACGTATCATTATGGTGTTGGTGGTATTCACGGCTCTGTAGAAAAGAAACGAATCCAAGCAACCGATGATTGGTGGATTGTTGACGTTGATGTTAGCTCTCTATACCCGTCAATAGCTATTGTAAACGGTTTGCACCCCGAACATCTGGGTGAAACTTTTGCAAAAATTTACGGCGACCTTAAAAAAGAGCGCAAAAAATGGCAAAAAGAAAAAGGTAAAAAATGCCCTGAGGCTAACAGTATTAAACTTGCTCTCAATGGTGCTTATGGTAAATCAAACAGTATTTTTAGTGTATTTTATGATCCGCAATTCACCATGACAATTACTATCAACGGACAGTTAATGTTGTCGATGTTATTAGAGCGGTTAATAGCAGTTCCAACGCTCTCGGTTATTCAAGCAAATACCGATGGTATCACATATTATGTTCATAAAGACCATTATCAAGAAACAGTTGAAATTTGCAAAGAGTGGGAGCGTATCACACGACTCGACCTTGAGGAAGCTCGTTACGCTAAAATGTATATTAGAGATGTTAATAACTATATCGCTATCGGCACTGACGGAAAAGCTAAACTCAAAGGCGCTTATTGGACACCGAATCCAGATGATTACTTCGAGTCGATAGCATCCGCTCAACCGGCTGCATGGCATAAGAATTTCTCAAACGTTGTCAGCGTGCGAGCAGCTGTTGCAAATATGATAGACGGTATAGACATTGAAACCTATATCCGCACATCTTATAACCCTTATGACTTTTGCTGTGCTGCTAAAGCTAGAGGTGGCGCACAACTCATGTGGGGTGACACACCTGTTCAAAAAAATACACGTTATTATATATCCACAGACGGACAATATCTTAACAAAGTTATGCCACCTGCAGGGCCTGTTGGAGCTTTCAAACGCAAAAACGGCGTTACGCAAGCTGAGTATGACCGTGTGATGGCAGAAACAGGTGGTCAGTGGGATGAGCGAGTATGTACAAGCAATAAGTCCAAATACGAAGAACGCATATCAGGGCTTGCAGCTGGTTATAAAGTCACAATCGCTAATGACATTGACGACTTTCGGTGGGATAATATTGATTACAAATGGTATATAGAGGAGGCAGAAAAGCTAATAATATGAGTTACATTGTTTATAAATTACCAAACGGTCAGTTACTTGCTGATTGGTGTAGAGAAAATAAAATACCTTATGGCACGGTAAGAGGTTACATAGATAAAGGTTATGAAGTAAAAGATGCTTGTATAGCCGGTAAAAAAGCTAGAGAGAAATCGCTTGCTAAACCTGTAATTATGTATAACGGTAAATCACTTCGTTCTCAATATCCCTGTGGATATAACAGTATTATGACGCACATGCGTGAAAAAAAATGCGATGTTGAAGAAGCTATAGCTTTATATCATTATAACCTAAAGCATCCTTATGTGCCGGACAATAGGATACCTGTTGAAGATATTGCTACAGGCAAACAGTATAAAAGTATTTTAGATTGCGCTAGAGACCTTGGTCTTAGTGCTACAACAATAAGAAAACGTATTAAAAAAGGAGCAATAAAATGGATTTTAAAGAAGGATTAGAAATTCATAAAAAATTATTCCCGAAAGCAACGTTCACAGGTCAACTTTGTCATTTAATCGAAGAACTTGAAGAATACGATAAAGCTGAAACCGTTGCTCAAAAATACCAAGAATTAGGGGACGTGCTTGTTTGTATCACAAGTTTATTTAGATATAACGAGCAAAAAATACTTGGAAAATATTTATTACGTTACTTTTTTTACAATCAAGATCCAGAAGAGCGTGAAAAACGTTTGAAATATTATGAACGTGCTTTGGAAAAATGTAAAAAGCGTGTTAGTGAAAATCGCTATATACTCGTTAACGGTAATTACATCAGAGATAAGGTGGATATTTATGTATAGAATTTACGTTGGAGAATTTCGCGACAATTTACCGCCTCTTACATACATAACAAGCTGTGAACGTTGCGAACTGCGGAAAACCCTCAATCAGCTCACAACAATGCTTAAATACGGTATGGACATATACGTTAAAAGACCGGATGGAAAAATAATAGCTGTGCATAATAAAAAGGAGAAAATAAATGGTAAAAAAATGTAAATACTGCGGAAAAGAAATAACTCGTACAGATAGAGAGGTGTTTTGCTCCCAAGAATGTGCTTATACTTATGCAAATCATAAATTACATTGTGGGCGTATGATAGCACGAATCGCTGCTAAATATGAGTTTGATATTAAAAATTGCGATAAAATTATCAATGCTAAAATGTTACTAACACCTGATAATTTCAGACGTTGCCCTTGTGATATTGACAACCCTAAAAGATATTGTGGATCAGCACAGTGTATAGCTGATACGGTTTATCAAGGTCATTGTCATTGTAACTTATTTTGGTCGAAAAGTGTTGACAACGCTGATAACAAGTAGTATTATAATATTGTATAACGATTTTAACCTCCTCCACCGTGTTATCCTCTGCACGGTGGTTTTTTTATCTCTCGTAAAATTTACCTCGTCCCTCTGCGGCTAATAAATCCGAGAGGCGATTGCCGATAGAATGTGTCTGAAAATTATGTTGATGGGCTTTTATTTTTTCAACCTTTATGCCTCGTCTACGTATTTGACAAGCCCAATACTCGCACTCTTTATGATTTAAATATTGGTCTGTTGTGCGAGGTTTATCTTTGATTTGTTTGTTTATATAGTTAATTGCGGTTTGAGAATCGGTGTAAATTATACCTTGTCCGTGAGTGAGGATACTTCCGATATGTATAGCTATTAATTCTCCGGCATTGTTTGAGCGTGCTTTAGTCCAGTTTGAGTATGTTCTTCGTTTGTTACCATCTTGGACAACGATGCCTACCCCGACAATATTTCGTTTGTCATCATAGGAAGAATCCACCCAAACTTTAATCATTCTTATTCCTCACAATGTGCAAATTTTTTGTTTATCTTTGCATTTTGATTTATCACTTGCACAAACAGCACACCAATATTTTACTTTGTACTCAGTAAAGCACAAGTAAATACTTCTATTATCTGTAACTGTTCGATGGCAATAAATAGGCTCTAAAGGATAATATTTATATTGGATCTGACCGCAACTGCATAAGAACATCAGCGTCAGGAACATGATTAAAATTATCAACATCTTTAGAGCTGTCCATTTTCTTCTCAAGCTCTGCTTTCTGTTTACCGGTTTCCACATTCGCTTTCAACCTTTCAATCTCAACATCTTTTTTATTAAGTTGCTCAGATATTTTATTAAGTTTAGCACCGTTAATAGCGTTGATAATGTAATAATAACCAACTAACGCTATAAGTATTATTATTAACCAATTTTTAATCTTGTCAAGCATCATAAACTCCATAAAGGAATTGAGAATATAGCACCTACAAAAATTTCTGCTAGATTCTTAGGCTGATTTATTGTAAGTTTTGTCATGATTTTATTTGTATAAAGACTCGGATATTTTTCGAATAGTTTATAGCATCCGAGATATACCGGATAGAAACTAATTATAGCAATCCACCAACAGGAAGGATAGATAATCATAGCTGGCAACAATCCCCATAAGTTTCTCATAGATGAATAAATCCAATCGTAAACTCCATAGTATTTATGAATATGATATTTTTCTGGAAGAATCTTATTTAGACATCTTACGATAAAATTACATATTGACCGAAACCATAAATTATAATCATCTCTATCCTGAGTAGGATTTAACCCAGCGTCTAATATTTCTCCAACTGCACGTGTCCAATATTGAATAATAACCCATGTAGAAACAGCTAAAGCAATTCCTAGGTCTTTATATACCCATGAAGTTGTGAGGTCTAGCATCAAAACAAGGATGAGTATTATTACTTGAATTGTACGAGAGATGACTTTTTTGAAATCACCCCACCCGAATAATCTGCGAGCTATCGACCAAAATGCTGTTTTAAGTATCCACATTATTCTACCTCACTGTATTTATACCTCGCCTTTATCTCTGCCACTTTATCTTGAATAGCTTTCATAAGCTCTTCTTCCTCACCTTCTTCAAACAGGTTGAAAGTCTTTTTACGATTATACTCAGACATTAAAGGGTCAACCTCAACAGCATAAGCATTGGCACGATTTTGACGCTGTTCTTCATTTGTTTGGACATAAGGCTCATTCTCAACTGCCTCAAGAAAATCCCCTCTGTCCTCGATATGACAGTTATTGGCGTTGCAATAAACCTGCAAATGCTCAGATTGATTCTGTGGATTCATTGTATGGATACCTTTCTTTTATTTTTAAACATTAACTTCATTTATAGTTATAAGTTTATTGTTGCAATTAAGACGTGAGATGAATTAGTTCCCCACCACAGTGTATACGTTCCACTTGTTAAAGTAACACTACTAGTAGCATTTAAACAAGAATTAAGTGAAACCCAGGAAGTTCCTGAAAATAACACATTACAATATGCAGCGGATTGTAGGTTGGGACGTTCAGCTTTAGGAACTACAACACTTCCGGAACTTACTTGAATACTGTTAATAGCTGTAGGTAAATTATTTAAATCCTGTGTTGCTGGTAGCGTTCCACCTTTACCGGAAACTGCAGTGTATGCGTTAGCTACTTTTCCTTGTGCGGTTTGAATTGCTGTTGCTATACTCATTGTTCCTCCTTATAAAGCATTAATTAATGTTTCTATATCACCACAAGTGTCGTAGAATAATTTAGCACTTGGGTATTGACTATCTGTGCTTGAGCTAGATACAGAGGTTACTAAATTAGACACATCTTGTTTTGTGTTCAAATCTGCCCCACATATCTTAACAACCCCTAAATACATCTCACCAGTGTCTGTGCATAAGTATTCAGTATTAGCGTCTTTACTCAGAATAGCGTCATACTGAGCTTTCGTTCCCGTCCAAGTCTTAATAGCTGTTGAGCTGTCTCTTGAGTTAATGACACCAATCGCTTGTAACTTCTGGTTGCTATCTCTGCTGATGGTTACATCATCTACCGACACAGAGCCGCCAGCTATGTCTATATTGCCACTTCCAAGTAAACTTGTGTTGTTAATAGTCTTAATATTTGTACCGCTAACAAGTATATCCTGTTTATTATCTGCAACTTTGTATTCACAAATCTTTGTGCCATCGTGATAGAATATCGGTCTATCAGAGAATAATGACATTGTTGCATCTGTCGAAGTTAATGCAAGTCCTAAACGGATATACAACTTTCCGTCATTTGTTGAAGGTAAAGCATTCGACCACCATTGAGTTGTATCTAGATAAAATAACCCATCTACACCTATTGTTCCTACT
>OCTX014568499.1_pt1 | contig 21363 bp, 34 predicted proteins | sample 1539691 | NCBI WGS metagenome assembly OCTX01 (sample SAMN02144231, study PRJEB22623) | gut metagenome | biome: sheep rumen | host: Ovis aries | place: New Zealand
GCTAGGCTGGAAGGATGGAGCCACCTGATACACCTGTGAAGCGGCAGGTAACAGAAGTATCAGCGTAATAGATCCGCTTTAGTGTGAGAAGGCTATAAGCCTTCTTTTTTTATTGGCGGCGCGCGTCCGTGTGACCCACGCCGAAATTTCATTATACCACACGGCCAGCATTTTGTCAAGAGAAATTTTGTTAAATTTGTGTGAACTTTTTTGCCCGAATCTGTAACATCTCTGTAACAATTAGCTAGATCTAACCTCGGTTAGTCTAGTCTAATAGTCGTATGCCTGGGCTAACACCAACGGCGGATTTTTTAAAACTTTTTATTTTCTTTAAAAAAGATTGTTAAAAAAATAACTTTTAAAAAGGGTTGACAAGTCCGGCAGGATGGTGTATACTATAGTCAGAGATAAGGAAAGGAGATAACCAATCATGACGAATGAAATCATCAAGAAAATGCTTCAGGACGGCTACAACGAAATCGCCTATACAGACCGCTATATCCTTGGATGGACGCTTGACCATGTAGTGTATATGGCAATATGCGACCGCAACATGGTTGACCGTGTGACTTGCCTTGACAAGGCTTCTCGCGGTGCAGGATATGCGCTTCGCTTCAAGCCGAACAAAATGCAGAAAATGCTCCTTATGGCAAACGGTTCTGAGTGCCTTTGCTCCGAAAAGTTCTTTATGGAACTGGTAAACGATAGCAAGTATAACAGAGGAGAAATCTTCGAAAAGCTTGTTACTGAAAAATTCGGGCAGGTATGGGAAAAGGATAGCATTCCTTTTACAGAAGCCGGCGACATTGAAGTAAATGGAATTGCCTATCAAATTAAATTCGAAAAAGCAACTTTCACAAATGAAAAGCTTCTGTCAAGCCTTAAAAAATAATGCTTGACAAGCTTTAAAAAATATAGTATATTATATATAGAAAAGGAAAGGAGTTAAAGGAATGAATAAAATGCTTGTTTTCGATATGGATGGAACAATTGCTGATTTATATGGGGTTGAGAACTGGTTGGACGATTTACAAAACGAAAGAACTAGACCCTATGAAACGGCACTTCCGCTCTATGATATGGTAGAGCTTGCAAATATTCTTAATAGGCTTCAGGAAAAAGGTTGGAAAGTAGCGGTTACAACATGGCTTGCAAAAGATGCTAGCAAGGCATATAACAAGGAAGTAACAAAAGCTAAAAAAGAATGGCTGAAAAAATATAACTTCCCTTATGATGAAATCCATTGCGTAAAGTACGGAACTACAAAAGCTAATTGCACCAGAACAAAAGCCACTTTTCAAATTCTGATTGATGACAATAAAAAAGTTCGTGACGGTTGGACACTTGGAACAACAGTAAATGCAAAATATAACATTCTTACTTTCTTGCAGGCTTTGATTTAAAAGCCTGTTTTTTCGCGCCGGACCGCCCACTTGAATCGAAAAAATGCTTGACTTTTACCCTGCCTTTTGATATAATATACATACAAAAGTAAAGGAGATAATTTAAATGCGTACTTATTATATGGGGCTTGATACTGAAACAGGAAACAGTTTTATAATTGATGATAAACTTGACTTAACACAATCTCTTGTTTACGATATTGGATGGCAGATAATAGATAAAAAGGGAAAGGTATATTTACAGCGTTCTTTTGTTATTGCGGAAATTTTTTTAGATAAAGAAATTATGTCTAGCGCATATTATGTCGAAAAAATCCCTTCATACTGGGAAGACATAAAGACGGGGAAAAGAATATTAACCTCTTTTTATAAAGTCCGCCAACAGTTTTACAGAGATAGAAAAAAATACAAAATAAAAATTGTATTTGCACATAATGCACGTTTTGACTATAAAGCATTAAATAATACCCTCCGTTATTTAACAAGTTCAAAATGCAGATATTTCTTCCCCTATAAAATTGAAATTTGGGATACTTTAAAAATGAGTCGAGATGTATTTAAAAACAATAGTGATTATACTAAATTCTGTGACACTCACGGTTTTAAAACCTTGCACAAAATACCGCAAAATAGATATACCGCAGAAGCTTTGTACTGTTATATTTCTAATACCCCCAATTTCAAAGAAAGCCATACAGGATTAGAGGATGTTATAATTGAATCAAAAATTTTGCTTTATTGCTTAAATAGCGGAATTAAAACGCGGAAACGGCTCTTTGATTAAACGTTGCCCCTAAAAATAGAAAACCTGCGGAATACTTACGAAAAGGCTGTAAGTATTCCGCCCGGCCGCCAAGTTTTCTGACAATACCCCTAAAAATGACAAAAAGTTCTACTTGACAAATTAAAAAAATTACTGTATAATTTAGATACAAGGTAAGGAAAGTCAAAGAAGTCAAAAACGAAAAGGAGCATGCCCTAAAAACAGTTCTTGACAAAACAAAAACCTTGTAGTAAAATACTATCAGAGGTTAGGAAATGCTACTCCAAAATTGAGCGCCATGTTAGGTGGATGTAAGGCGCCGTGACAAAAATTCTATCAGCCGTGGGGTAATGGCGCCGTTACCCCGAAAACCTTTTAAAAAATACTTGACAGCCGTTTTAAAAAATGTTATAATCCTTATAGAAAATAAAAAAAGAAAGAGGTGCTACCCCTATGGCAACAAAGAAAGAAATGTTTATGGCTATCCGTGAGTGTGTCGCTGATAATGCTGAAATGGTTAATTTCATTGATCATGAGATCCAGCTCCTTGAAAAGAAGCATACCTCCGTAAATAAGAAAGCTAAAGCGGAGATTGATGCCCGCATGGAAAAAATCTACAATGCACTTGCAGAAATGGAAGAGCCTGTTACACCTACTGAATTGAAGAAACTTACCTCTGACGCAGAGGTTGCAGACTATTCCACACAGCGTATTACCGCTATGATGATTCGCCTGGGCGATAGAGTGAGAGTTATTAAGGACAAGAAAAAAACCCTCTATGAAATCGCTTAAAAAGGAAGGGGAGAAATTCCCCTTCCCCTATTGACAAACATTTCCATCTGTGGTATACTTATTATAACGAAAGGAGATAAAAGCCTATGACTAAATTCGAAAAGCTTGTTAAGGAAATCATGGAAGAGACTGCCGCAGATGGTGAGCCTGTAACAAAAGAAGAAGCCGAAGAGATGGCAAGGATGGAACTCGGAGCAAAAGAAGAGCGTAGATACGAAAAATCTGATAAACCTCGTAAGCCTTCTACAAAAGAGCGGAAAGTTGACGAAGAGAAAAAATTCCTTTTGGAGTGCATCCTCGCAGGACTTCGCACTACCGCAGAAACTGATGACTTTGAAATCAAGACAGAAACCGAAATCAAATTCACTGCCTACGGAAACAACTACACCGTCAAGCTGACCAAACATAGACCGCCGAAAAAATAGGCGGTCTTTTATTATGTCCTGTTCTGGCGGGGCGAAATCACGCGTGATTTCGCCGAAATTTTATTCTACCACACGTCAGCCATTTTGTCAAGAGGAAAACTCAAAAAAAATAAATAAAAAAAATTCCCGAAAAGGGTTGACAAATAGCTTTCACTGTGGTATTATAATGATGTCAAGAGGAAAGGACAACGAAAACTAAAAAAGTCAAAGCATGGTCAGTACATTTGCTCTGATTGCTTTGAAAAAAAGTTGGATAGTTCAAAAAAAATACTTGACAAATACAACTGAATATGGTATACTTACTAATGTAAGAAAACAAAACAAAAGAAAGAGGTGTCCTATTATGACTAAGAAAGAAACTTTCGCAACTATCATCACTGTTCTCAACGGCTTCGATTGCCACGATTATGACGAGTTCCTCAATCATGAGATTGACCTTCTGGCAAAGAAGCGTTCGTCTGGTAGCAAGTCTCCTACTAAGAGACAGAAAGAAAATGTCGAGGTAAAGGAAAGGATTGCGGCGGTGCTGACTGATGAGGGTCAGACCGTGACGGAAATCCTCAAGAAGCTCGATGATGCTGAACTCACCAACCAGCGTGTGAGCGCACTTCTCAAGCAGATGGGCGCAAAAAAAGAAGTCATCAAGGGAAAGTCTTACTTCTTTGCTTGATGCAAATAAAAAAGAGGGATTTTTATCCCTCTTTTTTCTCTCCTGTCGAATAAAAATATAAGCATTTTACCTTGTTTTATTAAATAAATCTCTTTGAATTAATATAAAAATGATATTTTGTCCGGCCGAAAAGAAAAAAGCAAAAATAAAGGCAAATTCTGCTTGACTTTTTAATTATTTAGTAGTATAATCTAACTATCAAAAGAAAAGAGGTAAAGAAATGACTAACAAATTTGTAATCGTGCTTGATACTGAAACCGCTAACTCTGTAGAACAGCCTTTTCCTTATGATTTTGGTTGGGCTGTTGTAGATATTAAATCAGGTGAAATTATCAGAAAATACAGCTATGTGTGTGCTGAAATCTTTCTTGATAAAGAACTGATGGAGCAGGCTTATTTTGCTGAAAAGATTCCTGATTATTGGGAAGATATTCAGAAAGGCAAAAGGAAGTTAAAAAGACTTCTCAACATTCGGAAGGAACTTTGGAATTGTATGAAAACTTATCACATTACCAAAGTTTGTGCTTATAACATGGGATTTGATCGTAGAGCATCACACAATAGCGTAAGATACCTTACTTCTTCAAAAATTAGATGGTTTTTTCCTTATAAAACAGAATTTATCTGTATTTGGCACATGGCTTGTACAAGTATTCTGAATACAAAGGAATATATCAATTTTGCTATTGCCAATCATTTTGTTTCAGAAGCAGGGAATATTCAGACAAGTGCGGAATGCGCATATCGTTATTTAATTAATAATGTAGACTTTGAAGAAAGCCACACTGGACTTGAAGATGTAGAAATTGAAACTGTAATCCTGATGAATTGTCTGAAATCAAAAGAAGAAAAGATGAAAATGAACCCTTATTCCGCTTGTTGGATGAATGTACAGAAAACTTATAAGAAAATGAAAGAAGAGAATTAATTCTCTTCTTTTTTTCTGAATAAATCGCGGCCGGGCAAGTTTACAATTAGGTCATATTATGTAATAAAATTGTAACTTGACTTTTTAAAAAGATTATGTTATTATTATTATAGAAAAGAAAGGGGAAATAAAAATGAAGAACCTTTGGAAAATGGAAACAACAAAAGATTATACTTCATGGGATTTGAATTGTAGACATGTTGTTCCACATAATAAATCTCGAAATAGACTTGAAAAAATTTTTAAAAGAAAAAATCGCCGTAAAGTAAAAAAAATGCTTGACAGATATTATGAATAATGGTATAATTAAGCTATCAAAAGAAAGGAAGCTAAATGGAAACGATGAAAACTTATTGGGATAACGATTTTGGCTTCGGTGAAATAATTGAAGAAACAGAAACAGAGATTACTGTTCTTTTTTATGCTGACCCGTGGGTATATCATTACTTACCTAAAAAAGAAAAGGAGATAAAAGAAAAATATGTTGTTAGCACTGATTGAAGTTTTAAAACTTGTTATGATTGTAATTGCTGTTATTGAGATAGGATCTATAATACTTGACTTTTTTGATAAAATATAAAAAGGAGATAAGATAAAATGTACAAGCTTTATTCTGATATTGATACTCATGAAACAATTCTTGAATGCTGGGGCGGTTCTACTAAACATCCTGATAGTATGTTTTTCTTTTCTACTTTCAAGCTTAGTGAATGGGTCGATCCTGAATATCAGATAGTCCCGTGGATTCTCGAATGTGCTAGTAAAATGAATCTTCCTTATCATTCTTACACTCTTGGGAGATGGGCATGTAAAATGTATGAACAGTCTCGCGGCTGGGCAGAATAATCTGCCTATTTGCCCGGGCCGCTCGTTAAAAAACTAACAAAAAAATTTTTTAAAAAAACGCTTGACATTTAATGTAAATTATGATATTATAATAACTGTCAAGAGGCGATACACCCAAAATGCTGAAAGCAGAAACGATGGCGCCCTAGATACAGAAACGAAACATTTTGAAGGAGATTGAAAAAATTTTTTGAAAAACTTCAAAAAACCTCTTGACAAATAACGCGCTTTGCGCTATACTATAATTGTTCCAAGGGAAAGGCACTAAGTACCTTGAGAACCGTAGCAGTTAGCAAACCATGTGACTCGAAGATGCGCTACGTTAAAAAACACGAGAAAAATGGTGAGTTTTTTGCCGCTTACTCTTTCTAGGCTTTGTTTGTATAGAAAAACAAATCATAGCGAAAGGGCGCACTCGGTGGAAATGAGTGCAGATTTCCACCGAGTAAGCGAGAAATAAAATAAAAAAATTTTTAAAAACCTCTTAACAAGTAACCAAGTATCTGCTATAATAAACTTGTAAGAAACGAGGGAGAGGAGCCAGTCTTTCAATGTATAAATATAGTATGTAAGCGCTACCTGCGGCGCAATGACATAAGAATGGACAGGAGGGGTAGATACGCAGACGCGGACAGAATGAGAGCAAGTGGCAGGGTTGGCCTCCTGCCACTCCCCGAACGTGATTTTTTGCCGGACTGCCTGTTAAAAAACTAACGAAAATTTTTTTTGAAAAAAGTATTGACTTTTTATCTGACTTGTGATATCATTATTACATCAAGAGAAAGAGAGGTAATGATCTATGACTATTAACCCCAATTATGCTAATGTAATTCTTACCCTTTCTAATCATCTTATTGAGCGAAACATTCCTCACACTGTTAATGTAATTTGGGATGGTCTGCAGATTCATTTCCCTTGGAATAATGGTGACCTTGTTTGCCATAGCGGTTCTTATGGACATACTAGCGGCATGGCTGAATCCATGGGTTGCCCTTGGGATAATGGTGATTGTTCGCCGATTACTATTAAAGACGCTCTTGAGCGTATCACTGAGTGGTATGGTGAAATTGGGGTTTGACCCCATTTTATCCGGCCGCGTTGTTAAAAAAATAACTTTTAAAAAACACTTGACAAACCATCTTAAACCTGCTATAATCTAATCAGAAAGAGAGGTAAGACGAGATGAAAGACAAAATTAAGAACTGGATTGAAAATGAATACAGAGACTGTGTTAAACTCCACTGTGACCCACACGCCGCTTTAACTCGTGCTTATGGTGTTTTAATGTTCGGTGCAAATGAACTCGTTTCTAATGAAGAAGCAGATGAACTTGGGCACTGGTGGAATGATGAAATGCATGACAAGTTTTTAAAAATCTAAAAAAAACACTTGACAAGCTGGACAAAAGGTGCTATAATAAAGACAACAAAAGGAAAGGAGATAAAACCATGATGATTAGAGGAAATGCAAAAGAGGTTGTTGTTGAAGTTACTTGCCCTTTCTGCGGAAAGGTTAACCAGCTGACTCTCCCTACTGAAGGTTACACTGCATGGAAACTGCATGGTATACTGGTTCAGAATGCTTTTCCCCAGCTTTCCGCTGAAGACAGAGAACTGCTTATCAGCGGTATTTGTCCTACTTGCTGGGATGGTATGTTCCCCGATGAAGAAGAAGAAGAAAACTGGTATGATGACGAGGATGACGATTCGTATGAGAATGATGATTGGTCTGAAATGGGGTTTGATCCCTACCTCGGCGAATACAGTTGGGATTGTTAAAATCCTAACTTTCGCGCCGGCCGAATTTTCTGATAATTTGACAAAATTTTGTAAAAAGTTCTTCTTGCTTTTCCGAAAAATTTTTGATATAATATTAAATGTAAAGAGAAAGGGGAAATACAAATGAGAAGTCCGCCGTGATACAAAATAAAAAATAAAAAAAATTAAAAAATCTATTGACAAATAAAAAAAACTATAGTATAATAAATATGTAAGATAAAGAAAACAAAAAAAACAAAAAAAGAAAGGAATTGATGCACTATGACCAAGAAAGAATATTTCGCCGCTATTCGTGAGTATGTTGCTGACAATGCTGAACTCGTTGCTTTTGTTGACCATGAAATGGAACTGCTGAACAAGAAGCGCACTTCCGTCAATACCAAGGCGAAGGCGGAAATTGACGCTCGCATGGAGAAGGTTTATAACGCTCTGGCAGAGATGGATGAGCCTGTCACTCCTTCCGAACTCAAGAAGCTGACTTCTGATGCAGAGGTTGCTGATTACAACACACAGCGCATTACCGCTATGCTCACTCGTTTGGGTGATAGGGTCGTAAAGACCACCGTAAAGAGGGTCAATCGTTGGTCGATTGCCTGATAACTTTCGCTTAGGGTTTGCGGTTATCCTTTAAAACCGCTTCGGCTTGCGCCGTTAGCTCATTAGGCTAGAGCACATGACTTTTAATCATGGGGTGGCGGGTTCAAATCCCGCACGGCGTACTTATTACCGTTATCATTTTATCCTCCTTTCTTTGGGCGTCCTTCGGGACGTCCTTTTTTTATCTCTGTATTTCGTTAAAAAATTAACAAGCCGCCCGGCAGCATCGTTAAAAAACTAACTTATGAAATAGTACTTGACAAATAAAAAAAATTTTGATATAATTAAATCACAAAAGAAAGGAAGGGAAAAGACATGAAGTACATTAAAAACGGAAAAGCCTTTATTATCCCTGATAACGAGATTGATGAACATGTAGAGAAACTCGGTGTATCAATAGCAGAAGCGTGTGAAATGTATCTCATAGATAATGAGTTAATTTCTGATGAAACTGTTGAAAAATTGAGTAAAAATGCAAAAGAAAACCATATTACTCAGACAATTCATGATGCAAAAGGTGAAAAAAAGCCTAGAAAAGCAAGAGAAAAGAAAGAAAATCCACTGAAAAAAGCTATTATTAATGCTCTTTTTGATGGATTAGAAGCAAAAGTTGATACTTTTAATGCAGAAAACTGTCATTTTACTGTAGAAAATGATGAAAAATACATCAATTTAGATATTGATGGTAGATTATTTACAGTAAATTTAGTTGAGCATAGAAAGAAAAAATGAGCTTTTGGCTCATTTTTTTTCAATTGTTTACTTAAAGTCCCACTTTGTGATTTCTTTAACATTCTTGCCGGCCATACTTTTTATCACATTAAATAAAAAAAATAACAGGAAATGCTTGACAAAGAAAAAATATTATGATATAATTTTTATAGAAAAAAGAAAGGAAACAAAAATAATGACAGTCTGGGAAAAAAGAGCAAAAGAAGTATCAAAAGTATACGGCATGTGGGTAGACTGGGAAGAAAGGTTCTACCATTGCCCTGAATGTGATGAGCCTATTTATGAATGTGACTGGACAGAAGAAGAACTCAACGCAGAAATTTGTCCTATTTGCGGATTCACGGGAGAGGAAGAATAAAAATTCCTCTCCAAAAATCAAACATAAGTGTTTTATTAAATAAATCAAGCAGGATTTACTAAAAATTTAAGCATTTACTTATTTCGCATACTTTTTATCATTTCTGAAAATTTTAAAGCATTTTCCGCTTGACAAAAGAAAAATTGTTTGGTATAATAAAGGTACAAAAGGAAAGGAGATAAAACCATGATGTTTAAACTTGACAAGGACTATTACACACTTACTGATGAAGAAATTGACGTAGTTATTAACACTCTCAATGGCATCAAGAAAGAAAGAAGAATGAATGAGATGCAGGCTATCCTTACAGAAGTTAAAGCGGTGCTTGACAAAGCTTATGATAAAGGATACAGAATTTATTACGACGATAATGTTATTTATTCTGATGAAATCTATATTAGTGAATAAAAAAAGGAGATAAATAAAATGCCTATTACAAGAGAAATCCTTGAAAATCTTAAAAATTCTGAACTTGATGAAATTACAGAAATAGTTAAAGATATAAAAAGACAGCGCACTGAATATGAAAAAAATCGTATTCTTAATGCTTTTCATAAACTTGTAAATGAAGCTAAAAATGCAGGCTTCACTTTTTATGAAAATGAGTACGCAATTGATCCTGATGATATTCATCTTGTGTAAAGACTCCTTTAATGGAGTCTTTTTTCTAACAATTCGCGGCCGGCATGCTTTCATCTGTGATGAGCCGAAAAATTTTTCACTTGTCAAGTTACGAATTTTTTAAATCGATATTACATTATGTAACATTTTCGTAATATTCCCGAAACAATAGCCATTGTTAATTTTTTAACAATCCTTTCCAATGCCTAGGCAAGTTTGTTAAATTTTTAACGAGCGGTCGGGCGAGATTGTTAAAAATTTAACAAGAAGTGCGGCAGCTGGTTAGTTATAACTAACTAAAGTTAGTCATTGCTAACTAAAGTTTGTCTTGTCTAATAGTCGTTTGATGCAACTAACAAGAGTGAGTCATGACTAACCTCGCTCTCGCTCGTCTCCCGCACTCACCATAGGCTCCATAGGCCTGGTTGGACTAGTTGGAGTTACGAAACTATCTCATATGGCTTCGAAATATAATCAAAGGTATACTATTCCATTATAATTATACCATAAAATTTTATAAAAAGCAAGAGAGCGATAAACCGCAATGAAAATTTTAAAAAATAAAAAAATTTTTTAAAAAAAATAAATCGTTTTTTTAATATTATAACATAATTTTTTTAAAAAGTCAAGAGAAACCTACGATTAGATCAAGAGAAAAGATCTCTTATATGCCGATATAAAACGATTGATCGATTGTTACGGATTGCAATAATTTTAATTTCTATGATATATTTTGGTCTAGAGCGCACAGCACCACTCCAGTTTTCTTGATTTTCTTTGATTTCCTTAATTTCACTTGATTTTTTAAAAATTTTCTTTATTTTTTCTCTTCCATCCTAAACCTTTTCCTCATCACCTAGCTCTTTTCACCTTTATTTCTTCTCCTTTTCCTCTTTTTCTCAAGTTCAATTTTTTCTATTATGTTTTCTATTCTAAAATCTATTTCTATTATTATTATATAGTTCTCAACTTTTTTAACAAAACTCTTTGAGTATCTACAACTTTTTTAACAAACAAGCAAAAGTAGCTACAAAATTTTTAACATATATCTACAACTTTTTTAACAAAACTGCTATTTAAGCATTTTATAAGTTGTCTAAATCTGCTAATCATTTAGATCCATTGGTAATCCTTCTAGCTAATTAGTCATCCATGAGATATAACATTTTGTTTTTTCATGTTTATTTTCTTCTTTTACAATCTCATATCTATACTGTAATAATCCTAATTTTTTAAGTATAATTAAAGCTGAATTAATTATATAATTATTTCCTGTTGATTTATATCCAATTCCTACTACTTTTTTTAACTATTCTAAAGTGTATTGAAACTAATTACAACCACTAGCAATATATCTATTCAATAAATATACATATATAGATAAAACACGCTATTGTAAAGAAGAAATAAGTATTTGTAAAGTATTATGCTATACTAATGTAGCTATAGATTTCTAAAGATCTATAAGATAATACTTTTTTTCCTATTCTTCATATCGAATTAAAGGAAGGGAATTTTTTTCTCCTTCAAGCATAGCTTTAAATTTTTTAGAAACAGTTTGTCTTGACATATTTAAAACAGAAGAAATAGAAGAAAAACTAATCTAACGTTTTAATATATATCTACAATTATTTTTTTCTGGATCACGTTTTGAAATACTTTGTAAATATCCATACAAAAGATCACAATATTTAGCATTGGATAAATATTCCTTAGATGAAGGAATTTGTCTTGAATTTGATTTGATAGTTAATTTATTACCCATTAACATTTCTCCTTTAATGTTGATATATAATATCAAAAATATGTAAAATATATTAACATTTCTTACCCAATTTTCTAAATAAAAGTATCTACAAAAAATTTAACAAAAGTATCTACAAAATTTTTAACGCATTTTTTTAACAAAGTACCTACAAAATTTTTAACAAAGTATCTACAATTTTTTTAACAAAAAATTACAATAAAAATGCAAAAAGGTTTCCCTAAAACGCGGCAACCGTGAAATTCAAAAAGGGCATGCCCCTAATAAACAACTATAGCCATTCAAAAAATACCCCTCCCCGCATTAAAACGCGGCAGTTCTTAATATCATCCCTCTTTTTATTCAGTTCACAGGATCCTATACCAAAGACCGCCGCGACTAAAATACACATTAAAAACAAAATTAAAATTAACATCACCACTAATTTTCTCCTTTTTTCTCTTCTATTGACTTAATTTTAACCTACTCTTTTTCCTATTCCTCTTGCTCTTTCTATCTTACCATTTTCCAAAAACTTGTTATCTTCTACTCCTATTGAGCAGGTTTATTCCAATTTGGCTAAATGCAAATATAATTACACATACCCCTCTAATTTATTACAACTACTCTATTCAAACAAAATCCATTCTTACTTCTAAACCCGCAATCTTTTACTTCACACACTATTGTTTGCATTACTTCATAAATCTCCTCATTTTCTATTAATAGTATAACATTATTTTTCTAAAAAATCAACTTTACTTGAAATTTTAAAAAATTTTTATTATAATATTTATAGAAAATAAAAAGAGTAAAAATTACACGACTGCGGAAAGCGAGAAAAATAGCGAAATATTTAAATATGCCCCTATTTTTCCATTTTAAGCAAAAGTAAAGAAAGGAGTAAATAAAAACGAAAATGGATTATTCTTATTCTCACTCTAATTTCATGGAGACTATTGCTTTTCTCATTTTATGTCTAGGTAATTCAGCCGCGGTATTTCTTTCATGTATTGGCGCGGGATACCTTATATCTTCAATATTCAGTATTGCTTTTTGGTTAGCCTCCCTTATTTATATTGTTATCTATATAATTTTAACGATAACATGTGTTATGTTATTTATTAAATATTCCACTATTGAACTATAAAAGGAGCAAAATATTATGGGAGTAGATATTCATGTTTATATAACTAAATATAATACAGAAACTAACTTTTTTGAAGAGGTAGAATTATATACTAAAAATAAAGCTGGTGAATATAAAAAAGTTCCAGTCTTTTATGGACGTAATTATGATATGTTTGATATCCTTACTAATAAAACTATCATAGATAATGTGACTTTTCCTAATGTACCTATTGCATATAATAGCTTAGAAGAAAATATTCGTGAAAAAATAAAAAGTTTTCATGGTAAAGACAGTGAATTTACAGGATGCTATGACTTTTTTGAGGTTAATCTAGCTGATTTAGAAAATTATCTTGATGCTTGTCCTATAATGATCAATTATGATTACGATAGTGATGAAGAAGAAACCGAAAATAATAAACCTTATAAAAGTAATGCAGTTAAATTTTTATACGATAACATTATAAGCTATATAGAATTTACCGATGACTTTGCTTTTGAATTTTCACCTAAGTCTTATTATAAAATACTTTACTTTTTTGATTGTTAAAAAGGGTGTGTATAAACACCCTTCTTTATTTTTTAAAAATTTTTTGATATAATTATTATATAAAAGAAAAGGAGTTGATTTTTATGAAAATGAATTTAATTAAGCGTTTGTCTGATAAAGAGCATGATAAAAGAGAGATTAAAAATTTACTGAAGTTTAAAGAACAAATGCTTGAAAATCGAAGAAAGAAAAAAGAAGGTGAAAATAGTGGGGTGGTTTGAAGATGATATTTGTTGGTGTAGTAATTCTAATTTAAAAGGTGAAAAAGGTTGTGATAAAACTGATTGTTTTAGACATTTAAGTAACCGTAAACCACAAGCTAGACCAAACATTTTTTCTTGTGGTTTTTTAAAAAACACTCCTTCATGTCCGTATTACAAAAAAGAGGTAATTAATTATGTTCCCTAAAAATTTTGATGAAGCTGTTAAAACTGGTTTTCTTCCTTATATTCTTGAAGCAAATGGAAATTACAATCTTTGTAATACAAGGACGGCGGCGATTAACTCAATTATAAAAGATTTCAAATATATAATAAGTTCTGGTGAAAATCCTAATGATTACATCGATGATGTTTTCAATCGGCATAATTTAACTATCGAAGAACTTACTGAAACAGAGATTGAAAAAATTAACAACTTAATTTAACTTTATTTCAATAGAAAAGAGGTAGAATTATGACAGGAAATGATGTAAAAATGGATAATAGTCATTACTTAAATGAAAAAAACAGACTATTTATCGAAGACTAGTTACGTCCTTGGCAAGATAAAGATGCAGATTATAATATTAGATCAGGTTTAACTTTTGGAACTTCGGAAGAAGAAACAATAGAAAAACAAGGATGGAATTAATAAATAAAATATGGATATAATACTTTTAGAGTGTTTTTTATTTATTGAACAAAATAATATCTTGCCTATTTTAGTAACTTTTGGAATTAGTATTGGAATATCTTTTTGTTTTTGCACTTTTTATTATAACAAATATAAACAAATTCAAAAAGAATTAGATACTAAATATATAAAAATAGATGTTAGAGTTAAAGATGCTTTTTATGAAGCCTACCAATGGGCAAAAAAGAATCATAACGATTTTGAAGCGAAAACGTTTTTCAGTTTACTAAAAGAAACAAATATAAAAGAGAGGCTTTAAGAAGTCTCTCTTTATTTTTTAAAAAAATTATTATATAATATATACATAAGATAAAGAAAAGAAAAAAGAAAAAGAAAAAGAAAGGACAACAGCTATGATGGAGAATAACACTGAATGGAAAGTCGCACCTAGTTTTCAGAATGCTACTATCGTAAAAGTTGATGAAGAAAATCATAAAGCTTACATTACTGAAACTTGTGAGAGATGCGGCGGCAGCGGTGCATTCGTCATTCCTGGAATCTTTTCTGGTACATGTTTCAAATGTAATGGTGCGGGAAGATTAGCAAAATGGGTAAAAGCCTACACTCCCGCGGAATATGATAAATATACTAAGGCTCAGGAAAGAGCAAAAGAAAAAAGAAGAGAGAAAGAAGAGGAGAGAATCCAGTCTCTTAAAGACAGTAGTGAAGAAAACAAAAAAGAACTTCTTGACAAGTTCGGCTATGATATTGACAATCCTATTGTTTATATCATTGGTGGTGAAAATACTTACGCTATCAAAGATATTATTAAAGAGCGCGGCGGTCACTATAATGCAGCATTTGGCTGGTTCTTCACAAAAAAGACTGAGATCCCTGAGGGATACACTCTTCTTCCTATTGGTTTTGATGAAGTATATAACTGGAATCCTCTTTCAAAATCTATCGATATTAAAGAAGATGCAAAAGAAAATGTAGATAAACTTAAAATGTCTATCCTTCCGCCCTCTGAATCCGAATATATCGGAGAGGTTAAAGAAAGGATGAGAGACTTAAGGGTAACGTTAACGGGCGCCCGCGCAGTCTCCAGTGCATATGGTACTTCTATTCTTTTCACTTTTGAATATAACAAGAATATTCTTGTATGGTTTACAAGCTGCCCTCCTGATGAAGAAGATGCTGTTGTTGGCAAAGAATATCTTCTTACTGGCACTGTAAAAGAACATAAAGAATATAAAGGAGTAAAACAGACTTACTTAAATCGCTGTAAACTCAAAAACTTGTAATTTCAAAAAATTTTTATTATAATATAATTGTAAGAAATGAAGAGATAATAAAAGTTAAGGAAAAATCCTTACTTGAAAAGTTAAAAAATTTAATATATAATATATACATAAGATAAAGAAAACATTTTAAAAAAAGAAAGAGGTATGTGCCATGACTAATCGTGAAAAGTTTGAAAGAATCAGTGCTGTATTTGCTACTCTTGATAGTGTTGATGATGCCGAGAAGGCGGAAATCATGGAGTTTTGCGAGAAGGAGATTAAGGCTCTTGATCGTAAGAACGAGAAAGCCAGGGAGCGGGCTGGCAAGAAGAAAGAAGAGGGCGATGCTCTCAAGGAGAGAATCTTCGAAATTCTCGGAGAGGAGCCCAAGACTGTTGCTGATATTCTGGCAGAGCTTGGCGATGCCGATATCACCCCTTCCAAGGTGGTCGCGAGAGTGAGTGCCATGGTAAGGGCAGGAAAGGTAGCGAAAGCTACTTTCAAGATCGACGGAAGAAAGCTTGTTGCTTATTCTGTCGCGGCTACGGCTAACGAAGAAGAGGTAGCCTGAGAATAAAGAAGGGACTAGAAAATAGTCCCTTCTTTATTTTTTTAAAAATTTATGTTATAATATAATTATAAAAAGGAGAATTTTATAATTATGTTCTATAACGTTAAAGAAATACATGACTTAGTTGGTCATTTAAATGATTGCATGGTTGATGGACTTTTTACCGAAAATGAAGTAGAATGTTTTGTATCTAGAATTCCAAATAAAATTTTAGATTTTACATGGGATACTGGCGCTACTAAATTAGTCCTTATTCCTTTTAAACGTGATTATGTAATAAAAATACCGTTTAATGCAAGTGATGAATATGAATATTTTGACTATACTGATGACTATTGTGATAGAGAAGTTCGAATATATCAAGAAGCTGTAGAAAATAATTTTGAAAAATTCTTTCTTCCTATTGAAGAGTGTTTTACAATAAATGGTTATCCTGTATATGTTCAAGAAAAAGCAACGCCATATAGAGAATTAGAGGAAAACAAGAAAAAAACTTTATATTCAAATAAAAGCTTTTCAACAGTCAAAAGTAAAATGATTTATGAATCAAGATTACCTTTATGTTGGACAGCAAGTTGTTTAGATATTTTACAATCAGAATTATATTTAAAAGAATTTTTACGTTTCCTTGAAGATAATGATATTATGAATGATCTGCATTATGGTAATATTGGATATCGTTTTAATAAACCTGTAATCTTTGATTATGGCGGATACTATGAAAATTTTTAACTTTAAATAAAACTTGCCTTTTATGAAAATTTTTGATATACTAAAAAGAAAAGGATAAGTTATTATGAAAAGTTGTCTCGAATGGAGAAGAAGTTGTAGATTTCTATCAGAAGTTGACTAGTTTAATATTGACTTCAAAGATAAGAAATAGCAATTAATTAAATTTTTAGATATATTTGCTATAACTCAAAGAGTTAATATTAGAATACCAAATAATTTATCTGAAAATTAGATTGAATTACTTATAGCCTTGGGAGAAAGTTAGAAGTATAATATAGCTATTTGTTTTATAAGAAAATATTCTTATTAGAATGAATAGATTTTTAACAATTTTAAAAGTCATAATATTCCTTGTTATTTTTATAATTTAGTAGATAATTGGGATGAATTAACTGGCTATTGTAGTATTGGTGTATCTGATGTATTTGTAACAGGAGAGTTAGGCTTTGATCTTGAAAGGGCGGCCGCGCTTGCTCATAAAAATAACGTCAGTATAAGATGCTATGTAAATATGTGCCAAAGCCGCTGGTTAAAAGATACAACTGGTTTAAAAACATTTTTTATTAGACCTGAAGATCGACAAATTTATGAAAATTATATAGATGTTATATAGTTTAGTTTAAAAGATGAGGATCTTCAACAGCAGGATATACTTTACTAGATTTATTTTAAAGATAATAAATGGGATGGTGATTTAAAAGAAATTATACAAGGATTAAAAGTTTCTTTAAATAGCTATTATTTATTAGGAAATGAATTTGGTAAAAGAAGATTAAACTGTCAAAAGAGATGTTTAAAAGGAAATAGTAGATGTAATTTTTGTGAAACTATAAAAAATTTAGCAGATACAATAGAAAATAGTCCTATTTTAGAAGTATATGAAAGGAAAAAATAATTAAAATGGCAGCAAAAGGATCAGTAGCAAAACAGGAAATTTTTGAGAAAATTTTAGAAAGTTTTGAAGGTAGTTTTTTTTATAATAATGGAAAAGAAATTCGTATTCCTTGGACAGAAGATGGAAATGAAGTTCAAATAAAAGTTACATTAACATGTGCAAAAGAAATTGTAGACGCGGAAGGTGCCTCTGTTCCTGCATCTCCGACAGTTAAAAAATCTACTACACCTGGCGTAAATGCGGAAAAGGCAACCCCCGCCGCGACTCTAATTGAACCTACTCAGGAAGAAAAGGAAAATGTTGAGTCTCTGTTAGTTGCTCTTGGGTTACAGTAATGGAGAAAAAAATGACACATATTTTACATTATCAAGAATGGGAAAGTAACGGAAAATGGTTGTGCTGTGACACTTCTTCTTTTGTTAATAAATCCGCTACTTGGTGGTATGTTCCAGCTTTATTAGGTATTACTCCTGTTGAATATGTAATACTTTTAAAAGATAAATTTCATGCAACTTATATCCATTATGAAGTAAAATATGATGTTTTTATATTTTCTTTTAATACATTAGAAGAATGTAGAAAATTTAAAAATTATATAAATAAAATTGCTAGAGAAAAGAAGTTTTATATTTATTAAATAGGTTTCTTCTTTACTTTTTAAAAATTTTTTGATATAATATTTATATAAAGAAAAGGAAAAGGAGTAAAATAGAAATGGATAAAGTTAAAGCTGAAATAAAATGCAGATTTATTCTTGAGTATGTGGACGATTTTAAAAGAAAACATATCACTATTGTTAATAGCATTTCTGAAGTAAAATTCTATGAAGAAAGATTTTTTGGAAATGTTATTTATACTCCTGTAAAAGAAAACTCTTTTTCTTTTAAAGAAACCTTTATTTGATATTTTAAAAAATTTTTGTTATAATATTTATATAAGGTAAAGAAATAAAAATTATCTTATATAAATATTATAACTTGGAGATATAGCTCAATAGCAGAGCATACGGCTGTTAACCGTAGTACCTAGGAGCGTTACCTAGTATCTCCGCTGATAACTTATTAAATTAAGTTATTATGTGGGAGTTCGAACCCAAACAAACGAACACTTAATTAGTCATGTGGGAGTTCCAAGCCACGATAAAGAATGAACAGCGTATGGAAAGTTTTAAAAGTTTCTTTGGCAGCGGCTGAATATAGTTAAACTACAATAAAAAACTTCAGAAGAAATTGCAATTACTTCGATCTTTTATCAGCTGATCACTGGTAAAAGCGGCATATAGTTTCAACAGGGAGATACGCTGCGACGGCAGAGATCTAGGTTCGAGTCCTAGTATGCCAATTTATTTATTTAAAATGGCTTTGTAGTGAAGTGGTTATCATGCCTGACTGTCTATCAGGAGATCGTGGGTTCGAATCCCACCAAAGTCGCTTTTCAAATAAGAATCTAGTGAAAGCCTAACGATAGGGGAGGAAACGACCTATTCGTCCTCGCAGATACTAGTTAAGCTGTATACTGGTTTAGATCGTGTCCAGCGTCGCGGAAAGTAAGTTTCTTATTTGAAAAATTTTAAAATAGGTAAGTAAATTCTGTTAAAACCTTTAATTCACAGAACGGTTTGTTAGAATATACGTTATCTAGGGTGGTTACCTTAGAACCATTAAAACTATAAAATAACAATGCAATATCGTGTTTAATAGTGTACATAAAAGCACGAAGAGTCCGCCAGACTATGGTGTTAGGTGTGATAACATAATAGACTACCGATGTTGTAGGCTCATGACCTACGGAATTCAGGCTATAGTACCACGGAAGCCTAGAAACGGACAAAGTTATTTTATAAAAATATGTTGAAATTCTCGGCTAAGTACTATTGCAAATGCACATTTCATAATTATGAAATGACGATTTTATAATGAAGGGAGTGCAGTTACAATGAAGTATAGCCAACAAGGTGGGACAGGCAGAGAGAAAACATTTACCCACATTTATTTTTAATACTGCGCGGTAGAGGAGAGGTTCCTTGCTAGCCTCATAAGCTAGAGACGCTGGTCCGAATCCAGCCCGCGCTATCTCAAAGTATATGCCGCACTAACATATACCTTTGCTGAGAAGTTTGTTTTCTACTTTTGTTCTAAAAGCAAAGAGAGTGACTTTGGATGTTCAATATGAATGTTCCCGCGCTTTCGGTGATAGCGGTCGTTAGTGAGTTCATGCCTTAATGAACGATCCCCCACAAGCTATAGTGCAAAAGAATGAAGGGGCAAATTCATTTGGTATTACTTTGAGGCTTGGAGTAATACAATATAGGTAATGTGTCCGAGTCTGGCTTATGGTGCTTCCCTGCTAAGGAAGTGGCGGGCGACCGCCCAAAGGTTCAAATCCTTTCATTACCGTGTGCGGGCTGCCTTCTATAGTTTGCGGTAATCTATAAACCGCTTAATCTCTGTCCGAAGAAGTTTTAACGCGTTACTTCTTCTTTTGAATATAAAGAGATACAAGGAGCGGTTATACTTTCGTATAACTGTACCCCTAATGTTGGAACTTTTTCTTGTTTAAGATTTATAAGTTAAGGGTTCGATTCCCTTATAGGGGTATTTTTTATTTTGTTACTTAATAAATCGTAAGTTTTATTGACAATATAAAAAATTTTTGGTAAAATATATTTATAAAATAAAGAAATAAAAAGAAAGAACGAAAGGAACAAGTTAATTATGACAAGGTCTACAGTAGAAGGTCTGCTTTATTATTACACAAATTCAGCAGAACTTGATGAAGGAATTAGAGAACAGACGGTTGAGGTGCTTAATGATGTAATCGCAAAGATGGATGAGGAAGCAGCTATCCTTGCTAAGAAGCGTAAGTCCCCGAATAAGAGCGGTATTGTACAGGTTGATCCTGACACTGGTAAGGTTGTTGGTGAGTATGTAACTCAGAAGGAAGCTCTGGAAGCACTTGGTAAAGATCCTAAGAAATCTGGTATTTCTGATGCTATTAATGGCAGAACAAGTACTCATATGGCTTATGGATTTAAGTGGTACTTTAAAGACGAGTTTGGCTCTGTAAAGTAAAAATAAAAATATAAATCATATTTTAATAGGCAGGTACAGCAAAATTTTATTTTATTTAACAAGGAAGAGGAATAAGTTTTCTGCCTAGTTGATTAAAAATTATTTAATAAAAGCCTCTATAGTATAAACGGAGAGTACAATGGATTTGTAATCCATGAATTTGGGATCATACCCCAATGGAGGCTTTATGCGGTGGCGGAATAGGTAGACGCTTGAATAAGAATTGTGATAATAAGGTTGCGGAACCCATAGAGGTACAATTCAACAAAGTAAATTCGTGGACTTATACCAATTCATGTAAGGTGCAAATCCTTACACGCATCAGCCGTGGTATCTTCCCACGTTAAACCAGAGAGGTTTACAGTTATCCTGAATCTTTACCTATTGACTCTCAAACCCATAGCAACGTAAGGCGTGGTAGAAAGGAGAGACGGCAAAAACAAACGAATCCTCCTCCTGTTGGCACCCCAGGAAGCCAGTCGAGTGAGAAAACTGAAAACGCAGCGGCCTGGCAATGCGGAAGTAAGGCGCATCTTTGAGGATATAATGCACTTGGCAAGCAGGGGCAAACTGCTGCAGGGTGGGTAGTCAGGCCACCTATTATGCTACTGTGGCGGAATTGGCAGACGCCTCGGACTT
>OCTX012147751.1_pt1 | contig 21349 bp, 19 predicted proteins | sample 1539691 | NCBI WGS metagenome assembly OCTX01 (sample SAMN02144231, study PRJEB22623) | gut metagenome | biome: sheep rumen | host: Ovis aries | place: New Zealand
GGCTGGCGGCTCTGTTCGCGACGACCATGTCATCATGACCTGCGACAAGTACGGCATTGCCATGGCATTCACTGGCGTGAGATTGTTCCATCATTAATATTTAGCAATTAGCAGTTGGCTGTTAGCAGTTAGCCAATTGCTAAAAGCTAAAAGCTAAAAGCAAGATATGAGTAAGGAGAGTGATTTCCAGGAGATTCTGGAGAATGGCATTAACTTCGGTCGTGGCGGTGGTCCTCGCAAAGAGGACGACAAGGTCAAGACCAAGGCCAAGAAAAAGAAGTACATCACTGGTGCCCACGGTAGCGGCTCTGCCAAGCAGAAAGCCAAATACCGTGAGCAGCGTGCCAATAGGCATAAGTGATGGATGATGTAAGACGTAAGATGTAATACCAAAACTAACAACTAATGAGAAAAACTATTCTAACAATCCTGTTGGCTACTGCTATGACAGTAGCCGGACAAAAGTATGTGGGCGGCGACATTTCCATGCTCACCAAGTATGAGGAGGCCGGTGTGGTCTACAAAGACAAGAACGGTGCTGCCGTACAGCCTCTGGATTATTTTAAACAACAGGGACTCAACGCTATGCGCGTGCGCTTGTTTGTCGACCCCTCCAGAGATGCGGACAAGGCCGTCTGTCAGGACTTGGCGTATGTCAAGGCTTTGGGCAAGCGCATCAAAGACTGCGGCATGAAACTGATGCTCGACTTCCACTACAGCGACACATGGGCCGACCCTGCCAAGCAATGGACACCCGATGCATGGAAGAGCCTCAACGACGAACAACTGTGCACCAAGATTTACGAATACACCAAGGACTGTCTTTCTCAGTTGAAAGCTGCCGGTGCCACTCCCGACTTCATCCAGACGGGCAACGAGATCAGCTATGGCATGCTGTGGGGCACAGAAGGTTCAACAGCCAATCGCTGCTACACCAACTCGCCCGCTGCCAACTGGACGCGCTTCATCAACCTGCTCAAGAAAGCCGGTCAGGCTTGTCGTGAAGAGTGCCCTGAGACAAAGATTATCATTCATAGCGAGCGTACTCCTAAGGCTAACGTGCTGACAGACTTCTTCGACCGCATGAAGAACGCTTCACTCGACTACGATATCATCGGACTGAGCTACTATCCTGCCCATCACGGCAATCTGGCAACATTAGAGACCGCACTGACGACCTTGGAGAACAAGAACTATAACAAGGACATCATGGTGGTCGAGACGGGTTATTGTTACGCATGGCCGTTGGCTGACAGTAACAAAGACGGCAAGGAAGACGGCTTCGACTACACAGCAACCTATCCTTATACTGAGGAAGGACAGCGCCAATATACTGCCGACCTGGTGACCAAGCTAAACAGCCATAGCAGCGTGAAGGGGCTCTTCTGGTGGTGGCCCGAGGATAATGGCAACAAGAGCGTAACTGCCAAATGGTGGAATGCAGCACTCTACAACCATAATACCGGTAAGCCCTATGCGGCCTTCTATGAGCTGAAGAACTTCAACAACGGCAGTGCCGACATTCAAGGCATTCATCGTGAGAAGACCGGAGAAACCCAGGCTTGGTACACACTCGACGGTCGCCAACTGGCCACGATGCCCAAGGAACACGGTGTCTATATCCATCAGCACCAGAAGAAAATAGTCCGCTAACAGTTAGCGGACTATTTCTCTATTTTAGAAGTCGAGTTCCTTACCGCGGTAGAAGTTGAGAAGTGCATTCTGATACAACAGTTCGTAGCGAGCCTGCACCAAGTCACTCTCAGCCTTCAGGTAGTTATTCTTTGCCTCATTGAACTCAGTGATGTTAGCCTTGCCATTCTCATACTTAGACTGCGTCAGTTCGAACGCATCCTTGCTGGAGATTGCTGCTATCTCACTGCTGGTAAACTTGCTGTGGGCAGCAACTGCATTGTAGTAGACCTGCTGAATCTCCTTGTAGAGTGTCTTCTTCACGTTATCCAGTTGCAACACCTGCTTCTCGCGATCATGGCGGGCCGAGCGAATGCTGTTGCGTGTCTGGAAGCGGTTGAAGATGGGTACGTTGAGACTCAGTCCGATATACTGAGAGAAGTTGTTCTTCATCTGCGTGGCAAACGGATCTGCCGGCATACCTTCGGTCTTGTAGTAGTTGCTCTGCAGTCCGGCACTGAGGTTGAGCTTGGGATAGTAGCCCGCACGAGCAATAGCTATCTGACGGTCACTGGCAGAGAGACGCAACTGTTCAGCCTGCACCTCTGGTTTGATGGCGAGCGCCTCCTGATAAATCAAGTCCGGAGAAAGCGCCAGCATCGATGCATCGGGAGTAGCAGCAATGTCGGGGCGTACAATGGTGAAACCCTCGGGAGAAGACAACTCCAGGAGCTGAGTCAGCGAGAGCAGCGCAAGCTGGAGGTTGTTGTTGGCCTGCGTAGCCGTCAGGTGCGCCTTCGCCAAGGTAGCCTGCTGCTGCGAGAGCTGAGCCTGACTGGCCTTGCCATTGCTGACAAAAGCCTGCAGGCGAGCTACCTGGACAGAGTCGATGTCAATCTGTCGACGTGCCACATCAGCAATCTCCATGTCGTAGAGTATCTGTACATAAGCCTGTGCCACCTGCATGCGGATGTCGTTGCGTGCCTTCTCCAGGTCGTGCGTAGCAGCCTCCAGGTTGAGCTGGTCCAGTTTTATCTGGTTAGGAATCTGGAAACCCGTAAACAACGGTACCGAAGTACCCAGGCTAAAACTCGTAGAGTTGGTCGAGCGATTGGTATACGTATTGTCGAGCGTCAGACCACGTCCGAAGGAGAAAGACTCCGAAGCAGAAGCGCTGAGGTCCGGCAGTCGCGAGTTGCGCGAAGTAGACAGTTGGAGTTCACGCTGCTCACGCGTGTGGACATGCTGTTTGATGCCGATGTTATGCGAGACAGCATAGTCGGCACACTCGCGGAGCGTCCACGACTTATTCTGAGCTTGCGTCTCTAGAGATACTAATACTATTAGTACAACTAGAAAGAAACACTTCTTCATAGCTTAATCCTTATTATCGTCTGTAATAATCTCCGGGCCACGCACCTTGTCCTTGGCCGTGATGCCCTTCTTAATCTCAATATTCACACCGTCAGAGAGACCTGTGGTAACAGCCGTGCGCTCATAGCTCTTTTCCTTGCCATTCTCTTTCACCACATAGACGAAGGTGCTGTCGCCACTAAACTCGATGGCACTTTCAGGGATGCTAAGCACCTTGTCGGCCCTGGCCAGCACGATTTCGGCATTGGCACTATAGCCCGAACGTATCTTGCCACCCTCCACCAACTTGACGGCAGCCTTGATCTCAAACTGATTGGCACCGTTGCTCTCAAAGGCCTTTGGCGAGATGTACTCCAGGGCAGCGTCGAACTTCAGGTCCTGCAGGGCACCGATGGTAATCTTCATGTTCATGCCGTTTACCAGCTGACCCACCTCCGTCTCGTCGATGTTGCCACGGAAGATGAGGTCGTTCATGTTAGCCACCGTAGCGATGGTGGTACCATCGTTGAAGGTGTTGGAGAGGATAACCGAGTTACCCACCTTGACGGGGATGTCGAGAATGACGCCACTCACCGTAGAGCGGATGAGCGTAGACGACGCGTTGGCGTTCGACTGCGACACACCGTCGCGCACCACCTGAAGTGCATCGTTAGCTGCCATCTTCTCGTGCTTAGCCTGCTCCAGCGACATCTTCACCTTGTCAAACTCATCGGCCGACACCAACTTCTGATTGAAGAGGTTCTCCTCGCGCTGGAAATCCGTCTGTGCCTGTTTCAGGTTGATCTCAGCCAGACGTACACGCATCTCGGCACTCGAGAGCTGTCCCATGTCGGGGATGACCTTGACCTTAGCTATCACGTCGCCAGCGTTCACATGGTCGCCCGGCTCCTTATAGAGTTCGGTGATGATACCCGAGATCTGCGGTTTGATGTTGACCTCATTGCGAGGTTCTATCTTTCCGGTGATAATGGTGGTTTTCTGAATGCTGTCCAGTTTGGGAGTGAACTCGTTGTAAACCACTTCCTTGGGTTGGCTCTTCTGCCAGAGGAACACAAATGTCCCGATGAAAATCAGCGCTACGATAGCGAAGATGATCAGTTTGCTGTACTTTTTCATATTGTTGATATTTTTAGTTGTTTTCTTGTTGGTAGCAGCGGGTGAACCGCTGACCACGGTTATTCGTCACGCATGGCGTCGACGGGTTTGATGCTCATAGCTCTCGCTGCAGGTGCCAGACCAGCCAGCACACCCAGCGAACTCACGACGAAGGCACAGATGATAGCAGTCCAGAAGCCTATCTGGAAGTGAGCCATCACGATGCCATCCTCCGTATTGCCCATCTCGAGCATCTGCAGTATCATGACACCGAAGAGGATGCCACTCATGCCTGCCACCAGTGTGAGTACGATACTCTCCGAGATGATTTGTGAGAGAATCATCCGCGGGGTGGCGCCAATGGCACGGCGAATACCGATCTCTGTGGTACGCTCGCGGACTGTCACCATCATGATATTCGACACACCGATGGCACCAGCCAACAGTGTTCCCAAGCCCACCAACCAGATGAGGAAGTTGACACCACGGAACAGGTTGTCGAGCATCTGGAAGAGCACCTCCGTGTTGAACACCGTAGCACCCTTCTCATCTGTTGGGTCGACGAAGTGAGCCATCGTCACGGCTTCGCGAATGCGGTCGGACAGCTTGGACATCACCACGCCCTTGCGTCCTGTAGCTACCAGCATGTCTATCTGGTTACCACGGTTGTAGGTCTCCTGCAACAGTGTCATGGGCAGTGTAACCTTTTCTTCTGCACGACCGTTGATGTTCATATTCGTCGAGGCATAGTCAACACCAATCACCTCGTAGTAGGTAGAGTCGATGCGTATCTTCTTGCCGCAGGGGTCGCCACCGTCCTTGAAGAGATCCTTGTATATCTTCTTGCCGAGGACACACACCTTGCGGCGCTCTTTGATGTCCATCTCGTTGATGTAACGGCCATAGTAGAGTTTGGGAGCTACCACCAGTGCATATTCTGGCGACGTACCTTGTATGCGTGGCGAGGTCTTCTGGTCGCCAAAGTAGGCGGTGTTTGAGCGTCCCCAGGGCGAAAAGAGCACGGGGGCTATCACGTCCAATTCAGGTACGCGCTGGCGCAATCGGCCAATATCCTTCTGGTCCATGCTCCACCAGCGGCCCTTACGGAAACCTTTGTAGGCCTTCGTGGTCTGTTGCGGCCAGATGAAGACAGTGTTCTGGGCAAAGCCTTCGAAGTTCTTTTCGAGCAACTCCTGCAGTCCCTGTCCGCCACCCATCAGCGCCACGAGCATAAACACGCCCCAGAACACGCCGAAGCCTGTCAGAAACGAGCGCGACTTATTGCGCGTCAGCGTGTCGAGTATTTCTCTGTATGAATCTAAATCTATTCGCATAATTTAATGCTTAATGCTTAATTCTAAATGCTTAATTAGTCGGCGCGGAGTGCCTCTATAGGACGTATTCTACTTGCTTTATAGGCGGGGATGAGTCCGGCAATCGTTCCTGCTATCACCATCACCATGGTAGCCTCGACGCACACGTCCAGACCTACTGTTGGGTCCAGGAACATGGTGGCTTGGAAGAGTCCTGTGTCAATGACCTCATGACCGATGGTGGCATCCATATACTCGTTGGCCAACACACCCAGCACCATACCGATGTAACCGAAGAAGGTCGTAATGATGACACTCTCAATGATGATCAGTTTCAAGATGCTCCAAGGCTTGGCACCTATCGCCTTGCGGATGCCAAACTCGTGGGTGCGCTCCTTGACGGTGATGAGCATGATATTCGACACACCCACAATACCGGATAGCAAGGTGAAAAGGCCTACCACCCACAGCGCTGTGCGGATGATGCTGATACCCTTCTGCATCTGCAGGTTCTGCGTGTAGCCGTTCCATATCCATACGGCACGCTCGTCGTCAGGATGCACCTGGTGGTTGCCGTTCAGCCGACGGCGATATACTTTCTCGAAGGACTCATTGGCCGCTTCCGTCTTCAGTCCGTGGAAGGTGAACTCGATGTTTCCTATGCTGTTATTGTTGGCACCAAACACGTTCTTGACGGTAGAATAAGAAGCATATGCCGAGGTCTCGCCATCGCCCGTACTCTTATAGATGCCTACCACCTTGAAGGACATATTACCCAGTTTCACGTTTTTGCCCAACAGCCGCTTGCAGTCTTTCGGTTCCAGTTCCTTGGCCTGGTTATCCGCCATCACCAGCACCTTGCGTTTCTCCTTCAGGTCTATCTGGTTGATGTGTCGGCCACAAAGCAGGTCGCGCTTCAGAATCTGACTGTGTATGGGGTAGACACCCACAATCTGCAGGTTGTTCAGATACTGTTCTCCATAGCTCACCGTAGCACTGTGGTAGTAGACGGCACCCACGTCGTCGATGGTGCCCGCAAACTCCTTCTCGGTGGCAGCCAGGTCCTTGGTGTTCAGGTTGATGCCACGTCCCTCGCCCAGTCCCTTATAGGCTTTCGAGGTGTAACCGCCATAGGCCTCCATCGAGTTGGTGAGCCAGTTGCTGGTCTGCTTTACGTTGGCATTGATGAGTCCGTTGCCTGCACCCAACAACACGATAATCATAAAGATGCCCCACGCCACAGCAAATCCTGTCAGTGTCGTGCGCAACTTGTTGCGTCGTGCCGTCTGCCATATTTCACTAATGATATCTCGCATAATTCTCTAGTTATTCTAGTTTAGCTAGTACTACTAGTTATTTCATCAAACCTCCACTGCCGAAGGGTGATGCGTTGTGGTCAAGGTTTTCTTCTATCTTTCCAATGATGCCGTCCTTGATATGGACAATTTTGTTGGTCTCGTTGGCCACACCACTCTCGTGGGTTACCACAACGATGGTCATGCCGTCGTCCTGGTTCAGCTTCTTCAGCAGCTGCATCACCTCTACCGATGTCTTCGAGTCGAGGGCTCCCGTAGGTTCGTCGGCCAGAATTATCTGAGGCTTGGTAATCAGTGCGCGGGCTATGGCCACACGCTGCTTCTGTCCACCGGAGAGCTCGTTGGGATAGTGTTCAGCCCAGTCGAGCAGACCCAGACGGTCGAGATACTCCAGGGCAAGCGTATGACGCTTGCGCCTGGAAACCCCTTGATAAAATAGTGGCAACTCAACATTTTCTACTGCTGTCTTAAAAGAGATGAGGTTGAATGACTGGAAGATAAATCCAATCATCTTGTTACGATACTCTGCTGCCCGACGCTCGGAGAGGTTCCAGATGGGGACACCCGCCAATTCGTAGGTCCCTGAGTCGTAATTGTCCAGAATACCCAATATATTCAATAAGGTACTCTTACCAGAGCCCGACGCTCCCATGATGCTGACGAATTCTCCCTTCGCAATGTCGAGAGATATACCTTTCAGTACATGGAGCGGCTGGGCACCTTGGTAGGTTTTGTTGATGTCTTGTAAGTGAATCATAAATAAAACTTTTTACCTTATGTCAACAGTTAGACGTCAAAACGCTCTAAAAGGTTGCAAATCTCTACTTTTTTTATTCCTAAGAGTTTCATCTGGCGAAACAGTTCGGGCAACTTATTGTCGATGAAGTCGCGGCGACGCTCGTCCAGAATCTGCTCTTTCGCTCCAGGAGAGACGAAGTAGCCCAAGCCACGCTTATTATAAATAATGTTCGCGCGAGCTAACTCGTCGTAAGCTTTCACTGCGGTGTTGGTATTCACCTCCAGCAGCACAGCATATTCACGCACACTAGGAATGCGGTCGTCATCTTTATATTTTCCTGCAAGTATCTCATCACAGAGGCGGTCAGCTATCTGGATGTATATTGCTTTATCGTTTGTAAATGTCATACGTTTAACCATTTATTGTTAATAACCTGCATACGGGTAAAGAGCTTATACGATACCCAGTAGTGAACGAAGATAAGCAAGGTCACTGCCGTATTCAGAATATAGAAGAAGGGATGGAAAATTTGCGTATAGGTTTCTGTCTTCTCGTCCCAGGTGCCCGTGATGAACTCGATGTTCATGCTGTTCCAGTCTATCTGGTTTAGAAGCATTGTCAGCAAGATGGCGACAAGAACTATCGTGCAGCTGGTCAGCAGGAATTGCTGGCGACGGAACAGCGTGCCACCCACAATATAAAGCGAGTGAATGTAGAATACCCAGGCTAAGAGCATCCATGCTATCTGCCAATGCTCCTCGGGGGCAGGGCCAAGAATACTTCTTTCAAACAGGGCAGGGCCCCAAATCACGAAGCGACCCGTCAGCCAATCAACGAACACGCGCAGAGTGTCAGCCAACAGATAGGCGCCAATGGTGATGACAGCTAGCCAGACAATGGAGAGCAGCAGATTGATGGTGTATTTCTCCAGATTGGACACGGGCCAAAGCAGAAAAGCCGAGCGCTTGCGGGTGTCCTTCATGCCTGAGAAGAGGAAGCTGGCACCGAAAAGCATTGAGAAGCAGAAGAAGATGACGCCGAAGGTAACTGTGCTCTGTACATGATAGGTATAACGCGTGATAGCCTCCTTCATTGGAAAGCTACTTATGATAGTGTCGTATTGCATTCCCTGCACGCGGGTAAAGAACAGGTCAGCCATAAACATGACGAGGGAAAAGATGCCGAAGAGGCGAATCCAGGTCTTGCGCAGTACGAGGAACTGGCACTTCAGTGCCTGTGAGAATCTATTTATATTAAAGGTACTCATGGTTTCATTAAAAATATAAGATTAAACATTAAATTACAGTACTGAACCTTCCTTTTTTGTGGTCTTGTAGTTAAACAGAAGTTCAAGGTTCACTTGTGTCTCGGCATCGCCTTCCTGACGCTGACAGATGACTGCATTGCCCTGCAGAGTAGGCTCGGCATAGAGAACGCTGTCGTCCATCTGCTGGGGAGTACGGTATTCGAAGGTGTACTGGTCCTGTATCTCCTGCATGGAGGCATTCAGCAATACCGAGTGCTGGTCGAGGATTAAGATGTGGTCGAGCATCTGCTCCACGTCGTGCACCTGATGGGTAGAAATCATCACCGTACGTTCCTCTGTCATGTGCTGGGCTATCACCTTGCGGAACTGCGACTTCGACGGAATATCCAGTCCGTTGGTGGGCTCATCCATCAACAGATACTTGGTGTTGGTCGCCATGGCAAAGGCGATATAGGCCTTCTTACGCTGACCCATAGACAACTTGCCCAAGTGTACATCAGCCGGCAATTCGAAATCAGCCAGACAACCCTGCAGGATTTCGTCGGAGAAATTGGGGTAGAAAGGTTTGTAGAGTTTCACATATTCTGAGAGGCGGATGGCAGGCATCTCAAACTCTTCGGTCACAAGGAAGATGTCGCGGAGCGTTTCGGGCAGGCGGTCTTTTGTTGCAACTGCATCGCAACAAACAGTGCCATGGACAGGGCGCAACAGGCCAGAGAGCAGGTAGAGCAGCGTCGACTTACCTGTACCGTTCTTTCCTAACAGACCGTAGATGCGGTCTTCCTCCAGTCTGAGACTGAAATCATCGAATACCAGATGCTTTGATCCGGCATACTTGAAACTGATGTTCTTTACTTCTATCATATTAGGTATTATTAGTTGATAATCGTACTGTATTAGTGTACCACTTTAATAGTACACCGCAAAGGTAAGACAAAAACCGTGTAACTTCCAAATATTTTCGTGAAAAAATTCGATATTTAACTTTCCTTAATAAACGAAGTATGTAACAATTGTTAAACAAAGGGCATTTGTAGATTAGACAGAGGATTATTTGGAAATTAAGTGTTTTCGTGCTACCTTTGCAGAAAATCAGCCCTAATAAGGACACTAATGAGCATGAAACATATCAACCTATGCCTAATCGGCATCTTCATAATATTGGCCGCGTGCCTCTACTCTATTCATCTTCCTGCCCAGGAAAAGGGCAACGAAGACACCACTGCAGCCAGACTGCTGCAGGTGGTCCGCAACACTTTTAATCAAAACAACGAGCAAAAGTTCTACGAAGCCATCGCCAACTACCGTAAGTACCTGTTGGGCGAAGGCAACATAGAAGGCTATTACCTCTGCTGGAAGAACGAGGTACTCTATGATGTCAACCACAACCACTTCTATCGTGCGCTGCGCAAGACCATGAAGATGCAGGCCGAGATGGAGCGCCGTGGCGACATGGGTGAGCTCTACAAGACGACCCAACTGCGTGGCATCATCTACTCTCTGCGTGGCAACATACCCCTTGCCCATCAGTATTTTGAGAAGGCCTTGGAACAGGTAGACCACAGTCAGGTCAAGAACCTGGTCTCGATCTATATGGACTTGGCCAATATTGAGATGGACACCCAACCAAAAGATGCCATGAAGCACCTCAACTGTGCCATTGAAATTATCAAGGGGAACGGCATCAATTACGACTATAGCGACGCTATCGGTTTTAAAGTCATCGTGTCATATGCCATGCGTGACTGGACAGCCGTTAACAATGCATTCAAAGAATATATCTCACTGAAAGAGAAGCTAGGCGAAGAGTTCAGCACCACCTATTATTATTATGCACTCATCAGCAAGGCTGTGGCCGACAAGCGCTATGATGACGCCATCCAGCTGACCTACAACCTGACTAACACCACAGATATCTATAAGTTCCAAACCGAGATTTATGAGTTGTCTGGCAATACCGACAAGGCCTTCAACACCCAGAAGCACTACATGGCCATCAAGGACTCTGTCAACAATGTCATCATGTCTGAAGAGATGATGGGTTCAGCCAGCGACTTGGAGTATGCTGAAGCGCGCAACATGTTTATCAGCAAACGCAACACACAACTTCAGTATGCCATCACCATTGTCATCTTCGCGTTCCTGCTGATAGGTCTGCTGATCTATCGCATGAACAAAAACCGATACCTGCGCAAGCTGCAGCGTCAGAACCACGACCTGCTCATTGCACGCGACAAGGCGCAAGAGGCTAACCGCATGAAAATCAACTTCCTGCGTAACATGAGTCATGAGATTCGCACACCGCTCAACATCATCAGCGGCTACGCACAGATCATCAGCGACCCCCGCACGCTGACCAGCGATGCAGAGCGAGCAGACATTGCCAAGCGTATCGGCCATAGCACGAACACCATTGTGCGCATCGTCGACGAAATCCTCGACATTTCCAGCAAGGAAAGCATCCACTATATCGACAAGTCCGACATGGTTGCCTGTAACGACCTGCTACGACAGTTGGCAGGACCTTATCAGGACGAGGACTCTCCGTTCTCTCTGCACCTGGAGCTATTGCTCAAAGACAGTTGTAAAATCATAACCAACCTCAAAGAGGTGCAGAAGATTCTTAACCACCTGATGGACAATGCCATCAAGTTCACACCGCAGGGAGGCACCATCACTCTGCGCAGTTATCATCACGAACTCGACAAGAACATTGTCTGTATCAGCGTTACCGATACAGGTTGCGGCATCAAGGAAGGCGACGAAGAGAAAATCTTCGAACACTTCTACAAGTCAGACATCTATAAGGAGGGCGTCGGCCTGGGACTGTCGGTGGCTCGCCGTGTGGCACGCCAGTTAGGTGGCGACGTCGTCCTCGACACGCGCTACAGTGAGGGCAGCCGCTTTATCTTGCAATTGCCTAAGGAATAGCTGTTGGCTATTAGCTATTGGCTGTTAGCTTTTGGCTTAACCGCGCTGGTCAGCACCCCACATCATCTTTTCACGTAGGGTATGGAAATACTTCGTACCAGCACGCTTGATGACCTTTACCCGGTAGGGCGCCTTGCGCAAGGTTAGGCGCGTCGTGTCGGGCAGGTTCTCCGAGCGGCCGTCCAGCGCCACCAGATAGTTGTGCGTCCTGCTCTCTACCGTTAGTTTAATCTCACAGTCTTCCGAGAAGACGATGGGACGGACATTCAACGAGTGGGGAGCAACGGCCGTCAGCGCAAAGACGTGTGTCCCTGGCACAATGATAGGTCCACCGTTCGACAGTGAATAGGCCGTAGAACCGGTTGGTGTACTCATAATCAGACCATCCGCCTGATAAGTCGTCAGGTAGTCACCATTCACCGTTGTATGGATGGTAATCATCGAGGCATTGTCACGTTTCAGTATGGCGACATCGTTCAGTGCACAGCTATAACCTTCCAGTGGCTGTCCTTCCGTTTCTACCTTGATGACGGCACGGGTGTCAACCGTATAGTCGCCCTCATAGAGTGCATCAATGGTACGCTCTATCTCCTGCGCCTTGACATCTGCCAAGAATCCTAAACGTCCCGTATTGACACCCAAGATAGGAATCTGTTTGTCTCCCACCATACTGGCAGCACGCAGGAAAGTACCGTCGCCACCCATGGAGATAACGAAATCGGCATTGAAGTCTGACGGGTCGAAGACAGAGACGCCATCCACCGGCAGGTGCTGGTCATCGGTCAGGAAACAATAGAACTCACGTTCAATACAGACTTCTGCTCGTCGGGCAGACAGACATGCCAGCAGTTTCTGGATAGAAGCTGACTTCTTTGGCTGATAGGTATTGCCAAAAATAGCGAACCTTAATTTACGTGACGTCATACTTTTTTAGCTCTTTTAGCTGATTATTCACAAAGAATTTGTATCTTTGCAGCGTACAATGGTGCAAAGATACAAATAAAAGTGAAAAATGAAAAGTGAAAAGTGAAAAATATGACGAAACTAAGTGTAAATATCAATAAGATTGCTACTCTGCGCAATGCCAGAGGCGGCAACAACCCCAACGTACTGACTGTTGCACGCGACGTCGAACTGTTTGGCGGACAGGGCATTACCGTACACCCGCGTCCCGACGAACGCCACATTCGCTACCAGGATGTCCGCGACCTGCGCCCGCAGATTACGACCGAGTTTAATATCGAGGGTAACCCCATTGACTCGTTCACTAGACTGGTATTAGAGGTTGTACCAACACAAGTGACGCTGGTACCCGACGGGCTCGACCAGATAACCAGCAACCACGGCTGGGACACACTGGAAAACAAAGCCTTCCTCACCGACATCTGCAAGACTTTCAAGGAGGCAGGCATCCGTACCAGTATCTTTGTCGATGCCGAACCGCGCATGGTGGAGGGTGCCAAGGCATGTGGTGCTGACCGTGTGGAGCTTTACACAGAGCCTTACGCCTCTGGCTATGCGGCCAACCGTGAGGCAGCCATCGCTCCCTTCATTGCTGCTGCCAAGACTGCTCAAGAGGTAGGGCTGGGCCTCAACGCTGGCCACGACCTGTCGCTGGAGAACCTGGCCTACTACCATCAGCAGATTCCCTGGACTGACGAAGTCAGTATTGGTCATGCGCTCATCTGCGATGCGCTCTACTTAGGACTGCAGGAAACCATCAAGCAATATTTAGCAGCATTACAATAAATAGTAAATCGTAAATTGTCTAATTGTAAATGAAAAAGGTATATGTTTTCTTAGCTGACGGCTTCGAGGATGTAGAAGCACTGATCCCCGTCGACGTGCTGCGTCGTGGCGGTGTTGATGTCGTAACGGTGAGCATCAGCGACTTCCCCTTGGTACGTTCTTCTCATGGCGTGAACATCGAGGCAGACATCATGTTTGAAGAAGGCGACTTCTCCGATGCCGACCTGCTGTTCTTGCCCGGCGGTATGCCTGGCGCTACCAACCTCTTTGACCACAAGGGTGTCTGCAAAGCCATCGTCGACCAGCATGCAGCAGGCAAGAAGGTCGCTGCCATCTGTGCCTCGCCCGCTGTCGTCCTGGCTCCTTTAGGTATCCTCGAGGGCAAGCGTGCTACCTGCTATCCAGGCATGGAGGCTCCGCTGCCAGAGAATGGTGCCACGTATACTGGCGACCTGGTCACCGTTGACGGTCATGTCACAACCGGCGAGGGTCCTGCCGCCGCATTCCCCTTTGCCTATGAGCTTCTTGCTCAGCTAGTAGACAAGAAGACCGCCGACCAGATTGCCGAGGGCATGCGCTTCAAACACCTCATTAATGCTTAATTCTTAATGCATAATGCATCATTGTTGCGATTATGTAATCATTGTGGCAGGTGGTAAGGGACTGCGTATGGGAGCAGACATTCCCAAGCAGTTTCTGCCCATAGGCGGCAAACCAGTGCTAATGCGGACGCTGGAGCGGTTCCGCGAGTACGCTGCCGACCTGCAGATTATCTTGGTATTGCCCAAGGCCCAGCAAGACTACTGGCGAGAACTGTGCCAGCAGTACCACTTCGACGTGGAATACACATTGGCCAACGGTGGCGAGACGCGCTTCCACTCTGTACAGAACGGTTTAGCACTCGTCCCTGACGATGCCGAGGGTGTGGTAGGTGTCCACGACGGTGTACGTCCCTTCCCTAGCGTGGAGGTCATCCGCAACTGCTACGAGACCGCCCGAACCGCTAAAGCCGTCATCCCCGTCATACCCATCGTTGAGACGGTGCGCCATTTGGTAAGCGAGTCCAATGTTCAACGTTCAATAACCGTTCCTCGTGGCGACTACCGCCTAGTGCAGACTCCGCAGACCTTCGATATCCAGTTGTTAAAGGCAGCCAACCGCCAGCCCTACAACGATGGTTTCACCGATGATGCCAGCGTAGTCGAAGCGTACGGCTATGACATCACCCTCGTCGAGGGCAACCGTGAGAACATCAAGATCACCACACCCTTTGACATGACTATCGCTGAAGCACTGCTGAATAACAATAATTCCGTGTCAGTCCGTTAAGTACGATGCAGAGTATCCTCCAACAAGACATCCAATATCTGGCAGGCGTAGGTCCTAACCGCCGTAAGATGCTCAGCGACGAACTGGGCATCCAGACCTTTGGCGACCTGTTGGAGTACTATCCCTATAAGCATGTCGACCGCAGTCGCCTCTATACCATTCAGGAACTCACGGGCGATATGCCCTTTGTACAGGTGAAAGGCCACATCCTCAGCTTTGAGACCTACAAGATGAGTGCCCGCAAGAAGCGCGTCGTCGCCCACTTCACCGACGGCTATGGCAAGGTGATGGACCTCACCTGGTTCAACTATGCCGACAGTGCTCTGAAGAGGTATAAGGTCGGCACAGAATACGTCGTCTTCGGTCGTCCGCAGGTCTTCAACGGTCGCATCCAACTGGTACACCCCGACATGGAGGAGGCCGACAAGCTGGAGCTCTCCGCCATGGGTATGCAGCCCTACTACAACACGTCGGATAAGATGAAGAAGGCGGGCCTCAACAGCCGTGCCGTTGAGAAACTCACCAAGACACTCCTCGACACCATCAAGGAACCTATCGCTGAGACGCTCCCCGACTTCATCACGCAGAAGTTGCACCTGATGAGTCGTGACGACGCCCTGCGGCGCATCCACTATCCGCAGAATGCCAAACAGTTGGAGCAGGCCCGTCTGCGCCTGAAGTTCGAAGAGTTGTTCTTTGTCCAGCTTAATATATTAAGGTACGCGAGCGACCAGCGCCGCAAGTACCGCGGCTATGTGTTCAGCAAGATTGGCGACCACTTCAACACCTTCTATAAGGAGAACCTGCCCTTCCCGCTCACCGAGGCGCAGAAGCGCGTCATCCGCGAAATTCGCAAGGATATGGGCAGCGGCAAACAGATGAACCGTCTGCTACAGGGCGATGTAGGTTCCGGCAAGACACTTGTGGCACTGATGTCGATGCTCATCGCACTGGACAACGGCTACCAGGCATGCATCATGGCACCCACCGAGATACTTGCCGAGCAACACCTGCAGACCATCATGGACTTTCTGGAGGGTATGGACATCCGCGTAGCCATGCTGACGGGCATTGTCAAGGGTAAGCGCCGTCAGGAGGTTCTCGACGGACTGCTTGACGGTACCGTACAGATTCTCGTCGGCACGCATGCCGTCATCGAGGATACCGTACAGTTTGCCCGACTGGGCATGGTCGTTGTTGACGAACAGCACCGCTTCGGTGTAGCCCAACGTGCCAAGCTGTGGAGCAAGAGCGTCAATCCGCCCCACGTGCTGGTTATGACTGCCACCCCCATTCCCCGTACGCTGGCCATGACGCTCTATGGCGACCTTGACGTCAGCATCATCGACGAACTGCCACCTGGCCGCAAGCCCGTCGTCACGCAACATGTCTTCGACCGCTCGCTGCCGTCACTCTACGACAGCATCCGCAACCAGATACACCAAGGGCGTCAGGTGTATATCGTCTTCCCCCTCATTGAGGAGAGCGAGAAGATAGACCTCAAGAACCTGGAAGATGGCTTCCAAGTGTTAACACAGGTGTTCCCCGAGTTCCGCCTCAGCAAGGTACACGGCAAGATGAAGCCTGCCGAGAAGGAAGCCGAGATGCAGAAGTTTGTCAGCGGTGACACACAGATACTCGTTGCTACCACCGTCATCGAGGTCGGTGTCAACGTGCCCAACGCCTCTGTGATGGTCATCCTCGAAGCCCAGCGCTTCGGACTCTCCCAACTCCATCAGCTACGCGGTCGCGTAGGCCGTGGTGCCGACCAGTCATACTGCATCCTCGTCACCTGCTACGAACTGAGCGCCGACACGCGCAAGCGCATCGACATCATGTGTGAGACCAACGATGGCTTCCGCATTGCCGAAGCCGACCTGAAGTTGCGTGGCCCTGGCGATTTGGAGGGTACCCAACAGAGTGGTATGGCCTTCGACCTGAAGATTGCCGACATTGCCCGCGACGGCCAACTGGTACAGATGGCCCGTGACGAGGCACAACTGATTATCGACGACGACCCCCTCTGCAGTTCCGACCGCTACGCACTCCTGTGGCGCCGGCTCAAAGAACTGCGCAAGACCAACATCAACTGGGGCGTCATCTCCTAACTACCATCTGTCACCCAAACAAAAAGCCTCCCCGCCACCATTGTTGACGGAGAGACCACCTTGTTACCCTTGACTAGATACCTATTGCTGGTGTTTACTCAGCACCATCTTGGCTGATGCCACCCTTGTTCAAGGGAAATATCAGATAAGATATCATTGCCTTGTTAAATATATGATACATAGTCCTCGGAGAGATAAAGCACACGATACTATCTCATTCCTATCATTTGAAATGGAATGGCCAGCCACAGTGCTGGCAGCGATAGATTTCGCCATCCTCATCGATGGCATCGTTCGGTATATTAAATGACGTCTGCCTTCCACATTTAGGGCAGGTAATAGTGTTACGCTTGAGCTCTTGCTCGTTGTTAATCATCATCAATTTCCTATTCAATATTATTATTAGTTTGTGTTTGTCTTGTCATCTCACCTTCTTGCTGCTCGTGATGAAAGCGGATGTTTTTCCTCACTTTTGATAGCGCATCAGGTTAAAAGGTGCTTCAAAGGTACAAAAAAAACTCCGTTCCTGCAAATCCTATGGGCTCACAGGCGAAAGTTTTGTAAATTCTGCCACTTTATTGTAAATTCTGCCACTATTCTACCCGGATTTCAGGTGTTTGGGAAAGTTAATCTGTATGAGCTACCACAGTAGTCATCCATTCCTTCACGCCCAGCCCCATACGCTGTCTGAAGGCCACACTGAAGGTGCGGTAGCTGTGGTAGCCACTCTGCATGGCCAACTCCTGAGCGGTAGCAGGTTGACTGTCATTCACGGACTCTTGGTAGCTCTTGGTGAAGTAGTCGATGCGCAGGTCGTTGATGTAGGAATTGTAATTGATGCCCTGGTGCGAGAAATACAGACTGAGATAGGTGCGGTTGGTGCCAAGACACTTAGCCAGTTGGGCGAGCGTCAAGTCGTGCTGCCGATAGATGCCCGTTTTCTCACACTTTTGCTTGAGCAGAGTCGCTATCTGTTCATCGTTAACATCAGAGGACGGACTCACCTCCGGCTCCTCGCGGTCAGGAAGCGGTTGAGAGAGGGCTTGGTGGGACTCCAGATTGCTCAGGTCGCTCAGTGTATCGACGCGCCACGGCAGATAGAGCACAAGCACCAGGCTGATGAAATGGAAGACATAGATAAAAACATAGCCTTTGCCCGTCAGCGCATAGAACACATAGACCAGCATGAAGATGCCCAACAGTGCCATACTCTGCCACACCTCCTTGTGCTCCAGGTCGGCATAGTTCTCGCGCAGCCAGCGGCTATAGCGCCACGTCTCGCGAACCATATAGATAAAGAGACCAACGCACAGCAGCAGGCAATAGGCATACCCCAACGGGAAATCGTAGCTACGGTTGATTACGCTCCATGCACTTAACATCACAAGCGGTGCAAAAGCTACGGCAATGGGCCACAGCGGTCGGCGGCGATCCTGCAGCATCGTAATCATGACAACGATAGACAGCGGGAAGAACGACATGCTGTCAAGCAGTCCGCCTATCAGGTCGCACAGTTGGATGTCGGCCTCTGTAGAAAGAAAGAGGATGGGCATATACCACAGGTGGTTCACGGCGGCGGCAGCCAATAGCGCTGCCGTCCACCGTCTGAGTCGTAAGGGTGGCGTAACATCGGCAGCAAAGGCATTACCCCGCCGGAACAGCAAATAACAGCTTCCCAGCGCAGCCAACACTGCTACAACAGCATAGAGCATGATGAACAGGGCATCTCCTAATATCTGGTCGTACATCTTAATGGATGGTTCTTAGTCATATTGGCTGCAAAAGTACAAAAAAATCTGATAACTCCATATTTGTTTACGCGTTAAAAGTGTTAAAACACACAAAATAAACTTAAACATTAGGCAGAATGAATACCTTTTTCAACAATATTTACTACCTTTGCAACGTTCTATTCCCGTATCGGACTGAAAATCAATAAGAACTAAAACAATTAATAATGCAGAAATTGAAGACACTTGCAATACTGACAATAGCAACAATATGCGCCATCCCATCCATGGGACAAGACCTATTGGCACGTCAGGCTCCCATAGACCGAAAGATGAAAGCAGTCGACAGCGTAGCGCTGCAGCGACTGATATTTACCGAGAATTACGAATCGCCCGCTGAAGACCTCTATGAGGACTGGAGCAACAAATATGCACACCACGAGACGGCGCTGCCCGACTCTTTCCGCATCTCGCTGAAAGATTTCTGCATGCCTACCGACAGTCGTGTGCTGACCAGCAACTTTGGTGCCCGTTGGGGACGCCAGCACAAGGGTTTGGACATCAAGGTTTACATTGGCGACACCATCCGTGCTGCTTTCTCTGGTAAGGTACGCGTCGTGCGCTACGAGCGCCGCGGCTACGGTAAATATGTCGTCATCCGTCACTACAACGGTCTGGAGACCATCTATGGTCACCTGTCAGCACAGCTGGTAGTGGAAGACCAGGAGGTACATGCTGGTGAGCCTATCGGACTGGGTGGCAACACGGGTCGTAGCACAGGTTCGCACCTGCACTTTGAGACACGTCTCTGCGGTGTAGCCCTGAACCCCGCGCTGATGTTCGACTTCCGCAATCAGGATGTCGTCGACGACTACTATATGTTCCATAAGGACACCTATCAGAGCGAGTCGCTCATTGCAACCCGTCTGCGTGGTGTTGGTGGCAGAAGTTTTGGCGAGGGTGGCGAAGATGTTGAGTTGGCCTCAGCAGCTCCCGCAGCCAGCTATCAGCAGGAGGCGCGCTTCCACAAGGTTCGCAAGGGTGAGACGCTCTACTCTATCGCCCGCAAGCGTGGAACGACTGTCAATGCCATTATGAAGCTGAACCACCTGAAGAAGTCTTCGAAACTGCAGCCTGGTCAGATTCTGAAATTCAACTAAGAGATAGAATAACAAACAAGCAGGGGGATTACACGATGCTGTGTAATCCCCCTGCTTGTTGACGTCGAGTCGTATAAGTTCATTTTTGGGTTTTCTGAATAGGGAATTGGATGGCGAAACGAGTGAGTTGGTCTTCTGAATCTGTCAGCAGACTGAATGTACAGTGATGAGAAGTAAGAATGTCGCGAATGAGCAAAAGACCGAGTCCCTGACCTTGTGGCTTCGTGGAGAAGAAGGGAGTAAAAAGATGTTTGGCAACAGAGGGCTGAATACCCCGCCCATTGTCGGTGATGGTGAGCGTAGCAGGCACGGTGACTTCAAGGGTGATAAGTCCTTGTGTTGCTCCGATGCTCTCCACAGCATTCTTGACAATGTTGATGAGTACCTGCTGGAAAAGGACGGTGTCAAGATGAACGGGTATGGCTTCGTCGGTAAGACGGAATTCAATTTGGACATGAGCCTGGGTACACAGGTTTTCAAGGAATGGGCGACAGGCATCCACCTCCTCACTGAGGTCGCAGAGTTGCAGTTGCGGCTGTGGAATCTTTACCACATCGGCAAAGCGGGTAACGAAGGCAGAAAGGGCGGTAAGTCGCTCAGCCTCGTCGCCGGAGAGACTGCCGATGATGCCCGCCACACTGTTGTTCACCTCGTGAGCAATCATACGGATGACGCGCTCATAGGCGGCTTTCTCAGCAAGACGTATTTCTGAGGTCAGTGACTCAATGAGGAAGAAAGGATGCTGGTAACCGCGGTCAGGAAAACTGAGGTGGCTGATGCGGAATAGTTGCGGTTCACCAGGAATGCGCACGGTGGTCGTCTCGCCAAGAGGCAGTGCGTGGATGGCTTCTTTAACACTTGGCGACAGCATCTCACGGGCTGCGGGATTCATGGAAGTCGTGTTGCCGTCGAGGTCGCACTGGATGACGCCCATCGGGGAGGCCTCGATCAGCAGGTTGAGGAAGGTGTATTGCTCTTCGAGCCTGAGGTGCTCGCTGCGCAGGCGACTCAGCAGGTCGTTGAACGTGCGGACGATGACGTCGGTTTCGTGTTGTCCAGAAGGAGCGAGGCGCGTCGTCAGGTCGAGGTCCCGCACCAGTTCCATGCCGCCAATCAGCGTGTCGTATGGTCGGATGGTCTTGCGGTAGAAGTGCCAGAGGTAGAACAACATCAGGACTACAAAGCCCTCGGTGACGTAGAACAATGTGGGATGACTGCGGAACGTAGCGAAGAGCGCCACGCCGGCCAACAGGACAATGCCCAGGATAAGGATTGCAAAGTAGTACTTTAGCTTCATATTCTTGCGGTAGCAAATTCTTCACTCTTCACTCTTCATTCTTCACTCTTCATTCTTCATTCTTCACTTTCATAGTCCGTGCTTTTCTATTTTGCGGTACAAGGCACCACGGCTGATGCCCAACTCCTTAGCGACAAGCGAGAGGTTGCCGTTGTGCTTGGCAATGCAGGCTGCAATGGCGTTGCGCTCCATGGAAGCAAGAGAAGCCTCACCCCCGATCCCTCTCCAAGGGGAGAGGGGAGTAGATAGGCTATCCGTTGAAAAACACTCAAAATCTTGACGTCCAAGAGTAACCACTCCCCTCTCTTT
>OCTX012271897.1_pt1 | contig 21348 bp, 14 predicted proteins | sample 1539691 | NCBI WGS metagenome assembly OCTX01 (sample SAMN02144231, study PRJEB22623) | gut metagenome | biome: sheep rumen | host: Ovis aries | place: New Zealand
TTCACGACCACGATCTTGTCGGGCGTGCAGACCTTGTTCCACTTGTCAACCCACGCGAACACCTTGTCGTTCGCGAACTTCGGCGTCTTGGCCATCTTTGTTACTCCTTAGTAAAGTGCCCTTTCGGGGCGTTTTGAAAATATTGGGGGATATTATACCCTATTCTGGCCCCAAAATCAATCGGGCCTATAAGTGTTTTAGGGGTCAGGAGTTAGGGGTCAGGAGTCAGGAGTTGGAGTTCAGAGTTGGAGTTGGAGAGTGGTGGGTGAGATTTTAGTTCGAGTCAGGTGAGGAGGCAAGAAGCGCAGGCCTCACCTTCGGACACCGCCGAGCGCCTCTTTCGTACAAGCGTTTCTCGGGGCCTGACCCTCGGATTCTTTAACAGCCTTAAAATACGCCGCGAGAGTCTGGGCTATCAGCTGCTTGCCACGATCGTCGTTGTGCGCCGCATCGCGCTTGAACCAGTCGAGCGGCTTGCCCGAGCGGGATATCGCCTCGCAAGGAGCCGTTGTAAGATCCCACAGCGCAGCATCTGTTCTCGTCGCAGCACGGCGGATGTACCCCTGCTCAAGATAGAACGCCGAGGAACCATCCTTCATGAGCACTCGGTCGAACGGCTGTGCAGACGAGCCCTTGCGAAACTCATAGCTCGGCGGCGGCGTGCAGACTACGACCTCCGCGCCAATGGCCTTGCAGCGTTCAATCGTCTCGACCATTGACTCCTCCGCCTCCTGCACGGACTGCTCCTTGCCGCGATTCGAGATGCCGCCAATCAGGACGAGGTCGGGCTTGTACTTCGCCACATATTCGTCAAAGTGCTCCTTCTCGTGGTAGTACCAGCATCCAGTCGAACCGCGTACCGAGATGAAGCAGCGCAAGTCGGCTTGCGGCAAAGCGGACTGGATCAATGCGACGACATTCCCGCACCACGTGTCGTTCATGATGGAATCTCCAAGGAAAACAACGTTCACGCTCTTGCCGGAGAGTATCTTTTCGCGCGTCTTCGGAAGTTTCACCCAAGCACCCGCCGTCTCGGGGGCGTCGAGCTTAGGGAGCGTTGCCGCAAGGTCGTTGCACCACTTCGCCGCTTCCGCGACGGATGCGCGGCGCATCGTCACGTCCTTCGCCAGTGCACCCTTACGCGCGACAAAGGCGATCTGGCCAAACGCCGCGGCTGGATGGGCTGGAACAACCACGTCATACGACATCCAATCCTCTGACGCATAGAGCCGGCTGTTGACGTCGGGAAGCTGAATGCCGTCCTTGTCGAAGAAGTCCACCCACCAATACCCGTCGACCGGACACTTCGCGCTAAACTCGAGGCGGTAGAAGCGGTTCTTTCCAACTTCGCCATCAAGCTTGAAGCGCGGCGACTCAATGCGCCCACCCTTCGACTCGTAATAGCCCTCGAACGGAATGTAGACGACCTTACCGGCCTCGCTGCCGACGCACTTCCACCCCGACCCTTCGCCCACCTGGCCAGGGAATCCTGCGATGTTCGCAGCTTTCTCGGTCACGAGACCGCCGCGCTCCAGCATCGCCACACCATGCGCGGTAAACGTCACAACCACAACAATAGCTGCAATCAGCGATTTCATGCCTGTCTCCGAGAATTTATGCGGCGTGGCGCGTAGTCAAACTCGCCGGCCAGGCAATTCTTGACGACGTCGTGAACTCGGACGCGCAGTCTCCCGCCTTCGACAAACCCCTCGACAACAGTTGGGAAGCGACTTCCGTCCTTCACCTGCACGCGCTCGCCGTTGACGACCCGTCCAACAACGCCTAGTTCAGGACCTCCGCCGACGATATGCGCCCAGCTACGCCCGGCAATCGGCTCGTCGTAGCGGTACTTGTGCTGATGGGCGGTGACGACAAGCTGGCAACCGGCCTTCTCGAGCAGCGGCCCCCAGAGATTCGCACAAGTCCTCTGCCACATCGCGAAGTCAACGAAGTAGCGTCCGTCGCCATCCTTGTCGCAGTCTCCTGGATTCGCGCCGGGGCGCGGGTCGTACAGCGGAATATGGCAGAACGCGACGAGGTACGGCGCGGAGCGGATCTCCGGACGCGCAAGCGCTTCCTCGAGCCACGCACGCTGCGCGACGCGGTAGGGCTCCATGTTGAAGAGCCCAGCGAACACGTCGCGCGAGTCGAGCTTGTCCTCGCCCGTATCGAGGCCGACCATCGCGATCTCGCCGCAGCGCACGGCGAAGTTGCGCCCGAGGTCCCAGTCGCGCGGCAGGCGCTCCTCCGGCTGGCGGAACATCATCGCCCGCTCCATGCGGCGCGCGGCGAGGCCCCGGTAGTCGTGGTTCCCGGGAAGGAACATGTACGGCTGGCACGCGGCATAGTCGGCGCGCGCGATTTCGGGGACGTAGAAGATCGGAAGGAGCGACTCCACCGTCTCCTGCGTGTTGCAGGCGTCGCCGTTCCAGACGACGCACGACGGCTTGAGCTCGGCTATCTTTTCGACCGCCATCCCGAACGGCTCCATCTGCGCGTGCGTGTCGTTGATGACGCAAAAGCTCGACCGTGCGCCGGCGCCGAGCGTGCGAAACGAATAGACGCGCGGATCTTCCTCGTGGCCGACGATCTTCATCGAATACCCGCCCTTGTATTCTATGCGGTCCGCGCCGATGCGGTAGTAGTACGTCGTCGCCGGCTTGAGCCCCGTCAGCCTGACGAGCATGATCTTGTCGTTCATGTCCGTAACGCGATAGCCGCCGCACTTAACGCGCCGCGCCCCGGCGAGGTCGGGAGACTCCGAAACATCAACATAGCCGTTGGCCATGTCAGAAACGGCGAACCCTACGCCCATCGACGTCTCCGCCGCGTTCTGGAGTACGGGCGGCGAAATGATCAGTGCGCCCTTCGCTGCCTCACCGTCCGCAGACGATTCTCCGGCCTCGGGCGACGGAACCGGCATCCTCTCAGATACGCAACCGGCGGCAAGTACGCCGCCTGCAAGTATGAATTCTCTTCTGTCGATTTCCATGTCCTCTCCTGTCACTTTCCAATGATTGTACCATATAAATATCCACACAACCACCGCGCAGGCAAAAGGCCCGACCATTATTCATCATTCAGATCACCTCGACTACTACGCCTGATTCGGAATCGTCGCCAGGCGGATTCTGCGAAGAGCCTATCCGCCGCAGTTCGTCACCAGGCAGGGCAATCCTTCCCGCCGTCCTTCTGCACAATGCGGTAATGTCGACAACTTCCCCTCCAAGAATGTCATGTGCAACAATCCGGCGACCTCCGGTATGGTCCGCCAACACGAGCGACGCGAAACTCCCGAACACGCCGACGGGCGATCCGACCTCCAATGCCGCGTCAAAATGCACGTCTGCTTTCGGTGTATATGACATCCTTGTTGGATCAAGAAGCGGCAATGCCGCAAACGACAGCGCACCGCATGGATGCCGAGAGCCGATCACAAACGGGACCTCCCCATCCCTTCCTTTCACCTCTGGCAAGGGAAGCCCCCGCGTGACACATGCCGGAGCCACTTGATAGTACGAGACTTCCTTTTTCCCGGTGAACCAGCACTCGCCGGGGATGAAACGCCACTCTTCCCGAATGGAATTCTCGCTGTGCAGGGTCTTCGCCAACGTATCACTTCCAAAAGGCGGAACCGAACGCTGCCAGACAATGCACCGCATGTCCTCCGCCATGCGACGATGACGCGGTCGGACATCTCGGACAGGATTGTCCTGCCATATGGGCGCGCGCATCATCGAAAGCTCCAGCCCAAGACCGGCGGCGATGAGCGGCTCGTCTTCGGTGTTGATGATAACGCGGCTCGAAGACCTGTCCGCGCAATGCAGTTCCCATGCTGCACGTTCCAGCATCGTCGCAGTAGTCAATGGATGTGCACTATCGTATGTGCGGAAAACATCCGAGAACGACATTATCTCCTCGTAGTCTCTGGTAATCGGATCGTATTCTGGAGAGCCAAAGATGCGCCCCGTATGGCCAACATTTCGAAACTCGTCGTCGGGCTTCAAGTGCGGATCAACCTGTCCGTTAATTGCATTGTTGAAACCCCGGCAATGGTCTATTATCAGTTCTGGGTAGTAGCGTTCCTTCATCTCGCTCATGAGACGGCGATACCACACATGAAAGTTGTGGACGCCCCAATCGACTTTCCAGTATCTGACGCCCGCATACGCCGCCTCGTCAAGCTTGCGGCGCAAGTCCTCCTTCAGATCGTCAAGACGGAACGGTGCCTCAAAGCGTTCGTGGTATGCTTGGCATGCAACCCAGACGCCAAGGCCCTTCCATCCGTTTCCCATGACGTGCCGCGCCAGCTCGCGCAGGCGGTCGCGGTCCGAAGCACCCGCTCCCAATGACGGAAATCGCTCTCGGTCGGGAACAAGCGAGCCAAACGAATGTATTCCATCTCGTCCACCCTTCGCGCCATAGGGAACATCCCACCCGTCGTCGACCAAGAAGATCATGTCGCCCCGGTATCCGGGGAAGAGGTTCACCCAGCCATTAGGTCCGAAAACGACGTCCTCGTTCAGGTTGTCGCGGACACCTGGCACGCCTTGGTCGCCAGGGAACTTCAGCTCACCCGTCAGTTGATGGTCCTTTAGCGTCTCAGCCTGTGTTGCCCACGTGCACCAGTAAGTTGAAGATCGACCTTTGGACGCTCGTTCCACAGGTAGCAGACGGCAACCGAGCAGGCCAAGTCCGGCCGCCACGCCAGCCCCTCCGACAAATTCCCTACGTGTAATGCAGGCAGCTTTTCCCGTTGCCATGGATTCTGTCCTTTCTTATCTGAATCTGACTATGCGGAAGTCGTATGCGGGAAGATCCATCGTCACCGATCCTCCCGACACAGGCAGTTCCGCACCCGACTCGGCGTCCAGGGCTGTCCAACCAGACGCAAGGCCAAGCGTCGCGACGTCGGGCTTCAACGTCACCGAACCATCCTTCGCCGAAAACGACGAAACGACGACTATCGCCTCATGCTCCGGCTTCTTGGCCATTGCGAGCAACGCGGTTTCGACGCCTGAGACGGCGACCGGGAACGGAACATCCTCGTCCCAGTAGTTCCACACTTGCGTCGTCGGCAGCCTGTAGCCCCATTCGACGAGCCGCGCATGGGCCTCGCGCCACTCCTCCACGCGGCCCCACTGGAGTTCGTGCGTCAGGCACACGCCAGTGCCCGTGCGATGGAGCCACTTTAGTTTCTTGCTCTTGGGGTCCTTGGTGGCGAAGTAGCCCATGACGGCAACCTGATTGCCGAACTGACGGCCGATGGACTGCGCGAGGATGCATTCGCGCGAGTATCGCTCCTGTATCGCCATGTCGCCGTAGGTATCCTCCCAGTCGTAGTTCATCCCTGCGAACGAAAGGACGGGCGCAAGCGCCGTGTTCGTCATGTGGACCCAGTTCTTGTCGTCAGTCCAGCCATTCTCGCGCTGCAGCACCGCGCAACGCCGCACCTGGGCGCGCTGATTGAAGATGCCGCTCGCCGGCTGAATGTCGCCACTCTGCATGCGGTACGCATCCGTCCCGACGAGATCGAAATTCGGCGCGCAGAATATGTCGTCCCAGTAGAGGTAGTCGACGGCCCCAAGCGAGAGGGCCTTTTTCCACCACCATGCGGCGAAATCGAGGTACGAACGGCACGGATCGAGAGAGTAGCTCTTGGTCGCGCCCCACTCGAAGGGACGGCTGGAGAACGCCTCGCGAGTCCACTCGTCGGCAAACGTAGAACCCTCCGGGTTGCCAAGACGAACGCCGCGGCCGTTTGTATACCAAACATGTTTCGTGCCCTTTCCGCATGAGCGCACCATCGTGTTCATTCCGCTGTAGAAGTGAGCCCGGAAGCACTTCTCGACAGATGCGAAGCGCGGCGAGTTGGTCGGACAATGAAAGACGCGTTCGGCGATAGCCCTTTCGATGTAGTCCGCGTCAACCGTCCCCGTGCGCCGAGCCTCGGCCATCTTGCGCCAGAACATGTCCGTCCCATCGTAGGGGTGAATCTCATCCGAGGCCGAGTATCCGCCCCAGTAGTAACAGCTGCCCATCAGAGATCCAATCGGCGATGAGCGCCAGTTCTTTTCCATCGGCTTGACCGGGGTCGCCTGGAAGCCGAGCAGTATCGTCTGCGGAGCGGCAAGCTCGCATTCCTTCTGGACGAGGTTTAGACGCAGAACGACCGTGCCGTCGGACTCACGTACCACCTCCTGGCACGGAACCTTTCCGCCATCGTCGTCGTCGAGAACCCACCCCCTGTCGTTTTCGCCGAAGACGGCGATGCCACGGAGCGGTCCGCCCACCCACACATACGGCAGATAGTCGCCGATTATGGACTTTCTCGGCGCTTTGGTTGAATCCCAGACTCGTCCGCTGCCGGGCGGCACAACCCCTCCGTAGTTGAAGCGCAGGCCATCCGCACATGGATGCAGCAGTTTCGCGCGCTCGGCGTGAAGCGGGATGTCGAGCGAAATCGGCGCACACCTTCCGGCAGGCAGCGTTAGACGCCACGTCATCATGCCGTCGACGTCCCATTCGGTGGCGACCTTGTACCCTGCAGGAAGCGAAGAAATCGACATGGGACGTGAAAGGACTGGCTTGCCGACCGCCGAAACCTGACGCCAAAGCCCGGTCCTGGAATCGACGACATGGTCACGAAGGACGACGGAGACGATTTCTTCTCCCGGCCTGCCGCCGTCACGACGGCGAACCTTCTCGAAACGCGAAGGCACGGCGTCGCTGGTGCCGCCAGCAAACCCCTCCCACTCGAACACGTCGCGACGAAAGGCCTTCCTGACGACACCGCTCTTGACGCCATCGGCCGACGCGGTGATTGTGTAGCCGCCAACTCCTGTGCGCAGCGTCTCCGCCTTCAGGTCGGGCACTTGCCAGATGACGTCAGCAATCCCCTCGGCGTCAAGCTTTAGCGAAGTCTTCGCCAAAACATCCTTCGAGCGGTTCTCGTCGCTGCGGATTTCGACCGCGACCTCGACGGGGCGTTTCTTCAGCGACGAGAGATCGGCCCTGAGGCGCATCCTGTCGTGCGACGGATAGTATGCGAAGTCGAAGCGGAACGCGCCACCGGAATCGCCGATCTTCACCCACTGCGGGGCGGGGCCGTTCGGACGCCAGCCCATCTCGCGGAAGAACACCGTCCTGCCGCCGCACTTGACCTCCGTCATGATCTTGACGAATTCGTCGCCGAGAATCGCCCCCGACACCGGAAGGACGACTGCCTCGCCCGGCTTGAGCACCAGCGTCTTGACCACGGAACCGGGCTGGGAGTTCTCTGGACGTCCCTCGACGGTTGCCTCCACTTCCTGGCTTCGCAGTGTCGGGTTGTGCAGACGAAGACGCGCCCGCCAGCGCGACTTCTCCATGGACACCTCCCGATCCAGGAAGACGGAAACCGCGTCGTCGTCGAACACAGCCGGCACCGCCTTGGCGCAGGCGAAGAAGGCCCCATCGTTCGGACGCATCGAACTCTGGTAGCCCCACTGATTCTCGACCTGCTTGAAGTTGCGGACAAACCGTATGGCGTGTCTATCCGCAGTGGTTTTCGCGAAACCGATCTCGTCAAGCGAAACAGACCACTCGAAGTGCCACTGTCCGTCGCAAATGGAGCTCTTCGTCTCCATCGTCTCGGGCAACCAGACCGCCATTTGGTTGCCTATCAGCGCCTGCGTGCAGTAGGCGCCGTTGAAGTTGACGATGACATGACGCACATCCGGGAACGGCACCGAGACGTCGGGAACCAGCACTATTTCGTATGTATCGTCGCCGGAGCATCCGACATTTCCACGGCGAGCCTTTGCGTTCTTGAGAAGGCCGTAGGGGCCAACCCGCCCGATTCCGGCGAGAAAGAGACGATCGGTCGTGCGTCCGATCAGAAACGAGCTGCCGACTGGCTCAACGGTGTCACTCGAACCCCCAAAGCGGACGAAGCCAAATGAGCCGCTGGCTCCTTGCCACTCCTTCTCGTCGACGGTTCCGTCGATGACTGGCGCCTTGGCCATAAGCGGCACCCGCATCGACATCTCCCTCATGTCCGCCGCATTCGCACAAGATGCGGCCAACAACACGGCTACTGCCACATGACATCTCTTCATTTCAAGTCCCTCGCCCGTTATCGGACAATCAGCGTCAATCCGGGTTTTTTCATTACTACCTGTGCAGAAACCGGCGTCCCTTCCACCGGGAATCCGAACACATCGTAAACAGGCGTGGCTGCGTATGTATGAACACACCCGCCACGCTCCCATTCGACTTCCAATTCGCCGTTTTCGCCGCCTAAAACAGATTCGCCGTCACGCGTCCACTTGTACGACGTAGCGCCGATGGCCTTCGCCGTTAGCGTCTTCGCTCCGGCACCTTTTCCTATGCTGACCTCCTGAGGTCTCTCGATCCATTCCTCCGCACCGTTGTACCCGCGTCCTCCGACGGAAAGCGTCGTCGCGGTCGTGGAAGTATATGACTTTCCCTCCACGAGATCGTAGAGACATGCCACACCGTTAGTCACGCACGGCACGAAGTCTCGAACCATCGTTCCCTCGTCCCAGATAGTGAATCTGTAAAGACGGATTCTCGCAAAGTTCATGTCCGCAGTGAAATTCGAGCCTATCTTGACCGTGCCGGAACACACCTTGTCGTGGAAATAGGCGGCATTGCCCATGACGGAGTCGCCGTTGTATGTGCCAGTCGCCGTGGCGTCAGGTGTCATGCGCACCTGGTCGTTCAGGGCGTCTATCGTGAAAAGCCGCCGCTGGTGATCCACATCAACACCTGTGGTGGCATAGACCCCGTTCGTGCTGTAGTTCCACGAATACCTGTCGTTTCTGTTGCCGGTGTTGCCGCTTGTGTAGATGCGTCCTATGATATCCTGGTTCGCCGCGTTTCCAGTCTCAAACACGAACTGCTGTGCTGCGGATCCATCGCCCTGATTGTTGTTGCCGTTGGCAAAGGAGAAGTCGACGACGAACTTGGACTTGCCGCTCGCCCTGTATCCCGTGTCGATGGACTGCGCTCCGTTAAAGAGAGCAAAAGCATCGTAGTCGCGAGCGGACGACACCTCGACATTGCCTCCCGCCGTCGGAAGACCGTCTTTGCTCCAGCGCGTGTCCGGCCAGGAGAACTTGAGGAACGAACTTCCGCTCATTAGACCTGGCGCACCATTCGTCACGCACGGCCTGTAGTCATGCACAAGGACATCACTCTCGTATATCTTGAGCCCGTATATCCTTATTGGTGCGAATCCCGTCGTGCCGCTGCCGGCGGCTGCGATCTTGAGCGAGACGCCCTGTCCGCACGGCACGGTCGGGACAGCCGCGACGAAATTCGTGTGCGCGGCAGTGACAAGGCTCACCACACGATTGGCTGCATCGAGAACGGCTGTGCGCCGCACGTGCAAACCAGTTTTCGCAACGGAGGCGGGAAGCCCGCAGTTCTGGTCGATGTAGTCTGGACCGAGGCTGAAGAACTGCCCGGCGTTGCTGTACGAAACGGCAAACTGGTTCGCGTTGCCGTTGTCGCCGGACTCCGCCGTGCACTTCATGATCCAGCAAGCAAATGCATTGCCCTTGTTCTTGCCGAGGGCGTAGTCTATCTCTATGCGCGAGTTCGGTCCGGGATTGTATCCCGTGTCGATGTAGTGGCCTCCTGTATACGCGGACGAGGACGAACCGGTCATGTCGTTGTTGACCGTCTCTACGAAACCATCATCGGGGATGCGCTCAACATCGCCGCCGGCGGTGAGCTTTGAAACGTCTTCCGCCGTATGGAAGAGTTCCGTCACAGCATCCTTAAACCCTGGGACGTCGCCCTTAACGCAAGGCTGGAAATCGTGGACAAGTCCATATTCTCCGCCATCCTTCTCCCATATCTTCAAAGAGTATATTTTTGTAGCCGATGGGTTGAGATGCGCGATGCCGGTCGCGTTAGTGATGGCCGCAAATAGCGCAAGGGGATAGTCAGATGTACCTTTCAGGCTGAAGGCGGAGGTGTTGGACTTGTTTTTTGTCGCTATGGCGGCACCTGCTCCATGTTCATATAGAGACACGGTGCAGTTGTCCGGGAGATCGAAAACGACCGTTCGGCGCGTTGTGGTCGCACTTCCTCCGAGGCTTCCTCCCCACCCGCTGATGCGCGGCTCCATATTGCCGCTACCGTTCACCCACAAGGCGCAGTCCGTTCCGCTGTTATCATCCGATCTTGTGCCAAGGACATATGTGCGCGTTGTCGTAGCAGTCAACTCGAAGTCAAGTTCGATTTTCGTCTTTTCGGCGACGAAATATCCGGTGTTCACCACAGTATTGCCACTCGACTGGATGTAGGCATCGTCCGCCGCAGCCGAATGCGGGATGGCTACACTCACGGATGCGACAACTGCGCAAAGCGCGACATGAATTATCTTAGACATGCCTTTTTCCTTTCCTTTTTCCATTGGTATTTCACATTCCACGTCAGCATTCTACCATACATAGCGGAAAACAACAAACCGCAAATTTTCACCAGAACTTGCACGATTCAGCCTAGGAGAGCAAAAGGAGGCAGTAGAGGTGTGGTTAGATTCGCTTGGGGCGAATTGGTTTTAGTATATTGCGCAATATTTCACAGCCGGACTACGTGATTCCGTCTCTTCACCACGGCTGGGTTGCCGGCAACCATCACGTCCTCCGGCACATCGTCCACAACGACCGACCCCGCCGCCACAATCGACCGTGCGCCAATCGTCACGCCAGGCAGTATCGTGACATGACCGCCAATCCAGCAGTCCTCGCCGATCGTCACAGGACGGAGCCGCTCGGTGCGCCTGCGTCGCTCCTGCCAGTCGATTGGATGCTCCGGCGTGTATATTCCGCAGTCAGGGCCTATCAGCGTCCGAGCGCCGATCGTCACCTTCGCGCCATCGAGTATCGTGCAGTTGAAATTGACGAACGCATTCTCGCCTATATGGATTTCCGTTCCGAAGTCACAGCGGAACGGAGGCTTCACGACGGCGGTGGGGTGGGCGTTGGGCAGCAGCGCTGACATGGCTTTACGCCAAGTCGGCTCGTCGTCCGTTCCAGTCTGCGAGAATTCCCGCCAGAGGCGCGTCGCCTCGCGGTTGCGGCGGACGATCTCGGCGTCGTCAGTGGCGATCCAGTCGCCTGCGACCATCTTTTCGTATTCTGTCATCGTCCCTCACTCCTCTCCATAGGCATGGGCGCGGGTGCGCCAGAGGCAGGCGAAGAGGGCGGCACCAACGGCCGCGACTGCGACCATCACGAGCACAGGAATCCGCCAGCCCCCGGACGACTGCGCAAGATTGCCGCAGACCTTGCCCGCTACGGACACTCCAAGATACGAGAACAGCGATACGAATCCTATTGCCGTTCCCGCAAAGCGCTTTGTCGCAAGATTCGTCGCCGTCACGCCGGTCAACGCCTGCGGCCCGTATAGGCAGAATCCGCCGAGGCAGAGCGCCGCGGCGCCGACAAGCCCCGCCGGAAGAAACCAAAACGCCATAAAGAGCGCCGCCGTCAGCACCATCAGGAATACGCAAAGACGCGGAGCACGCCCACCGAAAAACCTGTCCGTAGCCCATCCCGCGAAAAGCATCCCCGCGATTCCGGCAAACTCGAAAAACATGATTACAGTCCCTGTGTCACTCGGATCAAGCCCCTTCGCCTCCTGAAGCATCGTCGGCCCCCAGTCGGCGACAAGTGCGCGCACGGCGTTTATCGTAAAGTTTATCGCGCCCAGCATCCAGATGACAGGATTTAGGAAGACCATGCGGAGGGAAGAGTTGCGAGCGAAGGAGTGGATAGGTTGGTGAGTGGAGGAGTGGGCGGGTGGAGGAGTTTCAGTTCCCGGGAGATCGGGCAGACCCTCCTCCTTCGGCGTGCCGGGGAGCCATACGAGCATAAGCAAAAGCCCGAGCGCGCCGAGGATCGCCATCGACCAGAAGCACCAGCGCCACATGCCGACGCCCTGGTTCGCCGCGCCGACCGCGCCAAGACCCATGATGACGCCGCATATCTTGGCGACAAGTCCTCCGCCTATGGAATGCGAAGTGTTCCAGACGGACATCTTCGTCGCGAGTTCCTTCGGCGGAATCCAGAACGCTATCAGTTTCGCACACGGCGGGAAGCCCGTCCCCTGAAAGAACTGATTGAGGACAAACAGCAGCCCGAACGTCCAGGCAAGCGTGGACGTAGAGCTGCCGGCGACCTGCGGGACAAAGCCGAACGCGACATTTATCAGGACGCAGACTGCAAGACCAAGGCAGAACATCCACTTCGGCTTCACCCGGTCGCCGACGATGCCGTTGACGAACTTGGAAAGCCCGTAGACGATTCCGCCCCAGAAGAGGAAGTTGCCGAGCATCGCCTTCGAAATGCCGCAGTCCTGCTGTAGCCCCGGCATCGCGAACGAAAAGTTCTTCCGCATGAAGTAGAAGAGTGTGTAGCCGATCATCGTGGCAAATAGCATCCGCCACTGCATGCGGGAGAACCTACGGTCCGTATCCTTGTCTTCGAACAACTTCATGTTCGCGCCCCTGTCCTATTCAATTTTCATGAACTAGTCGTGCCCACTCGTTTCCTTTTCAGACACGGACCCCCTGAGCTTACGCATGACGGAGAACATCACGCTCGGGTAGTCCGTAGAGAACCCGTCGCAGCCGAGGTCGTGCAGATTGAAATAGACCTCCTCCGTCTCGCCGCCCTGGAACGGAATCGAGCAGACTGGTATTCCGTGCGCATGGAACTCGTTTATCATGTCCTTCAGCACAGACGTCGAAGGCACGAACGGGTCGAGGGAATCCGCCGGATCGTAATAGGAGTGTATCGAGACGCACGAGATGTACTTGAAGTCCTTTTCTCGCAGTTTCGCCATCGCGTCCCGGAACCACGCATCCGCCCGCGCGCGCTCCTCGGGCCCGTGGTCCTTCGGCCCTGCGCCTAGCCACAGCAGGGACTTGCCGCCCGGCAGAATCCTGTTCCACTCGAATATCTTCTCGTGGCTGGGTCCGGTGTAATAGACCTGGTCCTGCACTCCGGCCTCTACCGCCTTTTTCGCAATGTACTCAGGCCCTGCGCCCTTCTCATCGACGAAGCAGAGATATGTCGGATGGCCCTTCATCGCGGCGAAGACCGCCTCGATCGTCGGAATGCGCTGCGACGAATACGCAGGATCGAGATAACTCCCGACGTCGACGTCGCGAATGTCCGCCCAAGCCAATGCACGCGAGACGCTGTTCGTTGCCAGCGCGGCGGAAATGCCGCGCCCTGTCCTCCGCAGCGTGTCGTCGTGGAGCATTATGCCGATGCCGTCCTTCGTCCTGCGGCAGTCGCACTCAAGCGCCGCACCGTTGCCCCAGCACCAGAGGAAGGTCTCGAGCGTGTTGTCTGGACGTTCAAGCCTCCCTCCGCCGCGATGGGCATGGCTCAGGTGCAGAAGGTCTGTACGCTCCGCCGCGGGAAGCCGCTGTTCGCCGAGCACCAAAAGCGCCGCCGAGAAAATGACAATTGTCTGTGCTTTCAAAAACATGCTCCCGCCTCCTTGCTATTCCATTGCGTCTTTGAGCGCCGCGACGGCATCCGGCGGCGGAGGTGCGCCGCCAGGCATCGTACAGGCGGCCGATCCCGCCGCGACGGCCCATTGCGCGGCAGTTTTCTTTCTCTCTACACGTTCTACACGGCTAAAACCATCCTCCCCGAAAATGCGCCAGCAATACTCCGCGAGGAGCGTGTCGCCAGCGGCGGTGGTATCTACTACCTCGACCTTTGGCGCCGCCACGAACTCCCCGTCGAACCACGCGCCCGCACCGCCGTCGGAAATGACGACGTGTGCCGCCTTTTCGCGCAGAAGCTCCGTCGCCTTCGCAAAATCCTCGGGCGTCTTCGGCACAAAGCTGACAAGCGCCTCGCATTCCTCCGCATTTGGCTTGATGAGGTCTGGCTTCGCGTCAAGCGCGAGACGCATCGGCTCGCCGCTGGCGTCGAGGACGACCGTCCAGCCAAGGGACTTCAGGCGCAGAACAGCATCGGCGTAGAACGACTTCAGGCAGCAAGGCGGCAAAGAGCCAGAGAGAATGGCGACTCCCGGCGATTCGCCTTCTATGCCATCTAAGACGGCTAATCCATCCAAGCCGTCCAGCCCCGGAAACGCCGCCCTGTTCAACTTCACGGAACCGCCAGGCCACGTTATCATCTCGTTGCGGCGCGTTGCGCCAGCGACACGGACAAACCGGTCTTTGATTCCGTATTTAGCGAACTCCTTCGCGAATGGTCTGTCGTTGTCTTCGCCAAGCAGTCCGCCACACGCGGTTCCCGCGCCCCGGATGGCGAGCCACCGCGCAACGTTCACCGCCTTGCCGCCAACGTTCTCCTCATCGGCGATGTCCTTGAATATCTCACCCTCGCCGCGCGGCGCGTGAGGGAGCCGCACCGTCGCGTCGATCGCGGGACTCATCGAGAGGCAGAAGAATCTGGTGTGTGTATTGTCCATTTCAACCGTCATTATACCACAATTCGCCGCTCCACGACCTTCTCCACGGGAACGCCGATCTCGACCTTCGGCGCATGGGAGAGCAGATATTCCTCCGCTTCCTTGCACCAAAGGCCCTTGCTCGCCGCGCAGATGCGTGCAAGTTCCGCGAAGAACGGATCGGTCTTCCCCTTCTCGGCGAAGTCGGATATGGCAGTCATCGGCATATTTACGTGGGTGTAGACAAGGCGCTTCCCGCCAGGGACCTTGAGCATGTCAAACGTGGCCTCCGCCGCAGAGTCGAGTCCGCCTACGTGGGTTATCATCACTTCGGGGTGCAGATAGCCCTTGCCTATCCAGTCAACTGAGTCGGCCATGTCCTTGACGTCTCCGCCGGAGTTGGCGACCACGTGGTGCATGAGGTAGTGGACGTTGTAGAAGTTGAAATCCGCCATAAGGCGCTGGTCGGTCGGTCCTGCAAAGAAGTTGAGGCAGCCTCCGAAGCCAAGAAGATCCGAGCACTGCGTGATAAGCGCCGGAACGGCGGCGAACAGGAATATGTCGTCGTAGCCGCCGCCGGTCGAAGTCGGGTTGTCGGCGCGTGCGTCGTCAACAAGGTTGAATGACTTGAGCAAGGAGACGGGATCTGCGACGTCCTTTGTGTTGACGAATATGACCTCCACTCCGTTTACCACGCCCTTCGCCACGACAGCACTCTTCGACGCCTCCACTCCTCCACTCACAAATTCATCCACTCCAAACATCTTCGCCGCCCGCGCAAGCCTCGTATCGTCGATATCGGTGACGACGACGCGGCGTGGACGCTTCTCCGGCGAGTGGCACGCTATGTCTATCGCGCCTAGGCCCATTGCGCCACATCCCGCCATCAGCAGCATCGTCCCCTTGTCGACTATGCCGACCTCGAGATCGTGCGAGCAGAATGCGTTGTGGTAGTTGGTGCGGAATCCCGACACAATGCAGCTGATCGGCTCCGCAAGAGAGCACTTGAAGAATGCATCGCCATCATATGGGAGAAGGCACCCCATCTCCATCACGATGGACGGGAGGTACACGTGCGTCGTCTCTCCGCCGATGGTGTGCCATGCATAGCCCACGGTCTCCAGCTCGTGTCCAGGTATGTTCAGCGACGGCTGCAGGCCGACGTGCTGCCCGGCACGGAACTGGCCCTTCCACTTCTCGCCCACCTCGCGCACGATGCCCGACACCTCGTGGCCGAACATCGTCGGACGCGTCGCGATGTCCTTCGGGACGCGCTTGTGTCCCGTTCCAAGCGTTGCGCCCTTGTAGTCGCTCAGGCAGATTGTATTTGTGACGATCTCCACCACGACGCCGTCTTCGCCTGCACCTTCGAGCTCGATGTCCTCAAGCCGAGCATCACCGGCGCCATAGAGCCTCCAAGCCTTCGCGTTCATGTCGCAACACCTCCTTATGTTCTCTTTGCGCGAGAATTCTACACTATACCCACCAAGAATGAATAGCGCAAGTTTTGACAGTCAACTTGCAATATTCAGCATTGACCTGCATACGGTGGATTTAGTATAATCGACTGCATGAAGAGAAAAGTGCTCGTCATGATATCTCCTGTCAGCGCCCCGCGCATATCGGGCATAGCCCGCTACGCGCGCGAGCACAACTGGCATCTGATGATACAGGACAGACTCGGGCACCACCCGCTCGCCTGGAGCGGGGACGGCATAGTCGCCGCGCTGAGGTCCGACGAGGCCTCGGTCGCCGCCGTCAGAAAGCTGATGATGCGCGGCATTCCCCTGGTGGACGTCACGTTGAGCCGACCCGACATCAAGGTGCCGCGCGTCACGAGCGACCACGTCGGCATCGGGCGGCTCGCCGCTCAGCACTTTATGGAGAGGAATTTCAAGGTCGTAGCGTGGTTCTCAACAGGCTGGGGGAACGTCCACGAACTGCGATACAAAGGCCTGACCGAATCCGCCCCTGCCATGCGGTGGGTCGTGGAGGAGTCGCTTCCGAAGACGCGGCGAAACGACTTCGGCGCATTCATTCGCTGGATGGAGAAGACGCTCAAGGCAACGCCAAAGCCCATTGCCGTCCTTGCCTACGACGAGACGGACGCCGCACGCCTCCTCGACGCGGCGGAACGGATCGGCGTGTCTGTCCCCGAAGAACTCGCCATCCTCTCCATCGGCAACGACCCCCTCATCTGCGAGAACCAGTCCGTGCCGCTTTCGTCCATAGACCAGAACCTCGAGACAGGCGGATACGAGGCCGCACGCCTCCTCGATGCAATCATGGACGGGAATCGCCCCCCAAAAAAGCCAATCCTCATCCCGCCGAGCGGGATCTGTCTCAGACGGTCGACGGACATAATCTCCTCTTCCGATCCTCTTGTCAAGTGCTCATTAGACTACATCGCCGCGCACCTCTCCATCCCGTTCGGCGCCGCGCAGGTTGCAGACGCGCTCAAGATCAGCCGCAACGTCCTGGACAAGCGCTTCCGCGCAGACCTCAACCGGTCGATCGGCGCCGAAATCAAGCGCCAGCGGCTGTCGCTGGCGAAGCTCCTCATGCGCAACTCAGACAAGTCGATCGCCGACATAGCGAAGGCGACCGGATTCTGCACGCCGTCTCATCTCGCGAACGTCTTCCGCGCCGCCGTCGGCATGACGCCGCGCGAATACCGCAGACATCAGCATAAAGGACATTGAACGAGCACACTTGTGCCCCTTTCGCGTCACTGGGTTGTGTCTGGAGCATGGTTGTTGGATGGTTGTCGAATGAAGGCGGGATTCCTGCGTGTTGCGGCGGGAAGTGAGGCGGTGGAGCGAAGACCCGAGGCCGGAGAGCCGACTGGCGCACAAACCAACCTAAAGCGAAAGCGCGGGCGAATGGCGCAGCGGAAGCGAGGCGGTGGAGCGAAGGTCCGAGCGAGCGGATACGGCGTATTCGCCGAGGTTCCGCGAGGAGGAGCCTTCGGCCACCGCCGAGCGCCTCCTTCGGCCACCGCCGAACACTACCTTCAGCGTCAGAATATCTCGCAGGGCGGGAGATCGCCGACGATCGGGCGAGCGTATGCGAGGAACGCCTCGGTCACATCGTGGCCGTTCTTCGCTATGTACTCCTTCGGCACCGACCTCGTATACTTCGCTGCGTTCTGAATCGGCACCGGCGCAAACGCCACGCGGTACTTCTTCGACTCCTCGCGGACAATCGCAATCGTGCCCTTTGAAAGTACGCCCTTCAGCGCCGCCTTTACCGCCGCCGCGCCTGCCGCGCGGCCCTCGGCCTGGTCGACCTTCGAGGCGATGCCAGGGAAGGAGCGCTGGAGATAGCCGAACGTGTCGGCGCGAACGCGCTTCACCTTCGCCTTCTCCTTGAGGACGCGGGAAAGCGCGTCACCAAGCGCGCCAGTGCCTGACATCTGCACGTTTCCGTGGCTGTCCTTCTCGCCGGAGCCGAGCTTTGCGCCGATCGGAACGCCGTCCTTGCCGCGGATCCCCTCGGAAACGGCGCAGACGCAGCGGCCGAACTTCTTGAGCGCCGCCTTGACGTCCTTGACGAACTTCGCCTCGCTAAACGGAACTTCGGGAAGGTAGATAAGGTGCGGACCGTCGTCAGGGCGGACGCGCGCAAGCGCGGACGCCGCAGTGAGGAAGCCGGCGTCGCGGCCCATTATGACGTCGATCTTGACGCCGCCGAGCGCGCGGTTGTCGAGGTCGTCGCCGCGAATCGCGCTCGCGACGAACCGAGCCGCCGAGCCGAAGCCGGGCGTATGGTCGCACGAGCGAAGGTCGTTGTCGATCGTCTTCGGGATGTGGTAGACGACGAGCGGATACCCTTCCTTCTCGGCTTCCTCCGCCACGATGCGCGCGGCATCTGCGGAATCGTTGCCGCCGATGTAGAAGAAGTAGCCGACGTCAAGCTTCCTGAACGCCTCGAAGATCGCGCGGCAGTCGGCGGCATCCGGTTTCTTGCGGCAGCTGCCGAGCGCGGAAGAGGGAGTCTCGGCAATCGCCTCGAGCTTCTTCGCAGATGGTTTCCTTAAGTCGATGTAGTCGTTTCCGAGAATTCCGAGAATGCCGTGGCGGGCACCGAGAATCTTGCCGATCTTCGCCGACTTGCGGGCTTCGAGCACCGCGCCTACAAGCGACTGGTTGATTACCATCGAGGGGCCGCCCGACTGGGCGATGACCATGTTCATCTTTTTCATAGCAGGGAAATTATACCAAAATCCGATCTTGCCGTTCCATGCCGGCTTTCCGGCTAGTTCTGGCCGTAGTAGGCGTTTTTGCCGTGCTTGCGCTGGTAGTGCTTCTCGCCGACGTAAGGAGGAAGCTCCGGCGCCGGGCGAGCGGCGCAGACCTCTTCGGTGAGCCGCGCCATCTTGGCAATCGCCTCGAGCGCTATCGCATGGTCGACTGCGTCCTGCGGATCCTTGCCCCAAGTGAACGGCGCGTGGCCAGCGACAAGAACGCCGGGGACGGCCAGAGGCTCGAGATCGCGAAAGCGCTCGACGATCACGCGCCCAGTGTTCAGCTCGTACGCCTCGTTGACTTCCGTCTCTGTGAGGACGCGCGTCACCGGCACGGGACCGTGGAAAGTGTCGGCATGGGTCGTCCCGTAGCACGGAATCTCGCGGCAGGCCTGCGCCCACGCCGTCGCCTCTGCGGAGTGCGTATGCACCGCGCCCTTCACGCCCTTGAAGTTCCTGTAGAACTCGAGGTGCGTAGCCGTGTCGCTCGACGGACGGAGCTTCCCCTCGACTACGTTTCCGTCAAGATCGACGACAACCATGTCGTTCGCCGTCATCTTGTCGTAGTCGACGCCGCTCGGCTTGATGACCATGAGCTTCGTTCCGGGATCGAACCCAGAGGCGTTGCCCCATGTGAGGACTACGAGCCCCGACGAGACAAGCCGCTGGTTCGCCTTGAAGACGTCAAGCTTTAGTGGCTCAAGCATTGATTGCCTCCTTGAAATTCGCGACATAACGGTCAAAGCCGACCATGCCGTCCTCCGTCGGAGCGAGGGTCTCGCTCTCCACGTCCTTGAACACCTCGCCCGCAAGGAAGTCCTCAAGGTTGCGCGACTCCGCGCCGTCGGACATTCGCTTCGCGTATGCCGCGAGAACGGCCATTCCCCACGGTCCGCCTTCGCTCGCCGTGGACATGCACGTGATCGACGTCTTGAGCGCGTCGGCGAGATACTGCTGGGCGACGCCCTTCGTCTTGAATATCCCGCCGTGGCCCATGAGGGAGTCGATGGTAACGCCCTCCCGCGCGAGAATGTCCATGCCGATCTTAAGCGAGACAAACGCCGAGTATATCTGCGCACGGAAGAAGTTTGCAAGCGTGAAGCGGCTCTCGGGCTTGCGCACGACCTTGAGCATGGCATCTTCGACACCAGCGACCGGTTCGCCAGAGAGGAACGGCACCACCACGACTCCGCCGCAATCCTTGTCGCCCTTCTGCGACTCGAGGAAAAGCCGTTCGTAGTCGCCGCCGAGAAGCGGCGCCCATGCGTTTATCTCGTTCGTGCAGTTGTTGCAATGCACCATCGCCACCTCGCGACCTGTCGGCGTCGTGAGGACGTCGATTTCGGGATAACACCCCTTCATCGCGTCGTCGAGAACGACCATCGCGAAAATCGAAGTCCCCGCCGAGCAGTTGCCGGTTCTCGGCGCGACGGCGTTGGTGGCCACCATGCCCGTTCCCGCGTCGCCTTCTGGCGGCGCCATCACGGCACCTGGCTTGAGGGTGCCCGTCGGGTCGAGCCACTTCGCGCCGCGCTCGGTAAGGACGCCCGCACTCTCGCCCGCCTTGAGTACCCGGGGAAGCTTCTCCTTTAGCGAGCCGCCGACCTTCGCGTCAAACGCCGCGAGCATCCGCTCGTTGTAGTCGCCGGCCGAAGGGTCGATCGGAAACATTCCGCTCGCCTCGCCGACGCCCATGACGTTCTCGCCGGTGAGCCGGTAGTGGACATAGCCCGCAAGCGTAGTGAGCCAGCGCACCGCTCCTATGTGCGGCTCCTTCTTAATGATCGCCTGGTAGTAGTGCGCGATAGACCAGCGCTGCGGAACGTTGAAGCGAAAGAGCTTCGAAAGCTCCGCAGCGGCCTCGGCCGTCATCACGTTGCGCCAGGTGCGGAACGGCACGAGCAGACGCCCGCCCTCGTCGAAGGGAAGGTAGCCGTGCATCATGCCGGAGATGCCGAGCGCGGCAAGGCGCTCGAGCTTCACGCCGTACTTCGATTCAACATCCGCCGCGCACTTCGCGTACGCGTCTCGAACGCCCGATTCGACGTCTTCGAGCGAATAGCTCCAGACGCCGTCGACGAGCTTGTTCTCCCAGTCGTGCGCGCCTTGCGCGATGACCTTGAAGTCGTCGTCTACCAACACCGCCTTGATGCGCGTCGAGCCGAACTCGATGCCCATCACGGCCTTGCCTTCGGAGATAAAGTCCTTCATGGTCTCAGATCGCGAAGGGGTTCTCGCCCGGATAGAGCTCGCCCGCCGGCTTGGGCGTATTGATGTCGTCGACGCCAAGGAGCTTCAGCGCCTCGAAGAGCGCCTTGCCAGCGTGGGCGAAGCCGTATGCGCCGTGGTGCGGGAAGCGCTTCTGGATAAGCACGTGGCGGTAGAACCGCGCGAAGCCCGGGATCGCCGCGACGCCAAGAGAGCCGAACGAGCACGGGTTCACGTCGAGGAACGAACCCTCGGCGATGTAGGAGACGAGCTGCGAGTCGCTGTTCGACTGGATGCGGAACATCGTCGCCGCGCCGGCCTTTATCTGCCCTTCCATCGTGCCGCGAGAGATGACGGGCTTGCCGCCGCCCTCGAGCCCGCGGTTCATGATGAGCTGGTACTTCATCGACGGCTTCTTGAGGCAGCTCATGCAGGTG
>OCTX012258330.1_pt1 | contig 21344 bp, 9 predicted proteins | sample 1539691 | NCBI WGS metagenome assembly OCTX01 (sample SAMN02144231, study PRJEB22623) | gut metagenome | biome: sheep rumen | host: Ovis aries | place: New Zealand
CAACTTGAGATGCATGCACCTCAGGTTATTGAGAAACTGCAGCAGATGAACGAGACTGGTTGCGTAGAGTTCCTGGCTGAACCTTACAGTCATGGTCTTTCTTCATTGGCTAATGAAGAGACTTTTGCCCTTGATGTTAAGAAACAGGCAGCTAAGATTGAAGAACTCTTTGGCAAGAAACCAACCGTGCTTCGCAACTCTTCGCTCATCTATAGTGATGATATTGGTGCACAGGCCGCAGCCCTTGGTTTTAAGGGTATGCTTACTGAGGGTGCTAAACATGTGCTTGGCTGGAAATCACCGCACTATGTCTATAATTGTAATATTGCACCAAATCTGAAGCTGTTGCTTCGTGATATCGAGCTGTCTGATGATATCTCACTGCGCTTCAACAATTCTGAGTGGGATGGCTATCCTCTCTTTGCTGATGCCTATATCGATCGTATTGCTCGCTTCCCCGAAGAGGAGCAGATCATCAATATCTTCATGGAACTTTCTGCTTTGGGTATCGCTCAGCCGCTTTCGAGCAATATCCTTGACTTCATCAAGGCTCTGCCTGCATGTGCCAAGGAGAAGGGTATCAATTTCATGACACCTACGGAAATCTGCAAGGCTTGCAAGAGCGTTGGTCAGCTTGATGTACCTGATACATTGTCTTGGGTTGATGAAGAGCGTGACGTCAGCTGTTGGCTGGGTAATGCCATGCAGCATGAGGCTTTCAACAAATTGTATAGTGTTGCTGATCGCCTGCGTATAGCCAATGACCCACGTATCAATCAGGACTGGGACTACCTGCAGGCTTCTAACAACTTCCGTTTCATGACCACTAAGCCTTCTAACGTGGGGCTGGATCGTGGTATCTATAGCGGACCGTTTGACGCTTTCACTAATTATATGAATATCCTTGGAGACTTCATTAATAGAGTGAATGCTCTTTATCCTCTCGACATTGACAATGACGAACTGGAAGGTCTGCTTACGACCATCAAGAATCAGGGTGACGAGATTGAGATGAAGGATAAGGAGATAACTCGCCTCAAGGCAAAGCTTGAGAAGTTGGAAGCTTCAAAGCCTGCTAAGACCGAAAAGAAACCTGCTGCTAAGAAACCAGCAGCAAAGAAGGCTACTAAAGCAGAATAATAATCGGTAAAATGTAATAAAAAAGGAATCGGGGCTTTAGGCTCCGATTCTTTTTTTATCTATTCGCTTATTTTTGTGAGTTAATTCAAATTGTCAGCACTACTATTTAATGATTCAAGTGTATTCAAATCGGCAGTAGTGTATTCCACGTCTTCCTTGTTCGTGGCATAGGCAATGTAGAGTTTGCCATGGTGAACCATTGACTTGGGATAGCTGTAGCCAAGTGTTTTTGCCTTACCCGGATAGCGTTGGGGCTGTAGGTTACTACCTCCGGCGCGTAGCAGGATGGCCTTGTCGAAGCAGCAGCCGTCTTTACTTAATAAAGCAACTAACGGCCAACGACGTTTGGCACCTGTAGGATTTCCTACTAAATAGGCTGTGCCGTCGGGCAGGTTACCAGCACTTTGTTTGACCCTTGCGTCAGGGATATTCGTAATCATCGGTTCTGTCCAGGTTTCACCATGGTCGCTGCTTATTGATGCTATCTTGCGGAATGAGCCTGCCTGGTCGCGGAATATCATGACGAGTGTACTGTCATGTCTCTGGTATAGGCTGGGTTCAAGTTCCCGTGACTGTTTGCCTCTATCATGGCCAGTAAAATAGGCGCGTTTCCATCCATTGAGGCCTGTTGGCGAATCAGTATAGACAGGTGTGATGTGGAGTCCGGGCTGGAAGTGTACAGCACCGATGATACGTCCGCATGCTATAGCGTATGGATCTTGTTCGATGACCCCGTTCATCACTTGTCCGTCGTTCATCCTGACTGGCTTTGGTTCGCTCCAGTTATTTCCGTTTGTTGAGATGATATACTGTGTAAAACCACCGATGGGTTGTAAACGCTTTGGCCAGGTATTGATAAAAGCTACCAGTGTGTCGGTGGTGCTGATCCATCCACCTGATGTGTAATAGCAACTGTCGTTGGCCGCAGCAATCACTACAGGGGACGACCAAGTATGCCCTTCATCCGTACTCTTACTCATGACGACGGATGTTTCAGGAGCATCTTCATCTGTTTGGGAGCATTGCCACATGCAGAAGAGTGTATTTTTGAAAGCCGTCATCACTACACCGTTGGCATAGTGCATTGTCTCGTCTGTGGGGGAGAAAATAGTGATAGTCGTAACAGCCGGACTTGCCTTTAGTCCGAGCGTCTCATGGTTTGTGCTGTCCAGTAATTCGTTAGCGATGTAGGGCATTGTTACTTGTGACTGGCCTATGGAGGGCAGCAAGCAGAGTAGTAACGTCTGTATCCAAATTATATGTTTTTGTTTCATTTGTTGATAAGTTATCGCTACAAAAGTACATAAAATGTATGACATATAAGCAATACCGCTACATATTTTTGTTCCAGATGTCGGCGAGGCACGCCATCACGATCGCATACGAAAGGCTCACATAATTCAAGGTCGTAGAAGCGAGCCCACATGGGGGGCGCCAATGTATCCTTTACGAGCTTTGTGTTTTGATCTGCACTACCAGGACGGCCTGTACGTTCTACTTTATAGCCCGTAAGTTTGTACTTATCGAACCAACGCATGGCGGCATGCACTGCTTTCTTTACCCTTTCATCGGGATTGGGTAATTCCATCAGCAGTCGGGTGAGCATAGCACTCTCCATTGTGCAATAGGATGGCAATTCGAAGGCACGTGCATGGGCAGGCAAGAGTGTTTCGCGATCGTGTTGCTGACTGATAGTCGCGCATTACAGGCCAAAACTGGGGCCAGCCACCATTCTCTCGATATTCTTTGGCCGCCCTCCTGTTACCCTTTGGTAGAGTAGGAGTTGGTCTCCGATACGACGGGCTTCATCTGACTGGAAAAATTCTTGTGAGGTTTCCCGCATGAGTTGCTTGAATGCCTGCTGAGCAGTAGTTGGTAATACGCTCAGCAACATGATCCCAATCAGTAGTGATTTGATACTTCTCATAAAAAGATGATTTATTTGATATTATAGTTTTTATGTTACTTATCTTCTCTTCTTTACGGCTAAGATACAAAAAGGGTGCGCCTTATTTGAGGCGCACCCATGATGGTACTGATTATTTGCTAACTATTTAACTGTAAATTAATACCCGGGATTCTGCCACATGCCCTCGGCAGTAGAAGTGTACTGAAGCACACCGTTGGCATCCTGAGTAGCTGCTGATGAAATGACATTGGTGCAAGCCTCAAGCTCAGCCTCTGGGATAGGACGGTAGTAATGGTAGGTCTGGATATTGCCAGCACCCTGACCATTGTACTTCTTTACACGGTCGAGGAGGGTGTGAGTACGCTTGAGGTCGAACCAGCGCTGCTGCTCGCCGCAGAGCTCGATGGCACGTTCGTCGAGGATGGTGTTGATGTCAACGGTTCCGCTGATGGAGTTGTCCTGACCTTTGATAGCGCGGGCAGCGCGCAGCTCGTTGATGGTAGCCAGTGCACCGGCATTGTTGTTCTGTCCGAGCTGAGCTTCAGCCTTGATCAGATACATCTCGGCCAGACGGAACACGATAGCGTCGCGGTAGCTGATGTCGTGGGTCGGGTACTTTGAATTGTACTGATCATCCAGGAACTTCTTCAGACCGGGATATGATTTCCAACCGCCAATGTTTACGTTGTTGTAGCGGTTGTCACCATATACATCAGACGTAGCCTTGGCTGTCTGTGTCGGAACAGCAGTAAGTGCATTGGAATCGAATACGGGGATATCACCACCAGAAATGAACTGGATACGATAGCGGTCCTTTGCCCAGGCTTGCTTGGCCTTGCCTTCAGGAGAGTCACCGTCCAGACAGCAGTAGTAGATAGCGGTATCACCCTGGTTGAAGTAGTTACCAGTCTCTGCGTATGCCACTTCTGGATCCTTCATGAATTGTCCCATCTTCGGATAGTGATTTGGACGATTGCCCTGCAGCCCGTCAGGAATGTTGTAGTGAGTCAGCATGGTAGCATCGCTACGCTGGTCGCTGGCAGTCTGACTGTCGCAGAGTCTCCAGAGGAACGGAGTAGTGGTGTAACGGGTAAATCCGCGACCGTAAGGAGAATAGTACTTGTCCACAACTACCTGTTGGCCGGTAAGTTTGCTCTTGATTGAAGCAGTAGAAGTACCAAGTACACGGACAAACAGACGGTCGTCGCCAGTACCATTACCGCCCACGTCACCCGAGTTACCGTTGTTCCACATCGGGACGAACATCAGCTGCATGGCGCTGCCACCACGGCTATAGCCGGTACGTGTAATCAGGGAGTTGAAGTTCAGATGGTTTCCTTTGGCATCTGTCTTGTAACGATAGGGGATACAGTTGTCAGTGCTCAGTTCGTTGTCATAATAGACACCCCAGATAGCTTCAGCATTGTCCTGCACAGCCTCGTTATTCAGGTTCCACGTGTCGGTGTAGCGCTCATAGAAAGAAGCACCGGAATTTGCAATGACGTCTTCTGCTGCAGCTTGGGCAATTGAGTAGTAACTGGTATCGCCCAGCCATGATGCGATATAGAGGGCGGTACGTGCCTTCAGAGCCTCGGCAGCATAATAGGTGGCACGAGCCTGGAGACCACCGTTAGCCTTCTTCTGCATGAAGTTGGCAGTCTTGAAGTGAGCCATTGACTCATCGATGTCCTTCATGATGTTCTTCAGGACCTCGGCCTCGGGTACGCGTACTGGTGTCGTCGATACCGGAGCTGACACTGGTGTTGTCGTATAGGGAATCGGACCCCATGTAGATACCATCTGCAGATAGTACAGTGCACGGAGGAACTTCACCTCACCATAGTACTGTTCTTTCTTGGCATCGGTGATGACGGTATTCTTGTCAATATAGACGATGGCATTGTTACATACGTCAATAGCGTCGTAGAACATTTCCCAATAGTGGTCGAGACAGGCGTCATCAGCGGTATTGCCGTCAAGCGATCGGGCTGTGATGTTATAGGAAGTCAGCGACTTCTGCTTGTTGTCAAATCCTGCGAGGAAGAGGTCTGTACCGCACTCTGTCAGACCAAGACCAGCTTCCTTGCCCCACCAGCCACGGGTGTAAGCGTAGCATGACTTCACCAGACCCTCGATACCTGTGCCGGTGGCATAGGTAAGGTCGGCAGTCATTCCCGTCTTGTTGTCCTCTTCCAGGAAGTCAGAGCAGGACGTGGTGCCCATCAGGGCAGTGGCTGCTAATGCAAATGCAAATATCTTTTTCATATTCTGTAATCTTTAAATCTTTAAATTAGAATGATACATTCACACCAACGATAACTTGCTTAGCCAAGGGGAAGTTGATTGAACCACCAGCCTCGGGGTCGAAGTCGTCAACCTTTGCGAAGGTGAAGAAGTTCTTCAGTGAGCAGTAAATCTTAGCGTTTGAAATATGGGCTTTCTCCAGCCACTTCTTATAGAGATTGTAGCTCAGCGTGATGTCCTTAATCTTGAAGAAGTCGGCTTTCTCATATAGCAGTGAGGTCATGTAGGTCGTGTAGATGTTTGAATAGCCTGTACCGTTTGTACCCGGAGAGGGGAATTTGGCACCCTGATTGGTCGGTGTCCAGTAATCTACATCAGCCCAGTTGGCATCACCGTCGTTCAGACCGAGGGCATTGTTCTTGTTGAACTGGAAATAACCGCCCAGACGAGCCATTGCCTGAACTGACAGTGCCCAGTCTTTGTAGGTGAAGGTGTTTGTTAGACCGATGATGTGCTTCGGTGAACGCTGATAGACAATCTTATCGTCTTCAGTAATCTGGTCGTCGCCATTCACGTCGGTAATCTTCATTGTACCCGGGGTACCATAGTTGTTTATAGGAGCCTTGAAGTTAGGATGAGCTGCCAAGTATTGCTCGTACTCGCCAACACCCCAGCAACCTGTGGTTTCGTAATCGTAGTAAATGCTCAGAGGCTGGCCTACTATGAGGGCTGTCTGGCCTGTGACATTCTTGTCCATACCGTCCGCAAGCTTCTTCAGCTCATCTTTAGAGTGGGTATAGCTGGCGTTGATGTCCCAAGAGAAATCCTTGGTCTTGACTGCCAGGGCGTTCAATGCAATCTCTATACCGCGACCTTTTGACTCACCCACGTTCGAGAGAATAGAGGTGAATACAGATGATGCAGGGTTCGTAGCGTAGTAAAGCAAATCCTTTGTATTCGTGATATAGTAGTCGATCGTACCGTTAATGCGGCCACCGAGGAAACCGAAGTCAAAACCGAAGTCGAGTGAAGAGGTCGTTTCCCAAGTCAGCTCGGGATTGCTCAGTGACATCGGGATGAAGTTGGTGGCAGAACCGGGTGTCGTGTTAAATACGGTAGCAATTGTCTGATAAGGATCAACGGCAGCGTTACCAGACATACCCCATGCTACGCGGAACTTCAGGTTGTCGAGCCAGGACTTAGTGCCCTCCATGAAATTCTCCTCAGAGATACGCCAACCGGCGCTGACAGAGGGGAAATAGCCCCATTTCTTGCCTGTGGCCAGCACAGAAGAACCATCAGCACGGATAGAAGCAGACAGCAGATAGCGGTCATTGTAGGCATAGTTTACACGACCGAAGAACGAGAGCATACGCCGCTTCACATAGCTGGATGAGTAATTTACGTCGCTCTGCATCTTGGTTACATCATACCATTGTTGCGTGTAGTAGTGCTCCTTACCGGCGGTACCGTTCAGGGTCAGACCCTCAGATACAGTCTGTGTCATTTCATGACCAAGCAGCACAGTCAGGTCGTGCTTCTCGTTGAAGGTCGTCATGTAGTTGATGGTGTTTTGCCAGTTGATGTAGGTGCTGTTGCTCGGTGCATTCTGAATATAGGTTGTACTCGGAGCCTGATAGCGGTTTGTAGATTGATAGTCGTTGTACATACCGTCACGCTCGTTGGTGCGGTCAACAGCAAACTGCGACTTCATGGTCAGGCCCTTCAGCGGTGTCAGCTGTACATAGGCACTACCCTGATAGCGGGTGGTCTCAACGTTGCGGGAGTAGTTCTCGCCCTCATCCATCAGTGGGTTGACGTGAGCATTGTACCAAACGTTAGGGGTCTCGTTGATGCTGCCATCAGGCAGGTAGGCTGTCGTGATGGAGGTCATCTTGCGGGCACGGTCAAATACAGAGTTGTTACGAGAGTCGTGGCTCTTGTAAACGAACGACATGCTGGCACCGACCTTTACCACCTTATTTATAATATGGTCGATATTGGCACGGCCACTGTAACGGTTCATCTTATCGTTCTTCAAAAGACCTTTATCAAACATGCCAGCGAAAGATATGCTAAAGTTGGTCTTTTCGTTACCACCGCTGACACTGGCCTCGTAGTTCTGAGAAGTAGAGTTCTGCATGAACAGGTCGTACCAGTCAACAAAGTCACCACGGTTGATGAGATCAACCACCTGATACTGATCGTTACCGGCAATTGTAGTGGCACCGAATACATCGCTGAGAGAAACATTAGAAGAACCCCAGTTGCCAGAAGCCAGGTCTGCCTGATAGTTGGCACGGTCGATCCAACGCTGTACTTCCTTATTGCCGTACATGCTCTTAACGGCATTTGTCGGGCTCTTGAAGGCCAGATATGCATTAAAGTCAACACGGGTCTTGCCGCTCTTACCACGCTTGGTGGTAATGATGATGACACCGTTAGCACCCTTCGTACCGTAGATAGCGGTAGAGGCAGCATCCTTCAGGATGTCCATTGACTCGATATCGCTGGCTGCAACGTCGAGGTCACCACTATACTCCACACCGTCAACGATGATTAGTGGAGAGTTGCTGGCAGAGATGGAACGATTACCGCGAAGGGTGATGTTTACACCGGCACCTGCCTGGCCACTGCTCTGTGTCATGTCAACACCAGGAACCTTTGCCTGCATAGCCTGCATGGCGTTAGGAGCGGCTACCTGCTGGATGTCACCCTGTTTGACGCTGGCAACGGATCCCGTCAGGTCCTTCTTCTTCATCGTGCCGTAACCGACAACCACGATTTCGTCAAGACCCATGGCATCTTCTTCCAGGGTTACTTTAATACTGTTCTTACCAGCTACAGGAATCTTCTGATCCTTGAAGCCTACGTAAGAAATCTTCAGGACACCGTTCTCAGGAACATTCTGAATGGTAAAGTTACCATCGAAGTCGGTCACGCCACCATTGGTGGTTCCGTCAACGAGAATACTTACACCAATCATGGGCTCACCTGCAGCGTCCACCACAGTACCTGTGACTGTCTTCTGGGCATAGGCCACGAAGCAGAACACAGACAAAAGCATAGCCATAAAGGCTCTTTTGATTTGATGATTCATACACGTTAGTTTTAGTTATACAATATTAATTAATTAGAGATAAATTTCGTTTGTTTATTTTCTATAGGTTTTTATTGGGTACAAAGGTACATAATATTTGTGAATAAATACTTTTTTTAGTTCTTTTTTTTTTGAAAACGTTTACGTAAGTAATAAAAATAAAGAGGTGAGCCGAGCGGCCCACCTCTTATAAATATAAGGGGAATGTTTTTTAGTACCAGCGAGGATCGCCAGCCTTCTTGTCCTTCACATTGTCATTTCCAATGGTGAAGTCTCCCTTAGCGGCATCCTTGAACTGAGGATCGAGCACTGTACCCTTACTATCGAACCAACTGATTGTCGCGTCAGCAGTATCGTCGGCAGAAATCAGGTTCTTGGTGTTGAAGTAGATGTTATTATCCAGCATCGGATCCTGATCAGTGGTCTTCTGGTTTGCGAAACCGCGCTTGTTGTTGAAGTCGGTTACGATGTTGTTCGTAAACGTAATCTTGTTACCAGCGAAACGGGTGTAGAAGAAACGGTAGTTAGCATTGCCGCTACCGACCTGGCTGAAGGTACAGTGGTCAACCTTGATGACAGGCATTGCACTGACATTCTTCGATGCATCATCCATACGAACCACATCACGGCTCTTTGCAGAGTTGTAGATGGTCGAGTTCGTCAGGTTGAAGGCGTTGTAACCACCTGCACGGCTATCGAAGAGATCACCACCAGAGCACTCGATGTTGCTGATGATACATCCGTCAATAGTAATGTCGTTGATGACGGCAGCCTTATTGATATAGAAGAATCCCTTGGTGTAATTCGTAATTTCACAGTTCTCGACCTTCAGATAGTCAAAGTCTCCATCGGCTGTGTAGTCGAAAGCCTGACCACCATCAGTGCCTGTACCGTCGAGTGTGACCTGACTGAGGGCAAGGTTAGCCTCTACTTGCAGACGACCCTGAATGACAGGATGGTCGTTGATGCGAAGTCCCTTGAAGGTGATGTTCTTAGTAATCTTGACGGCTGCACCAGAAGCCTTCTCTGCATCTGCCAATGGATAGACACCAGGCTCAATGACGAGACGATAGCCTGCAGGGGCGTCGGCGATGGCCTTGGCAAGGTCGGTGCCGGTCTTCACGAGGATATCGGTTTCCTCAAGAATTACGCCCGTAGTGAACTTCACGGTTCCGCGTGTGAGACCGTTCGAACGGGCGAGCACAGCAGTGTAGTTGGTCTCTGGGGTCAGTCCTTCGATAGTGGCTGCACCGGCAGCGATGTCTGACGCAGTGACGTTATAGACGATGTTGCCTGGATTCAGGGTAATCGTTGCTGCTTCCTGACCGGCGGGCCAACGGAGTGTGACAGCGGTAGGCTGGATGTCCTCCTCGGCGACAGAATAGAATATCTGTTCTGCATCCGTCTTAGCATATGCTGTGCTCCATTTTGAATTGCGACTTTCATCGCCTTCGGTGATAGCCATTACGCGGAAAGAGTACTCTGTCTCACCATTAAGATATTCTACGGTGAAAGGAACCTCGTCTGGAGTGATCGTGTAGGTCCTCACTGGTGTACCTGCGAAAGTGAGGTTGTCGTTCTCATATACCTCGATTTTATAGTTGGTCACACCGTCACCTTTGTTCCACGACAATTCGACGTTTGTGCGATTGCGCACCTTGGCCTCAAAGCTGGTCGGTGAGAAATTGCGGCTGTAGCTGACGCTGGTAAGCTCGTCGGCAGGCTCGCTACAGGATGCCAGGGCTACCATTGCAAGCCCGAACATGAATGATTTGATAAATATCTTTTTCATATAGTTCTTCGTTTTTTATTATTAGTCTGACAATTGACCATAATTGCCATCATTGTTCAGCTGGTTGTTGCTGGCGTCAATGAAGCACTGCCAGATAGGCCACAGGCAGTTTGTACTCGGCGTATTTACATAGAGACCGTCGATGTTGCCTTCTGTTAGGGCGTTGGCGCTATTGGAAACGAACCAATTCTTTGATTCCCATCCTGCAGCTGTTATCTTGCTGATCTTATCAGGATCGTCTTCACCCCAGAAAAGTCCATATACCTCGATGGCATCCTTGTCCTCAGCGTTGTTGATATACACCTTGTCAGGCAGACCAGCATAGTAACCGGTTCTGTTAGCAAGTTCCGTGAGCTTGGTCTTGGCCTCGGCCATCTTCTGGTCGATAATACCCCAGCGGATGAGGTCTTGCTTACGGAGTGCTTCGCCTGCGAATTCCAGGGCGCGCTGCTCATAGATACCTTCACGGAAAGCTTGTTGTGAAGCTGTGTATTCAGCCTGTAACACAGCAACCTTAGCTGAAGGAAGTGCACGATCAAGGACTGGTTTCATGTAGGTCCAGGCAGCACTTGTGTTGCCAAGTTCATTCTCTGCCTCTGCTGCCATCAGATAGACGTCAGCTAGACGCATGTACTGCCAGTTGATACCATCGTCGTTGGTGGAAGTCACTATACGCTTCATCCACTCGTAGCGGAGCTTTCCGAACATCCAGCGGTTGATGGCTGTCAGCGTTACGTGAGAATTGCCATTGACAAGCTGCTGGCTCCACTCGTAAGGTACACATGTGATGTCTCTACGGATGTCATCAGCATCATATTCGTAGTAGAGTGTAGGAACGGGGCCGTTCACACCACCCTGGGCCTGTTGTGTATATTGGTCCTTGGCACGGTGACGCACACCCCAGGTATAGAGCACACGGCCACGGCCGTCTGAGAACGGTATCTCCCAAAGGCTCTCACCACCTGCAGTCACATTATCCTCGCAGAGCTTTGTGAAGTTCTCCTTGAAAGAGCCCAGTCTGGTTGAACCGTGGGCGATAACCTCCTCACATTCCTGCTTGGCAATCTGATACATCTTCTCTGGTGCCAAATCTGCATCCTTCGAACGACGGTAGCCGTCACCGCGGAGGCCATATCCACCAGCATAGAGCGCCAGACGTGCACGAAGACCTTTTACGAAGTCCTTGCTCACACGTTCTGTGGTCTTGGTGATGCTGTTCTCGTTAGCCCAATAGCAGTATCCTTCAGCCTCCAGGAGGTCAGCCAGCAACTGCTTGTAGATGACATCGCGGTTGGTGCGGGGCAGGTACATGTTGTCGGCATTGTTGGGCTCGAAACGTGCGGGTACGTCACCCCAGGCCTTGATAAGGTCATTGTAGATGACGGCACGCAGGGTCAGAGCCTCGCCTAGGAGGTGGCGCATGTTGGCGTTGTTCTCAATGTTACCATATTTGCGGATGCCGTTGATGGCCAGATTGGCACGCTCGATACCTTCATAGAATTTGGCATAAGCGTTGTTGGTGGTGTTCATCTGGCTGTTAGCAGGCAGTGTGTTGTAGTTCCAAAGGCTCTGCTTATCTGTCAGACGGTCTGCATATTCTGGTGTGTTACCCCATTCTATATCAGTGTTGATACCATAGTAGGGCAGGAAACGTCCACGATAGGAGTTGGTCTCACCAAACGATACGTGGATGGACATCACCTCAGATTCTGCCAGAGAGTATGTCGCAAAGACAGAAGACTCGTCAAGCGTAGAGATGCTGGGGGCATCCATGTCGCAGGATGCAAGTGCAAAGAGCGACATTGAAAGTATTGATAATTTAATCTGATTCTTCATTGTTTAATTCCTCCTTCATTTTAGAAATTCAAGTTCAAACCAACGACAAACTGACGGCTGCGCGGATAACCGGAGTGGTCAACATTAGGTGTCAAGGCTGTACGACGGTAGCAGTCTGATTCAGGATCTGTACCGCTATAGCCCGTGATGGTGAATACGTTATAGGCAGTCACGTAGAAACGCAGGCTGCTCAGACCGGCCTTCTTCGTGAGTGAAGCGGGGATGGTGTAGCCCAGCGACAGGGTGTTCAGACGCAGGAATGAAGCATTCTCAAGAGCCCAGTCGGTAAGCACCATTCTGGCCATGTATGGAGACCACATGGTGGTATTGGCATTGAGTTCGGCCAGACGGGTAGGATCGTTGCTGATGAGACCAGTGTTTGGATCGAGGTTGGTCCAACGGCTGCCTGCCTCCATTTCTGTTGACATACTGCGGTACTGATACTTAGAGGTTGAGGTGAACTCAATCTTATTGGCGTTGTACTCCTTGTTGCCGAGGCTGAAGTTGAAGGCTGCACTCAGGTCAAAGCCATAAGCATGGCCGGCGAGTGTGAATCCACCAAATGCACTTGGATTGACGTCACCAAGCACTTCTGTATCCTTCTCGTATGTGACTGCGCCGTCACCATCGAGGTCTCTCAGCTTCAATGAACCTGGACGAATCGTTCCTATGATAGCAGAAGCGTCAGCGACACCTTCTTTCAAGATCCATCCCTCTTTCTCATTATATCCACTGAAATCGCTGACCTCATAACGGCCATTGCCATCAAGGCGGAAGCCGATGACCTGTCCAAGAGGATTGCCAACAGAGATCCAGTAGTCGTTACCGATTTCCGTAGATGCCCAGTTAGAGTTCCAACCGAAGTCGTTCATCACACCAAGGCTCTTTACCTTGTTCTTGTTCAGACCAATGTTACCACTGATGTCGATACCCCAGTTCTTCTGGTTGACAGCATGCCAGGTAAAGCTGAACTCAATACCCTTATTCTCTGTCTCACCCATATTGCGATACTGGTTGTCATAACCCGTACCACCAGTGGGGAACTGGATCAGCAGATCCTTTGTGGTATTCAGGTAGGCCTCAATGGTACCATTCAACTTTCCACCGAAGAGGGTGAAGTCGAGACCGATGTTACGGGTAATGGTGGTCTCCCATTTCAGATCAGGATTGGCCATTGTCTTGGAAGGTGCCCAGTAAGAACCGATACCATTTACCCAAGCTGTAGAGCTGGCGCTATAGGTCTGTACGAGCTGTCCGACAGGAATATTGTTATTACCTGCAGTACCATAGCTGACGCGGAGCTTCAAGTCGTCAAGCCACTTCTCTGTGCCCTGCATGAATGGCTCAGAAGAGATACGCCATGCGAGTGCTACAGAGGGGAAGTAACCCCAGCGGTTTTCCTTAGAGAACTTAGAGGAGGCATCGGCGCGGAATGTAGCGCTCAAGAGATAGCGGTCCTTGAAGTTGTAGTTCAGACGGCCGAAGAAAGAGAGCAGCTTGTCATCTGCGCTGTAGGCATCGTCGATAGAGAAGGGAACACCCTGAGAAGAGAGCTTCCAGGCTGTGGCTGCGTCGAAGTCAACGGGGAAACCGTGTGACTCGTCGGTATTGATACGCTGCTTGGTGATTACGTACTCATGACCAGCCATGATGTTCAGACTATGGTCTTCGCTGTTCAGCAACTTCTTGAAGTCGTAGTTAATGGTGTTGGTGTTGCGGAAGCGATGGCGGTTCGTGCTTGTCAGACGAATGGCCGGCTTGTTCTGATTACCAGAGGTGGGTACATTCTTAATATAATAGGTGGTCAGACCCCAATAACGCTTATCGTAGTTGTTATAGTCGTCATAACCGAACTCAGTGCGGAGTTTCAGGTCAGGATATACCTCCCAACCAAATGCACCTGCGATATTCAGGTTCTTACGCTCCTTCTCCTGGTCATTGTCATTCTGAGCCTGGATTGGGTTATAGAGGTTGCCCAGTTCCTCATCACCGTCGGAACCTGCAGAGGGGTCGAGGTTCTTCAAGGGAATGGGGGTGTAGATGACAGCATAGCGCAGACGACGGTCTGAGTCATAGACACCAGTAGCATCCTGCGCACCACCACCGTAGATGTCGGTGTCTGAATAACGGGCCTGGAAGTCCAGTGTGGTGGTCTTCGAAGGCTTGGTGTTCAGTTTCAGAGAGAAGTTGTCACGTTTGTAGCTTGATCCAATCTGGATAGCCTTGTCGTTCATGTGTGCATAGCTGAATGCATACTTGATCGTCTCAGAACCACCATTGATGTTGATGTTGTGGTTGAAGGTGTGACCTGTGCGACCATAGACGAGGTCCTGCCAGTCGTTGGTGGGGATGTTGTCATACAGATCCAGATCCTGATAGTTGCCGAAGAAATCTGTATATGAAGAAATCTTCGAGGGATCATTGTTGTTCTTCAACATAGCGAGCTCATACTGCCAGGTAGCATAGTCTTTGGCAGAGAGAACGTCAATCTTCTTGGCAATCTTCTTCCAACTGTAGTAAGCATTATAGCTTACCTTGGTCTTACCTTCCTTACCGCTCTTGGTGGTAACAAGGATTACACCGTTGGCACCGCGGCTACCGTAGATGGCGGTAGAAGAGGCGTCTTTCAGGACGGTGATGTCCTCGATGTCGTTAGATGGAATATCGCTGATGCTCTCTACGGGGAAACCGTCAACGATGTAAAGCGGGTCGTTCGACTGGGTGATAGAACCACCACCACGGACGCGGATCTTCACCTCTGCATCAGGAGAACCTTCAGTTGTGGTGATCTGCACACCTGGCATCTTACCAGTCAGGGCCTCCGAGGCATTAGCAACAGGTACGGCCTGCAGTGTCTCACTGTTCACTGTGGATACAGAACCTGTCAAGTCCTTCTTCTTCACAGAACCGTAACCGATGACGACGACGTCGTTCAGTGTGGTGGCATCATCCTCGAGCGTAACGTTAACCTGACTCTTGCCAGAAACGTTAATCTCTTTGGTCTTCATACCGATGTAGGAGACGACGACAATATGGCCGCTTCCCTTCAAGTTGATAGTGAAATTACCGTCGAAATCGGTTATACCACCATTTTGGGTACCTTTTTCGATGACACTGGCGCCGATGAGCGGTTCGCCGGTGGCGTCCACTACCGTAACCTTTGTCTGTGCCGAGATTCCCATTGCAAACAGTGCGAAAGCAAGGGTCAGCACAAAGCGTAGCTTTTTAAAGTTTTTAGACATAAATGATAGTTATAAAATTGGTTAATATATAAATCCTATTTGTAGAATTTTCTCGTTATAGGTCTTCCCGCAGCATCTTTGCCGATGCCTATACAGATACCTCGCGTCTGCAGGTCTGTTTTGGCTCCAGAGAGTGTGTAGTAGTTCATTGCTGAAGTCTGGACACTGGTGGCAGAAGCCAGCCTAGTCGTATATTTCTGTCCTTCTTCAATCGTCAGTGTAGCTCCAGCTTCTTCCTTCACCACAGCTTCGACTTGATCTTTTCCATAGACCGTCAGCGTATAGCCTGATACAGCATAGGGATTGAAGTAATCGATATCACCAGAATGACTCTGCTCGTCTTTGGCACCGAGGCAATCTGTCACTGTGATATTGTAGTCGGTGTAGGAGCCACTTGTCGCATAATTCTTCCACGGATGTTTCTGATTGATAAAAGCACATTTCTCTACATAGGCATTGCATCGATAGCCTGCGCCCACACAATAGTTGGCGACGCTACTGCTATACAAGCAGTTGACGATATGTACCTGTCCGAAACGGATGCGTGGCATTCGCTCACGGCAACCTTCATCCCACCAGCAGTTGGCATAGGTGATGCGGAAGCGTCCTTCGTCTTCAGCGGCATTCTTGTCACTGCTTCCGATTAGGTTGGTATAGCGATGGTCGTTTGCACCGCCAGACCCTCCGTTCCATGGGTTGACAAGATAGCGGAAACGGCACCAGGAGATACAGATATAGTCGCTGCCGTGTTGACAGTCCAGATTACCATCAACACCATCTTGAAAGTCACAGTGGTCGACCCAGACACGCTGACATCCTTGAAGGGTGAGATTGTCGTTGCCGTCAATATCATAAGCACCTGCTCCTTTGAAAGTAAGATTCCTGAGGATGATATTCTGGCAGTTCTTGAGAACGAGTATACCACTTTCGTTTTTGTTATCAGAGTGAATGGGATTGCTTAAGGCACTTCCTGGCAATCCGTAAATGGTCTTGTCGTGAGCACCGCTGATGGAAAGCTGCTTGTTGAAGATAATCGTGTTCTTGACGTATATCGTATTTTTCTCCGAAGTCTTCATAGCAGCAGCCAATTCTTCAGTGGTAGTCACGGTGATGGGATTCTCGTCGTTGCTACCAGTGACTTGCCCCTCTACCATAGCCCATCCGACAGGCTTGTTCTCGTCGAAGCCGGTCGTGGCATAGGTGGTGAGGATCGTCATATTACATGCAAAAATGACTGTTAGTAATCTTGCTATATTCATCTGTAGTTATTCTTTCAATATGCAGAAGGAAACGGCAATTTCTTGTATTTGTTTAGCGATTTGTCTGCAAAGATACAATAATTATTGCAGATTCCCCTTTTTTTTCTTGTTTTACCGCCGTCTTTTTGTGAAAACGTTTACGGAAAACCCGTTTAAAATTTTCTTGAAAATGGCAATAATTTGTTTTAGTCTGACGAGTGCAAAGATAGTGGAAATTGTCGGAACATGCAAGTTTTAACCCTAAAAATTGATATTTCTACTGCATTTTTTGCAATCCTTCCCAACGGACATTCCATTTGCCGTCTTTGGGGAAACCAGGATTCAGTGGTTCCTTACAACCGTCCCAGCCTGCACACATCATGGCAACTGCTGTAAGCAGAGCACCATTGCCAGGCAGATAGATGCGCAGACGGTCTGGTGTCTGGAAGTTATGGCCGTTGGGCAGATAGGTGTTTTTCTGAGTGTCGATGAACAGGGCTTTCAGGGCTGTCTCTGGATCGCCGAGACGGGCAGCACACATGGCTATCATACCGTAATCCCAGCCCCAGGTGGTCTGCCAGTTCCAGTTGGCCATCACCCAGTCGAGCGTACGTTTCATCTGTTCTTTATTATATAATAAGGTATAGGCGGTGTGCCCTGTTGGCAAGAGACCACAGGCACCTAAGACGGCAGGATGGTCGTTGCGGCATTTGTCGGCAAAACTTTCCTTGGATGTTGGTTTCGTACTCTTTCCGCCTGCGGTATTGAAGGGGTCGAAGGATTCCAGCTGGTCCACGTTCCCAATAGGGAGGCCAGCGGTATAGATGTCGTTGATTGCTGGAAGCGGGGAGAGTTTGTTGATGATGTCGTCCCATTGCGTCTGGCGTGGCTTGCCTTGACGGATGCGCCATGCTTGTGCAATGCTGAGGCCGTATTGCCAATAGGCCAGTTCGAAGGGGTGGTTATAGCTGATGTCCTTGGTCATACATTCTTGCATGGCCGTTGCTCCTTTTAGTGTGTAGCGTTTGGTCTTGGCATCGTATGTAATGAAATCTGCCATGAACTCAGCGGTTGCCTCAACCTGCTCGCCGTATTTCTTCAGCGTTTCAGTGGTAGGCTTGCTGCGATAGATTTCTTCTGCCAGATAGATGTAGTGAGGTTGCTGCCAGATCAGAAACGAACCAGTGTTGGAGGGTGCCTCACCAGCCCAGGGATCAGTCATCTTCATCCATCGGACTCCCTTGAAACCTTGACGCTCTGCTATCTGTCGAGCCACAGGGTAGGCTGTGTCGTTATACCAATCTAATATCTGCTCCACGACCGCTGGACGATTCCAGAGCGCAAAGTCAACGACATGCCACCAGGTCATCTCGAGGTGCGGACGTCCGAACCAGGTGTTGTAGGTGAGTCCCGACTCTTGTGGGGGCATGTTGTTGGCGCAGTTGATCTGTGTGAGGTATTGTGAAAGGATCACTCGGCGTTCTAATTCCTTGGCACGAGGGTCTGTGCACTGACTGAAATCGATGAAGGCACCTTCTTTCCACCAATGGTTCCAGTGGCGCAGGGTGGCCTTGTGGTATTGATCGTATTCGAAGCTGATGGCGTCGGCTTTGTTTGAGATGTTTGGTTTATAAGGCAGGTATTCTGCAGAGAAAGTCAGGACATCATCTGAAGTGGCGAGCTCGAAGTGGTGGCTGTCGCAGGCCTCAAGGTTAGCTTGCCCTTCCCATTGTATGCGAACATAATATTGGGTGCTGTCGAGGGTGCGCTCGATGAGGGCGGAATGGGTGTCTTGTGCAATGATGGACGACTGGTGGCGCTCTGGCTTTGTCCAGTCGTTGGCATCGTCAGCATGTTTTCCTGTGGGGTAGGAGAAACGAAATGCAATTGTGGCGCGCTGGTCTTTCAGCAAGTGGCTCTTGACTCTGGCATAGAGTGCGTCTTTGGTGGGGTGGACGCCTGTCGTGACTTCCATCTGCTCGCCATCGGCGGTAAAGACGGATTCGATCTCTCCGTCCCAGAGTTTCTGCTCTTGATGGATATCTTTCAGCTCCTTGAGCTTGAGTTGACGACCTTCCTTGTCTTTGAGGTCGAAGCCTATTGTTCCGAGATTCAGACGATGTGGGTTCACACGGAAATACTCTGTAGCCTCCTTATGACGCCCGTCCTCTGCCTTCTTATATTCCACTGCATAGATCTCCTGATGCCCGTGGCCGAAATCGAAACTTTTCTCACTCTCTGCAGGTGTCAGGCGGCTGGTGTTTTCGAACTTGTGCCACCCCCAGTCGGACATGGCGTTCAGGGGCACACCTGCCCCATAATCAAAAGGGAAGCTCTGCAGTCCAGTGATGTCAACCGTTGTGGCGAAATGGCCGTTTCCGACAGTGAGCGATGCCAGGTCGTTGGCCTCAGTGATGACGGGGTTGTGCCTATTTACAACAGCGTGACGGTCTATAGAGGCCGTCACGTTGTTTACATCGTATCCTAGTTTCTCAATCTCGAGCGAAGCCCAGATAAACGGACCTACGCCCTTGGCATCGTTGTCTCGGATAGGTTCGGAGAGGTAATAGGCATAGCCTCCGTCTCGTCGCTTGTTCTCTTTCACGTTGCCCTTGGGGTTGATTTTCTTCATGGCTGCAATGACCTGTGGGGTGGCTGCAGGACCAAGTCCTGCTACTTCGCAGCACTGTGTCAGCGAGATCGTCTTGTCAGCATTCACGCGGATGAAGTTCTTGATGATACCTTGATAGGCCTTGATACCTGCATCGCGATATTTCGTGCCGAGATAACCTTTGTTATAAGCCTTGAGCAGGACATAGGCGAACATCGAAGTACAGGTTGACTCCAGATAGTTGCCTTCCTTGCCAGGAGCGTCCATCACCTGATACCAGGTGCCTGTCTCCTTGTCTTGCCACTTGATGACAGCGTCAAGGTCTTTCTGCAACAGCTCGAGCACCTCTCCTCTGCGGCTGTAGTCCTCGGGCAGTGCGTCGAGCACCTCGATAAGGGCCATCGAGAACCATCCTTGTGCCCGTCCCCAGCAGTGTTGGGAGAGTCCCGTCTCGTTGTCACTCCAGAAGGCGTCGCGCGTCTCGTCGTAGGCATGACGGTTCAGGCCGGTCTTGGGATCAAGGGTACGTTCATAGGTGATCTTCAGCTGATTCACGGCATCGTCGTATATCTTGTTGGCCTCTTTCGGCTTCAGTTGTGTGGCAGCTGTCAGACAGCGGAAGGGCAGTCCCATGAAGATTCCGTCGAGCCATACTTGGTAGGCGTAGATGGCCTTGTGCCAGAACACCTTGTCGGTAATCGTGCGGGGCTGGTTCTGCAACTGTTTCATCATGGTGTTGATGGCCAGCTTGTTCTTGGGCTCGGGATAGAGGTTGTACATGCGTGTCACGAAATGACCTGTGCGGATGTTGTCGAGATTATACTCGAGGATGTCGTAGCCACGGATGTCGCCCTTCTCGTTGATCATCGTATCGGTATATTCCTGGCAGTACTTGCGGATATCCTCACCGCCATAGGCCAGATAAGTGTCGAGCATGCCTTCGAGTTCGATACCCATGACATAGCTCCACTTGGGCTTCTTCGAGAAGTCGAGCAGGAAGCTCTTCGGCACGCGTTTCATCTCTGAGTAGGTGAGCCATTCGCTGTAGTGCTTATAGGGAGCCTCTATCAGAGCGAGACTGCCGTTGATGAACAGATTGTCAAAGTTCACGTTGCGGGTCTTGCCACTCATGAAGTTGCCGTCTTTCACGCCGTTGAACTTACAATTCTTCACGTTGATGTCATAGACGTATGTGTCTTCATCGAGGCCGATGATCTGTACGCCATATTTAGACTTCTCGCTGGTGACATTCTCCATATAGACGTTGCGGACAGTCGGATAGAAACCACGACAGCAGATCTCATTGTGCTCGTAGTCGAGGTTGATCTTTAGCACCGATTCCTTGCAGACACCGACTTTCACGTTGCGCATGTTGATATTCTCGATGATACCGCCGCGACAGGAGTTGGTCTTGATGCGGAGCACGCGCTCCAGTTCAGGAGAGTCCATCACGCAGTCGTGGGCATACACGTTCTGGCAGCCACCAGAGATCTCCGAGCCGATGACCACGCCCCCATGTCCGTTCTTCATCTCGCAGTTGCGGATGATGATGTTCTTCGAGGGCATGTTCCGCTCGCGGCCGTCACGGTTGCGTCCGCTCTTGATGGCGATACAGTCGTCGCCAGTGTTGAAGAAACAGTCTTCGATGAGCACACGGTCGCAGCACTCAGGGTCGCAGCCGTCGCCATTGGGACCGTCGTTGATCATCTTCACACGACGCACGGTGATGTCTGTAGAGTGGAGGGGATGGATCACCCAGAAGGGTGAGCGCAGCAGGGTGACGTCTTCGAGGAGGATTCCCTCACACTTGTTGAAGCTGACGAGCTGTGGGCGCAGACCGTCCTGAGCGCCAAATACGCGCTCGGGCGAGCGTTCTCCTTTCTCATTATACATGGGGATGCCGTCCTCGCCGTTCTTCAACAGACGGGCACGCGAACCACCACGCTGGCTGATCATACCTTCCTTCCATCCGAAACGGGCATTGCCGTTCCAGGGCCACCAGGTGTCATTCGAACCACCGCCATCGATGGTGCCCTTACCTGTGATAGCGATATCCTTGGCTCCAAAGGCATAGACACAGGGTGAGAGGTTAAAGCACTCCAGTCCTTCCCAGGAGGTCTCTACGATGGGGTAGAGCTCGGGCTGGAAGGCAAACTCGAGCACAGCACCTTCCTCTACATGGAGGTTGACGCCGTTCTTCAGGGTGATGGCACCGGTGAGGAACTTGTCACC
>OCTX014558112.1_pt1 | contig 21299 bp, 19 predicted proteins | sample 1539691 | NCBI WGS metagenome assembly OCTX01 (sample SAMN02144231, study PRJEB22623) | gut metagenome | biome: sheep rumen | host: Ovis aries | place: New Zealand
CCGAAACTCTCTTTCTGTGAACCAGCTGGGGCTCGAACCCAGGACCCCATCCTTAAAAGGGATGTGCTCTACCTGCTGAGCTACTGATTCAATCCATTTACGCATTTTGACATTTACCATTTATTCATTTATTTGGTCATTTTGTCAAAAGCGCTTAGGAGCGATTTTCTCGGTGCATAGGCACCTTCAACTCAAAAGCGGGTGCAAAGGTACTGCTTTTTTTTGACATGACCAAATTTTTTTGAATATTTTTAGCAAAAAAGTGCTGTTTGGGGCTTTAAAGGCGAAAGAAAGTTGGTTTTTAGTCCAAAATTATCAAAAATTAAAGAAAATTATTAGAAAAACATAGATTTATCTTCTATATGGAAATAAAGTTAGAATATCAACGTAGAGAGACCAGCCAAGTGCAGGTCGGAAACATTTTTATCGGTTCGGACTACCCTATCCGTGTGCAGACGATGGCGAATACCAGCACGAATGATATTGACGGTTCGGTGGACCAGGCGCGGCGGTGTATCGAAGCGGGCGCAGAGTTGCTGCGGTTCACGACGCAGGGGCTGCGTGAGGTGGAGAGTCTCAAAGAGATTCATGCACAAGTGCTGACGGCTGTGCCGCTGGTGGCGGATGTGCATTTTCAGGCAGACGTGGCAGACGCCGCGGCGCAAGTGGTGGAGGCTGTGCGTATCAATCCGGGCAATTATATCGACCCGGCGCGTAAGTTCCAGCATATAGACTACACGGACGAGGAATACCGCGCGGAGTTGGGGCGGTTAGAGGAGCGGTTTGTGCGGCTGTTGGACATCTGCAAGGCGCACGAGACGGCAATCCGTCTGGGTGTGAACCACGGTTCGCTGAGCGACCGTATTATGTCGCGCTACGGCGACACGCCGGAAGGAATGGTAGAGAGCGTGATGGAGTTTTTGCGCGTGGCGGTGCGGCATGATTTTCAGAACATCGTCATTTCCATCAAAGCGAGCAACACACGCGTCATGGTTGAGACCGTGCGACTGTTGGTCAAGCAGATGCACCACGAGCACATGGCTTTCCCGCTGCACCTGGGCGTGACGGAAGCCGGCGAAGGCGAGGACGGGCGTATCAAGTCCGCTGTGGGTATCGGTGCGTTGCTGGCAGACGGTATAGGCGACACGATCCGCGTGAGTCTGAGCGAAGCGCCGGAGAATGAGATTCCGGTTGCCCGGCAGTTAGTGGATTATTTTGCGGACGAGGAGTCGGTACGATACGACGGCAGCGTAACCGCAGAGGTGCTGGATAACATAGGCGGTTACGCCGAGGTGCGGTATACGTCTATGGAGGAAGACTGGGAGACGTTCTGTCTGCAAGCCGCGGCAGAGTGCGGACGGTTGCTATGGGAGTACAAAGCACAGGAGCTGACGATGGTCAATCCGCATTTTTCGGAGACGAAGCTGAATTTCCTGAGCAAGGACATCCTGCAAGCCGCGCGCGTGCGTATTTATAAAACGGAGTACATCTCCTGCCCGGGTTGCGGAAGAACCCTCTTTGACCTCCAGAAAACCATCGCTGAGGTCAAAGCCGCCACAGCGCACCTCACGGGTCTCAAAATCGCCATCATGGGCTGTATAGTGAACGGTCCGGGCGAGATGGCGGACGCGGATTACGGTTATGTGGGAGCAGGTCGAGGCAAAGTGAGTCTGTACAGAGGCAAGGAGTGCGTGCTGAAGAACATCCCGCAGGAAGAGGCGGTAGAGCAGTTGTTGGCACTGATTGAGAGTGACAGAGAATCCAGTACAAAGTGACAGATATACGATTTAGAACAATAAAACTATGACAGAAAAAGAAAAAGACGAGGCTTTCGAATACGTGCTGGACAAAATCTCCAGAAACGCGTTAATAAAATTGCAAATGGATCCCAATGACGAGCGGTATGTGTCTCTCGTCGGGTTCATCCTGGTTCATTTTTCCGAAACAAACACGGATGAGTATCTAATTCAATTAGCCCAGAGGTATCTGGCGCATGAGGACATCCAGATGGCTGAAGAAGAGGTGCGCGAGATTGTGCTTAAGACTCGCGAGAAATGCGACCGCCAGCAGTTTGCATTGGAAACGGCTTTTGATCAAATAGAAAATGACAATCTTTCCGGCGAAGAGGTTTATGAAAACCTCCGTCCTTTCCTGTCCAGATCAGTTTGAAAAAATTTTCAGACTCCGCCACTACCTTTCCCCCTAAATTACGGTCACGAACTCCTGCAAATAGCAAAACAAAAGAGATTTTATTTCTTATTTCACTACGTTCAAACGATTATTTTGGAAAAAATCTTGCACATTCGGATTTTTTGTAGTAAATTTGCACACAAATTTGCAGTGAAGCGCGTTAAGCGGTTAAACCGTTAAATTGTTAAACTGTTAAAACATTATACTATAAAATACTAATCTTATGCAGAAAAGTCCATTACAAATTGCGCGTCAGAGTTACCAGCCGAAAATGCCGGTAGCATTGCAGGGCGCAGTACGCCTTGTTGAAGGCGAGAAAACCCATTCAGTAGCAGACCAAGAAGAGATTCAGAAACTCTTCCCGAACACCTACGGCCTGCCGGTTATTACCATGGAACCCGTTAAGGGACAAGGTGACCAAGTACCAAGTACGAAGGAGCCGTTCAATGTCGGCGTGATTCTTTCGGGTGGACAGGCTCCCGGCGGACACAATGTGATCAGCGGTCTTTATGACGGCCTGAAAGCATTGAATCCGGAGAACAAACTGTACGGCTTCCTCGGTGGTCCGAGCGGTCTGATTGACGGCAAATATCAGGAACTGACCGGCGCTATCATTGACGAATACCGCAACACGGGCGGATTCGACATCATCGGTTCGGGTCGTACGAAACTGGAAGAGACTTGGCAGTTCGACAACGGTATCGAGATCTGCAAACAGTTGGGAATCAAGGCAGTAGTGATCATCGGCGGCGACGACAGCAACACGAACGCTTGCGTGCTGGCAGAATACTATCTGCAGAAGAAATGCGGTATCCAGGTCATCGGTTGCCCGAAGACGATCGACGGCGACCTGAAGAACGAGATGATCGAGACCTCGTTCGGTTTCGACACCGCCTGCAAGGTTTATTCCGAGCTGATCGGTAACATCCAGCGCGACGCCAACAGCGCGAAGAAATACTGGCATTTCATCCGTCTGATGGGCCGTTCGGCAAGTCATATCGCACTGGAGTGCGCATTGCAGAGCCAACCGAACATCTGTCTGATTTCGGAGGAAGTAGAGGCAAAGAACATGACCCTCAACGACATCGTAGAGGACATCGTGAAGGTGATTGTAGCCCGTGCCAACGCAGGTCTGAACTTCGGAACAATCCTTATTCCGGAAGGTCTGATCGAGTTCATTCCGGCTATGCGCGTGCTGATTCAGGAGCTGAACGACATGCTGGCGAACAACGAGGAGTTCACGTCTTTGGACGGCGATGATGCGAAACGCGAATATGTAAAGAGCATGCTGAGCCCTGCTTCCTGCGAACTGTACCGTTCTCTGCCGAAGGGTATTGCGCGCCAGCTGACACTTGACCGTGACCCGCACGGAAATGTGATGGTCAGCCAGATTGAGACCGAGAAACTGCTGATCGAGATGGTACAGAAACGTCTGGCTGTTCTCAAAGCGAACGGCGAGTACAAGGGTAAGTTCTCCGCGCTGAACCATTTCTTCGGTTACGAAGGCCGTTGCGCCATTCCGTCTAACTTCGACGCCGACTACTGCTATTCCATCGGCATCACCGCGACGCATCTGATAGCTGCCGGCAAGACAGGCTATATGTCGCTGGTACGCAACCTGACGAAGCCTGCTGCAGAGTGGATTGCCGGCGGTGTGCCTATCACGATGATGATGAACATGGAGAAGCGTAACGGCAAGATGAAACCGGTTATCCAGAAAGCTCTGGTTGACCTCAACGGCAAGCCGTTCCAGTACCTGCAAGCGCACCGCGAAGAATGGGCAGATCCTGTGACCAGCTATATCTATCCGGGTCCGATCCAGTACTACGGTCCGACGGAGGTATGCGACCAGCCGACAAGAACGCTGCTGCTGGAGAGAGGCAAATAAGATGAAAGGTGAAAAATGAAAGGACGAAGGAGAGTCTTGCTGCTTCTTCTGACGGCAATCAGTATTACCCTGTCCGCACAAGATTTTTCTGCGGACAGGGAACTGTTTGACGCCTACCAAAAGGAAGAAATGTCCGTTTGGAAGGAATATATAGACGGGTTACGGGTGACAGAGTACAGACCGGCTACGCCTGACAGAGTACAGACCGATTTGCTCTACGAGTACGGGTACTGCGGCTATATCGTAGCAGAGGCGAAGAAAGAGGGGAAGGAGGCATTGTTGCCGGAAGCCAAACGATATGTAGCACAGTTCCGTGAGCATGTGGAGGCACAGAAAGGGAAACTGCCAGCAGGTCATTACGAGATGTACTTAAGCGCCGTCATGGTTTATGAGTTGAGGCTCCACATCGCCATGCGTCCGATCAAAGCAATGAGTTTAGCCAAGGAGGCAACGCGTCTGGCGCCGGAGGATCCGTTGGTACTATCGTATTACGGCACGAGTCTCTTCTATGCCCCGAAGCCGTTCGGCAGCAAGAGCGAAGCACTCACTTGGTTTGAGAAAGCCGACTCGCATTTCCGCGATCCGCAATGGGAGTATTGCTGGGTACGCGAAGCGACGAAGATGTATATCCGCCAATGCCACGAAAAATTAGGTAGATGATCAAATACGTTTCATTACATTGGAAGCAACTGCTGTTGTCCACCGTCAGAGACAGTCTGTCGTGGATGCTGATGCTTATCACCGGTATAGGTGCGCTTATCGCATTCCTGCCGGATGAGACAGCGGAACGTCTAAGAGCCTTTGTCAACACAGGCTGGACGCAAGTATGGCCGCTGATTGTAGTCATTCTCATTATTCTCGCTGTGGCGTTGCTGCGCAATTGGCCGACAACGAAGGCGGTTTATGTCGATAAGAAAACGGATCTGAAGGTTATTATCGAATGCTGCGACCTGCTCCGCCAAGAGGGTCTCAAGGTCATTCATACCGTGGACACTTTTGACATGGAGTTGAACACAATCATCAGCCCCCGGTCTCTGCACGGCGCTTTTCTCAAGCAATGCGAAGCGCAAGGAGTGGACATCGACGCCCTGATCGACCAAGCGACGGAGAGAGTGAAACCCGTACGCACCAACAAATCCCTTCCCGGCAGGAAGGAGCAGTATTCGCTCGGTACTATTTGTCCTATCGAGATAAAAGGAGAGCCCTACTGCTGCGTGGCGTTCACGAGGCTGCAGCCTAACGGCACCATAGAGATCAGTAAGGATGAATATATCAAATGCCTCACGCGTATGTGGCGCGGTTTGGCCGATCCGAGAGTGCGTCACGAGGTGGTCAATGTAGCGGTTATGGGCAACCGTTTCGTGGACCTGCCGGCTGAGTTTTCGACGGAACAGAAAATAGATTTGATGATTCAGACTTTTTTCGCCTCAGCCCGTGAGAAAGCGTGCTGCCACACCTTGCGCATATGCGTTCATCCGAACAACGTGACCGATATTGATTTCGAGCAATACCCCGTGATCATCGAGCATTTAGCCAAAAGACCCGTTATCTGACATGTACCAGTATTTTGCGTTTATCAGTTTCCAGAGCGCGGATGCCAGCGCCGCCTTACGTCTCCAGCACGCGATAGAGAGCTATCGTTTGCCGGCGGTGCTATGCAAGAAGCACGCCGTTCCGAGACGGATCCGGCCGCTGTATTGCTACCTGAACGACATGCATTCGGGCGAAGAACTGATGCAAGAACTGAAACAACGGATGGAGCAGTCGCGGTATCTGATCGTTGTTTGCTCTCCCCAGTCCGCCCGGTCGGTGTATGTCAACAGCGGCATCGATTATTTCGTTTCACTGGGCCGGCGCGACAGCATCATCCCCATCATCGTGGACGGCGTACCATACAGTTCCGATCCCGAGACGGAGTGTTTTCCGGAAGCGCTCAGACGCCATTTTCCCAAGCATGCCGACCCGCTGCAGGACCATTCGATATTAGGGATTAACGTGCGTGAAGCTGGTGTCTCCCGCCGTCAGGCGTACGACAGAGCCATGCTGATGGTAGTAGCCCGCATGTTGCAGCTGGACTACGACGGGCTGCTGCTGCGCGAGAGACAACGCCGCCGCAGGCGTGCCATAGGATGGGCGATCATAAGTAGTATTATGGTGCTTGCTTTAGCCTGCACATGGTATCTCTCCCAGACTGTCACGGTGGAAATAACCCCTTATGAGGCAACGCCCCGTAACGAATCACTGCCTCCATGCCGCCCCATATTCGTCTCTCTGACAATAGCGAACGAGCAGAAGCGGGACACACTCCTTCCTGCCGACAGCACCTTGCTCTTCCCCAACATCCCTCCGCGATACATAGGCCGCGAGGCGCACGTCCTCATGCGTGCAGACGGGTTTATCCCCTGCGACACGACGATCGTGCTGCGGAAGCAGAACACCCTGCCCCTCCGGCGGGATGCAGACCTATATGGCCACATCCGTTTCCGCGCGATAGGAAAACGTCAGCTCCTGACCGTAGCCGGACACACGGTGCAGCCCGATGAGAACGGTATCGTTGACCTCCGTGTGCCTATCGAGCAACAACACACCTCCTACCCCGTTGCATGGAAGAACGGACAAGATACAATATTCATGCCCTGCGGGGAAGACGATGTAATCATTATTGAGCCATGAGAGTACGCATCCTACTATTCGTTATGACCTGCCTGAGCGCTCTCAACAGCCTGGCGGTGACTCAAGAAGGCCATGTGCGGACCATAGCCCGTCCCGGCATGAGCGGCACCCCTGTCGAAGGCGCCGTGATACGTCTGCAAGGCTCACATAACCGCGTAGCCAGCCGCTCAAACGGAGATTTCAGCCTGCTGTTGCACGACCTGCAGAACGGACAAGCCTATACTATCGCCAGCATCGTCAAGTCCGGCTACGAACCTGCCGAGCAGGAGCTGATCGGCAAACGGCTGCCTTGCTCCGACCAAGTGCCTCTGGAGATATTGCTGGTCAGCAAGTTGCAACTGATGCAAGAACGCGAAGACATAGAGACAAAAGCGCGTGAGAATGTAGAGATATACTATCAGGCGCGAATAGACAGTCTGGAGCAACTACTGGCTGCGCATCGGATCACGGAAAAAGAAATGCAGGCGCAGCGGCAACAACTGGAGCGCCAGTATGAGAACTTCGAACCGTTGTTGCAAGCCATGTCCGACGTGCTGGCGCGAACGGACTACGCACGCATGGATTCATTAACGACCCTGATGCAGCAAGCCATCGAGAACGGCAACCCGGAAGAAGCCGAACGGCTATTGCTCGAGAAAGGCAGTATCGCCCAGCGTGAAACCGTCCTGCGCGAATGGGGCAAGAACATAGCGGCTCTGCAACAAGAGGTAGATAGAAACCAAATGGAGTATAAGAGACAGAAACGGGAGCTGGAGGACGACTGCTACCGCCTCTATTCGGCATGTCTGACGAGGTTTCAGAATGACAGCGCCGGATATTACATACAGAAACGGGCATCTCTGGACACCCTCAACATCGACTATCAGTTACAGGCAGGTCAGTTCGCCCTGTCCATCCTCTCGGACCTCAAGAGCGCCCGTCAGTTTTTCGAACGCGCCTATCGGTTGGCAGAAAGCCAGTACGGCGTTTACAGCGGCCAGATGGCTACTACATGCAATGAGTTAGGTATGCTTGCAAAAGCCTGCCGCAAGTACGATGAAGCCAGCCAATGGTACAGCCAATCGCTCAACATCCGCGAGAAACTGCGCGGAAAGAACTCGCTTGCCACGGCAGAGGCACTCAATAACTTAGGCGAACTGTACCGCGCGCAAAAGGACCTCAAGAAGGCTATGGATTGCCAAAAACGCGCCCTCAAGATCCGTGAGAAAGAAGCAGGCAGGCAGTCGCTTGCAACCGCCGAGAGCCTGAATAACATCGCCGGCATTCTCTTTCAGCAGCAGCAATACAGCCAGGCGCAGAAACTGTTCCTGGAAGTGATGGATATCTACGCATCGTTCTCCGGCGTGCAGCAGAGCCGCATCGCCGCCAATTACAACAACTTAGCCGGCACTTACTTTATGCTTGCCGACTACGCTTCCGCCGCCCGGTATTTCGACTCCGCAGTAGAGATCTACCGCCGCGTGCTGGGAGAGAATCACCCCTTGACACGCAACGCGGTGAACAACCGGGAGTTATGCCGACAGAAAATACAGAACCCTTAACCAACCAGAAAGCATGAAACGATTTTATTTATTCGCCCTATGCATAGTGACCGCCTTGGGACTCTCCGCCAACGGCGTGGAGATCGACGGTGTTTACTATCTGCTGGACAGCGAGAACTATACCGCAACGGTGACCTATCCCAATGAGACGGCGCCGGTATGGAACAGTGCGCCCAGCACCTACTCCGGCAAAGTCTTTATTCCCGACCGAGTGACCTACGATGGCGAAATCTACACCGTGAACGCCATCGGCCCGAAAGCGTTTTTGGGTACCAGGCTGGACTCTATCTCGCTGACAGTCAATATCACCTCTATCGGCTCCGCCGCTTTCTATGACCACCGCGGTATTCATTATCTGAATCTGCCTAACCTCACCTCTATCGGGAACGAGGCGTTCCGCTATTGCTCCTCGCTGACGAAAGTGGTCATTCCGGAGTGTATCTCCAGCCTCGGTATCACCATCTTCCAGCGCTGTGTCTCCATGACGGAGATCACACTGCCGCAGTCGCTGAAGAGCCTTCCTTACGCGTTTCTGTATGCTTGTTCCCGACTGACGGAAGTCGTCCTGCCTCCGGATATCACCGCTATCCCGAACGAATGCTTCACCTCCTGCGCCTCACTCAAATCCATCTCTCTGCCGAATGGCGTGAAGAGCATTGGTTATCAAGCCTTTAAGGGCAACCTGAGTCTGGAGAAGTTCTACATCCCAAGTTCGGTTACCTCGCTGGGCGACGAGATTCTGGAGGGCTATCCCCAGGATCCCTATACAGGCGGAGCCGTCCCCGGCGCACCAAGCAGCAGTTCGCTCCGGTCGATCTTCATTGACTGCGTCACGCCGCCTACCTGTACCGGGACATACAAGAGTCCTTTCATGCGCGTGAACAAAGAGAAAGTAAGGCTCTTTGTCCCCAAAGAAGGACTGGAAGCCTACAAGGCGAATGAGTCCTATGCCGGCTTTTTCAAGGACATCTATGCGTTCGGAGAAGAGGTGTCTAATCCGATGGAGATCACCGACAGCAGCGCCGTAATCACATGGTTTCCCGCTCCCGGCGTAGTAGAGTACACGGTCAAAGTATATACCGCAGGCCATCAGATAGCGCTGTATACCGTAGATGGAGACGGACATATTACGTCTTCCCAATTCTTCAAGCCCTCCCTGCCTGCCTTTAAAAAGGACACGACCAACAGTTCAACCGAGTATTTCGTCATTTCCCTGAACAATCTCACGGCGAACACAGATTACAACTACACCATTGAAGGCAGAGAGGAGACGAACGAAGTGATTTATCACTCCCAAGGCTCTTTCACCACCAACGACCCGCAGGGTCTCACCCTTCAATCCTATGACCCGGCTCCCCCTGCCGCAATCAAACTTCTCCGCGAAGGCCAACTGTTCATAGAGCAAAAGGACAGGACTTATAATGCCGGAGGACAAATCATACAAATACATCAACAATAATGAAAAAACTTCTTTTCCCCCTCGCAGTTGCGTTGGTTCTTCTCGCCGGCTGCAACACCGACAAAGGCCAACGAATGCTCCGTACTCTGGACAAACAGCCGGAGACAGGCATGGTGATTTACAATCAGGGTAAAACTTCCTATTATTATGCTCCCGGCGTGGATGATCTGATGCAACTGTTGGCATCCGATCCCGCTATTCTGAAAGACGCTATTGTAGCAGACCGCCGTGTAGGCAAAGCCGCAGCGGCATTGCTGATAAAAGGCGGAGTGAAGAGCGTCTATACACCGCTGGTATGCACTCCTGCCCGGGATATGTTAGAAGACGCCGGTATCGCCCTCGTTGCCCGCGACGAGATCCCGTATATGGTAAACGCAGACAGCACAGGTCTCTGTCCGCTGGAGAAACTGCTGGTGTGCGCCACTACCGCCGAGGAGTGCCAGGTAGTGTTGTTTGGAGGTTCGCTGACCGGATGCGAGATGTTAGACATGCTCAATGAGCAGGGACTGAGCCTGTTGGTATACAACAACGACTCCCTCTCCATCCATGCCAACCGCGGCGTGAGGGACTTGCTGGAGTTGCTTTCAGCCGAGCCGGAGCGGCTCCGCGGCGCTATCGTAGCGGACAAGATCATCGGAAAAGCAGCCGCTGCTCTGATGGCTACTGGCGGTGTACAGGAGGTTCATACCAACATTATCTGCACCCCTGCACGCGAGTTGCTGGAGCAAGAAGGGATCAAAGTCTTTGCACGCGAAGAGGTGGAGAAGATCCTGAACAAAGACAAAACGCACATGTGCCCGATTGACTCACAATTAGAAGGGATTGAGACTGTGGAGGAATGCGTCCGGGTGCTTAAAAACATGCCTCCCGTTCTATGAAAAAGCCCTCCCACCCTCTTCGTCTCATACGGACGGTGCTTGCCGTCTTTTTCTTCACGGTTATCACGCTTCTCTTTCTGGGTATCGGAGGGACGTTCAATGTATGGTTCGGCTGGGCCGCCAAGATCCAGTTCCTTCCGGCTTTGATGGCATTGGACTTTGCCGTACTGGCAGGGTTGCTCCTTCTCACGCTGCTCTTCGGACGGCTCTATTGCAGCGTGATATGTCCGCTGGGGGTCATGCAGGACCTTTTCGGATGGATGGGTAAGAAACAGAAGAAGAACCGCTATTCTTTTTCGCCGGAGAAGAAATGGCTCCGTTATTCGGTTCTGGCGGTGTTTATCGTATGCCTTGTCATTGGTTTTGCGCCGGTCACTACCCTTCTCGCCCCTTATTCGGCTTACGGGCGTATTGTCCATTCGCTGTTCGGTCCTCTGTATGACCTGCTCCGGAATGCGATAGCTTCCGTAGATGCACATTACGAATGGAACATGATTCCTGAAAAGGAGTTATGGCTGCGTAGCGTGACCGTACCGGTAGTGGCTCTGCTGACGCTGGTTCTGCTTGGCGTGCTGGCATGGAGGAACGGAAGGACCTATTGCAACACCGTCTGCCCCGTAGGTACTATGCTGTCTTTCTTCGCCCGTTTCTCGCTCTTCCGCGTACAACTGGACAAATCCAAATGCAAGAACTGCTCGCTGTGCGAGAAGAACTGCAAAGCCTCGGCTATCAACTATAAGGACGGAACGGTGGACTACACCCGTTGTATCGCCTGCGGCGACTGTCTGGACCAATGCCATTTCGATGCGCTGCACTACAGACCGCTAACGCTGAAAGACCGCTCCGCTGAAAGACAGCCCGATGCTTCGCGCCGAGCGTTCATTACGGGTTCACTCTTAGCCATCGGATCGGCGGCGATAGCGCAAACGAAGATCAAGGTGGATGGCGGTCTGGCGGAGATAGAGGACAAGAAAGCCCCGCAACGGCACACACCTCTCACTCCTCCGGGATCGCTCTCCGCGCGCAACATGCTCAGGCATTGTACCGCCTGCCAACTGTGCGTCAGTGCATGCCCCAACAACGTGCTGCGTCCCTCCTCCGACCCCTTGCGGTTCATGCAGCCGGAGATGTCTTTCGAGCGCGGTTTCTGCAGACCCGAGTGTACACGTTGCTCCCAGGTATGCCCTACAGGCGCCATCCGGCCTATACAACCCGAGGACAAAACGGCGATACATATCGGACATGCCGTATGGATAGCAGACAACTGCATCCCGGTTGCAAACGGTGACTCATGCGGCGCTTGCGCACGCCATTGCCCCGCATGGGCGATCCAGATGGTCGAATACACCACACCGGACGGAAGAAAGGCAGAAGTGCCGGCTATCGACACAGAGAAATGTATCGGATGCGGCAAATGCGAACACTTATGCCCGGCGAGACCCTTCAGTGCCATTTATGTAGAAGGTAACACCAGCCACCAGATCAATTGAGAATTGATAATTGAGAATTGAGAATTGATAATTGAGAATTGAGAATTGAGAATTGATAAATGACCAAATGGTAAATGACTAAATCGTAAATGATTTGATTTTATGAATCGAAGAGAATTTATCAAACATAGCGCAGCAGCCGTAGCGGCTACATCGGTTCTGGCAACCGCCTGCAAGAATAATGAACAGCGAAACGCATCTCTCCCCCTCATGGGGGAGTCGGAGGGGGCTTCTATGTCTTACCGCGTCAATCCCAACACCGGCGACAAGGTATCCCTTCTGGGTTTCGGAATGATGCGGCTGCCGGAGATAGCGGGTGCCCCGTCTTATACGATTGACCAGGAGGCGGTGAACGAGATGGTGGACTACGCCCTCGCGCACGGCGTCAATTATTTCGACACATCGCCCGTGTACTGCCAGGGTCTCTCCGAACAAGCCACCGGTACCGCCCTCGCGCGCCATCCGAGGAATAGTTATTTCATTGCTACCAAACTCTCCAATTTCTCGCAGCAGGCATGGCCCAAAGAGGAGTCGATAGCTATGTTCGAGCGGTCGCTGCAATACCTGCAGACCGATTATGTGGACTACCTTCTGATGCATAGTATAGGCGGTTCGTCGGCAGGCAAAGATGCTATGCAGACGTTCTACGGACGGTATATGGACAACGGAATCCTGGACTGGCTCGTGGAGCAGAAAGCGCAAGGGCGCATCCGTAACCTCGGTTTCTCGTACCACGGCGATGTGAAGGTCTTTGACACCCTCCTTCAGTGGCATGACGAGGGCAAATACCACTGGGACTTCGTACAGATCCAACTCAATTATCTGGACTGGCATTATGCCAAGCAGCTGAACCCCCGTAACACGAACGCAGAGTATCTGTACCAAGAACTGGAGAAACGCGGTATTCCGGCTGTGATCATGGAGCCGTTATTAGGCGGCAGACTGGCGAAACAGCCTGCGCATATCCTGCGTGAGATGAAGCGGATGGATATCAACGCCACGCCGGCAGAATGGGCGTTCCGGTACGCCGGCACACCCGCACATATCCTGTCCGTGCTCTCCGGAATGACGTACATGGAGCACCTGCAGGAGAACTGCAACACCTACTCTCCTCTGCGCCCTATTACGCCGGAGGAAGACGCCATGCTGATGCGGCTTGCGGATGCCATCTGCGATATGAACGCTGTTCCTTGCACCGGCTGCAATTATTGCATGCCGTGCCCGTACGGAATCAATATCCCTGCCGTCTTCGGATATTACAACACATGCCTCGCGGAAGGGCTCCTGCCTTCGGGCAAAGAGATGGACTCCGCCTTCAGGAAGGCACGGAAGAAATGGCTTATCGGGTATGACCGGAAGGTGGAGAGGATGCGGCAGGCGGACCATTGCATCGGGTGCAACCACTGTCTGACGCACTGTCCGCAACGCATTGATATTCCGCATGAGATGATCCGCATCGACCGCTTCGTGGAGCAATTGAAACAATCAATATAAATCTTTAAATTCTAATCTACTATGTTAGGTACATGGGAAATTATTTTAATCGTACTGGTTATTCTGCTTATCTTCGGGGGCAAGAAGATCCCGGAGTTGATGCGCGGATTAGGTAAAGGCATCCGCTCGTTCAAAGACGGAATGAACGAGAAAGAAGAGAAAGAAGAGAAAGAAGAGAAAAAAGACGAGAAAAAAGAATAGAGACCGCTTCGCTGACAGAATACGGACCGCTTCGCTGACAGAATACAGACCGAATTACTATTAGCGAATACATAATCGGTCTGTCAGCAGGCAGAGCCTGCGATCTGTACTCTGTCAGTGAGCGAAGCGAACGGTCTTTAATCATAATCAAAACATGCCGAGTTTCTGGGATCATCTGGACGAACTGCGCTCCGTTCTGTTGAAATCGCTGGGCGTATGGGTGGTTGCTTTTGTCGGTGCTTTTTGCTGCAAGGACCGGCTCTTTGACCTGCTCTTTGCACCTGCCCATCCGGACTTTATCACCTATCGCCTGCTGAATGCTTTTTTCTTTGAGCGTAGCGGTCTTTCGACTTTCGACTTAAATTTCATCAACACGGAACTGACAGCGCCCTTCGTCATCCATCTCCAGGTAGCCATGGCTGCCGGGCTGGTAATCGCTATGCCTTTTATCGTGTACTGGCTCTACGGCTTTATCGCTCCGGCGCTCTACGAACGGGAACGGAGATACAGCACCGTGCTGGTTCTCGCATCTGTTTTGCTTTTCGGACTGGGAATCGCGTTGAACTATCTCTTGATTTTCCCCGTCTCTTTCCGCTTTCTCGGCACGTATCAGGTCACTCCGCTGGTAGTCAATCATATCAGTCTGTCTTCGTATGTCTCGCTTTTCCTCATACTGACGCTCCTCATGGGGCTGCTTTTTGAGGTCCCGCTTCTAACATGGACCCTCTCGAAGATAGGTCTTCTCCGCAAGGAGCAGCTATGCCGTTATAGGCGCCATGTCTTTGTAGGCATCCTCATCCTCGCAGCCGTCATCACCCCCACCGGAGACCCCTTCACCCTCATGCTGGTCACGCTCCCGGTCTATCTGCTCTACGAACTGAGCATCGCCCTCATCCGATAAACGAAAGCGCGGCTTGCTGTTGAGCGAGCTCCGCTCTGTGTAGCGGACTTCGTCCTGTGTAGCGCTTCGCTGTTTAACCGCCGCAGGCACTCAACCGCGACCAAAGGTCGCACTTAACCGCCGCAGGCACTCAACAATAAAAAACGCCACACTGGCATTTTTTATTTGCATATATCAGAAATTTATACTACCTTTGCACCCGCAAAAATGTATATCGCACGCATTATGATTTCGACAGAGTATATAGTTTCTTAGAAACGCTATACATTTCTAACAGACTTCACCTTCCACTTAAAGGGATTTTATTAATTGGCTATTAAATCGAATCAACAATGAAAGACGAAATTGTTTTATATAAGCCGGATGAAACTATCCAATTGGAAGTTCATTTGAAAGATGAAACCGTGTGGCTCACCCAGCAACAAATGGCGGATTTGTTCGGCACACAACGACAAGCCATCACGAAGCATCTTAAAAATATTTTTGAGACCGGAGAGTTGGATAAAATAGCAACTCGTTCCATTTTGGAACTAGTTCAAAGAGAGGGAAATCGTATGGTTCGGCGTTCAGTAGAGATTTACAATTTGGATGTCATTATCTCTGTTGGTTATCGTGTAAATACCCAGCGTGGCATCCAATTCCGTCAATGGGCTAATCGCGTCCTCAAAGACTACCTCCTGCGTGGGTACGCATTCAATCAGCGTCTCGCCAATATCGAACACCAAATGGACGAACAGCGAGCAATTCTAGCTACTCACGAGGAAAAGATTGACTTTTTCGTACGTACCTCTTTGCCGCCGGTAGAAGGAATTTTCTATGATGGAGAGATTTATGAGGCGTATTCGTTTGTGTCCGATCTCATTCGTTCAGCTAAAACGCGAATTGTGCTGATAGACAACTATATCGACGACCGAGTGCTAACCATGTTGGATAAGCGAAACGATGGCGTAAAAGCAACAATCTACACCAAGAATTTTACCAAACAATTATCGTTGGATATTGAGCAGCACAATAAGCAGTTTGCTCCCATTGATGTTGAACCGTTCAACCTTTCTCACGACCGATTTATGATTATTGATGATGTCGTCTATCATATTGGTGCGTCCCTCAAAGACCTCGGAAAAGCATGGTTCGCGTTTACCAAGATGAATGATATATCGGCTGAAGAGTTGCTGGGACGAATCAAATAATAATTTAACAATGCAATATAGAATAGATTGGTAGGAAACGAAGAAAGAATATCTCTCTCCAATGGAAAACGAACGAAGAGAAACTCATCATTGATTCTGTCCAAAATTTGCGGAAAGGTGTAAAATTATTTGCATATTCCGCGAAAAAGCAGTAAATTTGCAATCGGTTTGAGAGAAAATATAATACCTTATGAAACAAATTATAAATAAAATGTCTAATTTTACCCCACCCCCATGGGCAAAATGTTGTAAATGACAACATTTTGACACCTCCTCATAACGGGCGGCGAGTACTTTGTGTACTTGTCGCTCTTTTTTTCGCCTGTCTTGTCGTGTTCTTAGGCTACCGCCGCGGATCATCACCCAAGCCGGTGGTGCTCGACCGCGCTGTCTTTCATAACATCGACAGTATCAACCACTACGCGGACTTGGCTTTTACGACCGACGACCCCCGCGCGCTTTTCATAACCGGCATAGCTTCGCACCTCCGCTATGTTGACCCCGACTTTCCGAAGGACGCCTTTACGGTCTCGCCTGACGAGGGCGAACTTCTTCTCATCCGTGCAGCCGAGAAAGGCAGCGAGGATGCTATGACTTATATCAAATGTTTGTCGGCTCACGACAACTGGAGCCACCCCATTCCCCAAGTAAAAAAATAATATTCAATATGGCAGAAGCAAAAGAAGGTTACATTATTGACTACATTTCCGGTCAGCAGTTGAAAGCGACTCCGGAAGAAGTCGAAGCGGTGCAAGTGTTTGCACGCATTTTGGTGGAAGATTATGGTTATCCCAAAGACCACATCCAAACACGTCCGCAGTTTCACGTGAAAGTTCGTCCTTCTGACGTAAAAAAAGAATATCCGGTAGATATAGCTATATTTACCGATAGCGAGCGAACGGACGACTCCATTTCTATTATTGTGGAGTGTAAGAAGAAAAACCGTAAGGACGGTCGTAGCCAGTTGGAAAACTATATGACGCTCTCCAAAGCGCAGTTGGGAGTATGGTTTAATGGTGAGGAGCGTTTGTATCTCTATAAGAAGAATGAGGAAAACGGACATGTTATCTTCCAAGAGATACCTAACATTCCTAAGTTCGGGGAGTCAATTGATGACATTGGTGCTTTGAAACGCAAGGATCTTATACCAACCCATAACCTCAAATCCACGTTTAGAGCCATCCGAAACTATCTTGCTGCAAATGCTGTAGGGGCTACTCGTGATGAGGTTATCGCACAGCAACTTATCAATGTTATATTCTGCAAGATATTTGATGAGCGTTGGACTGCTCCTGATTCTGTTGTTAAATTCCGCGTTGGGATTAACGATAATGATGAGCAAATCAAAGAGCGAATTGTTGATTTGTTTAAGAGCGTGAAAGCTAAGTATCATGAGATTTTCACAAATGATGATTCTATTACGCTTGATGCACAATCTATTACATATATAGTTGGTGAACTTCAAAACTACTGTTTGTTGGACGCAGAGCGTGATGTTTTAGCGGACGCTTTTGAGACGTTCATTGGTCATGCCTTGAAAGGCGGTCAAGGACAATTCTTTACACCGCGCAATGTTATTCGGATGATGGTGGAGATTCTTGACCCAAAGACCACCGAAATGCTGATTGACCCGGCTTGTGGTAGTGGTGGATTTATAATTGAATCGCTTCGTTATATTTGGGAAAAGGTTCATAAACAAGCTGATAGTTTAGGTTGGTCGCATGATGCAATTCGTGAGGAAGAAGTAGATCGCGCCAACACATGTATTCGTGGTATAGACAAGGATTATTTCCTTTCTAAACTTGCCAAATCTTATATGGCTATCATGGGTGACGGTAAAGGTGGTATTTTCTGTGAGGATAGCCTTGAACGTCCCGAGAACTGGGGAGACAAAACTCGTCAGAAAATACATATGGGAGATTTTGATATTGTGCTGACTAATCCTCCTTTTGGCTCGAAGATACCTGTTACCGGTGAGGATAAACTAAAGCAATATGACCTTGCCCACAAGTGGAAGAACAAGAAGGGAACTAATGAATGGGAGAAAGGAAAATTGGCAGACAAGGAAGCTCCACAGATATTGTTCATTGAGCGTTGTTTGCAGTTATTGAAGGAAGGAGGTCGTATGGCTATAGTTCTTCCTGAAGGAATCTATGGAAACTCACAATTGGGATATATACGAAGGTGGCTACTGGAAAAGGGTCGCGTTTTGGCTATCATAGACATTCCTTTAGAGACTTTTATGCCTAATACTTCTATGAAAACAAGTGTTCTTGTTTTCCAGAAATTGAGTAAAGAGAATATTCCAGACAACTATCCTATTTATATGGCAGTTGCTGAGACTTGTGGTCATGATAGACGCGGTAATGAGACGGGGAATGATGATATTTCGCTCATAGCACAAGATTTTAAAAGATGGTGTAAAGAGAATAATGTTGTTTTCTAATATGAAGTCATTTACTATACAAAATTCTGACATAGATATAGGTTGCCGTTTGGAACCTTCTTTCTATCGATATAGTGTTATTATCAGGGAACAATGTATTGCGCAGGGCGTCTCGTTTGAGAAGTTGGGGTCTTTGTGTGAGTGTATATCAGACGGGGAACACTCAGCGATTCCGCGTATCAAAGAGGCAGGCGTACGTTATTTGTATGGCCGTAATATAAAGGATGGCATCGTTAATTTTGACCCAGAGACTGATAGTTCATACATTAGTGATGAAGATTATAAGAAATTCACACGTATTTATGTTAAAGAGGGTGATTTACTTATTACGATTGTCGGTACTGTTGGGAAAGTTGCAGTCTATGCAGAGAGCTATATCGGTAAAGCCGGTATTCCTCGACACATTGCTAAAATTAGACTGAAAAAAAATTCTTGGGCTACTCCTGAGTATGTTTTAGCCTATTTCCTTTCAAGATTGGGCAAACACCAAATAGAGAACATCACAACTGGGAATATACAGCCGCTATTATCCTTAGTGAATATCAAGTCCTTGGACATTCCAAGAATAAGCGAAGAATATATTAGTGAGTTTACGACTAAATTGAGGAAGTCTGTCGATTTAGAGACTAAGGCTCTGGAACTGATTGAATGCGCGAAAGATAGACTATATAAGGCCTTGCAGATAGACTTTGAGGAGATTGAAAGTCCTAAGATATACACACTCTCTTATTCGGACTTTAAAGATTATGAGAACTGGAACTCATCTTATTCTTTGCCATTATACCTCAATACTCAAAAAGCTATTAAGGAAAAATGGAAAACTATTACTTTAGAAGAGGTAACGCGTTTTATTAAGGGAGACGAGGTTGGAAGTGATAATTATAGTGTGTATCTAGAGAAAAAAGAAGACGATGTTCCGTTTATACGTACATCTGATATTGTCAATTATGAAGTAGACTCTTATCCTGATTTTTATATTCCAAGGGAGATATACACTGAGTTAGATCAGGGAATTGAAACTGGGGATATCCTGTTTACTAATGACGGTAAGATTGGTCAAGTGTGTATAGTGACAGACATGGATAAGTTTATATTACAAAGCCACATAAGAGCAATACGACTAAATAAAAAAGGAAGAGACGAATATCATTTGACTCCAGAATATCTATTTACCGCTCTTTCTTTGAGGGAAATAGGTATTTATCAAGCAAAGAGATACACGGTGATACAATCTACTATACCTACTATGGCAGGAAATTTGCCAAAAGTGGAAATACCTATCGTGGATGATGCTGCCATGCTTGAGATCACAAACTTGGTTCGAGAGGCATTCAAACTCAAAGCTGAGCGCAAGAGATTAGTAGCTGACGTCCGCAAGACCATAGATAGTTATTTTGATATATAATGCTACTCGAAGAACTGACACCGAATTGGCAACGGGAGAACATCCCAGATGAGCCACTTACGCCCGACCTGTACAAGATTTTCTGTCGCGGCTATTGCGCCGACTGGGAATGCCGCTATGAGCCTATTTCCTTAGGCGATGGCTGGCACTATATCTATCGCTCCGGTTGGTTGCTTAAGAAATTCCGTTACCAACTTCGCGAGGATGGTCTCTACCATATTGAGGAACATTATACTACCGACAAAGAGAAAGGGCGCAATCTCCTCCACGAAATACTCATTGAGGGTTATTGGGAACGACCGATCTTTATAGAACGTAAATCAGAATGATATAATTTTATAACATGCTCCCTTGTGCACGCATAGAACACGGCGAATTCTTCCGCAACAGAGCCTCCGAACGGGAACTCTGTCAGGACTTCCCCGGCGATAAGATCCTTATCGACGGACTGCATTCCATGCAGGTGCATCTATGGAGCAACGGGCTAAACATCGAGATTCCGGTGGTGAAGGTCATGAACGCCGCGCATTATCTGGCTGCGTATATGTTCCGAACCACCTGCTCCGGAGACCAGACCGAGTACGACACGCTCGCCTATTGCTCCGTCGGACACGACAAGAGACTGATGCTCATCTCGATCATCGTCCTGGCGGCTATGTTGCAACGCACCGAGGGCTTACGCGCCGGACAATGCCGAGACATCCTCATCGAGAACAGAAACGAGGATTTTGAGGAAGGAGTGACCCTCTACGAGCGCTTCCTCAGATCGGCGGAGAAGCGTTTCGCCGAGGAGAATTTCCTCACCGACATACCTGCCGTCATTGAGCAGATGAAAGAGAAAGACGCGCTCATCAACAGGCAGGCACAGCAGATTCAACAACTACAATATACAGTTACAACGATGGAAAAACAGCAAAACAACCAATACAACAATTGTGTTATTTATCAGGCACCGGTCTATAACACTACCACTACGAACAACTACTACGCCTCTGCCGCCGCTCCCGGTCAGAGCCAAGAACACCGTCCGCCACAGGACGAAAAAGAACAGGCTAATGTGGAAGATATCACACCCGTTGAAACATCTGAAACACTATTCTGCCGAATAACCCAAGCCGCCTACGACAAAGGAAAAGCGCAACAGGTAGAAGCAGAACTCAAGTCCGCTTGCACCTCTGCTCCCAAACTCGTCAAAGCGATTCGTACCAATGAAGCACTCGGATATCTTGACACAAAAAATCTTTCTTCTGTTGAGTTATACAACCTGCTAAATGAGCACTTTGGATTAACTTTCAGAGTGAGAACTTTTCAAAATTATCGCAGTAAATAAACGCTGCGTTTCTCTGCGTTTTTCTGCGTCAAATCTGCGCTAAATCTGCGTAAATTCTGCGTTTTATTGCGTTTCATTGCGTAATGCAGTCACAATTTCTGTGGCTGCTTTTTTTATGCTACCTTTGCAGCCGAATTCGAATCACAACCCGGCGCCGGGTTATTTGTTTAACACTTTTAACCCACTCGCACGGCACGAGCATAAACAATGCCG
>OCTX012247632.1_pt1 | contig 21288 bp, 12 predicted proteins | sample 1539691 | NCBI WGS metagenome assembly OCTX01 (sample SAMN02144231, study PRJEB22623) | gut metagenome | biome: sheep rumen | host: Ovis aries | place: New Zealand
GGTGCGGCCTCAGGCCGTGATGCCGTTCTGCTGGGCGACGAGTCCGGCGGCTCCGTACATCTTGCGGAGCTTCGGCTTTTCGATCTTGCCTGTCGGGTTGCGCGGCACTTCCGCGAAGATGACCTTGCGCGGGCGCTTGTAGCGCGGGAGATCGAGGCAGAAGTCGTTGAACTCCTGCTCGGTAAGCGACATCCCCTCCTTGACGGACACAATCGCCGCGGCGATTTCGCCGAGGCGCGCGTCGGGAAGTCCGATCACGGCGACGTCCTTGACTTTCGGGTTCGAGCGGATGAAGTCTTCGATCTGCACAGGATACAGGTTCTCGCCGCCCGTGATGATGACGTCCTTCGCACGGTCGACGAGGTATATGAAGCCGTCGCGCTCCTCGGCCATGTCGCCGGTGAGGAGCCACCCCGGCTCCTTCATTATCTCGGCCGTCGCCTCGGGGTTGTGGTAGTACTCCTTCATGACGCCCGGGCCCTTCAGCGCGAGCTCGCCCACTTCGCCCGGCTTCACGGGGGTGACGCCGTCCGGACCGACGATCTTCGTCTCCCACCCGAAGCCCGCGACGCCAATCGCGCCGACGTGGTCGATGTTCTCGATGCCGAGATGAACGGCACCAGGGCCAGTCGACTCGGAGAGCCCGTAGTTCGTGTCGTAGTCATGGTGCGGGAAGACGGCCTTCCACCTCTTGATGAGGGCTGGCGGAACCGGCTGAGCGCCGATGTGCATGAGCCGCCACTGGTCCAGCTTGTAGTCTTCGAGCTTGACGTCGCCGCGCTCGATTGCGTCGAGAATGTCCTGCGCCCACGGAACGAGAAGCCATACGATGGTACACCTCTCCTCGCTCGCCGCGCGGATGATCCACTCGGGCTTCACGCCCTTCAAAAGCACCGCCCTGCCGCCGACGAGGAAGGAGCCGAACCAGTGCATCTTCGCGCCGGTGTGGTATAGCGGCGGGATGCAGAGGAAGCAGTCGTCCTTCGTCTGGCCGTGGTGCGCCTGCTCGACGCGGCACGAGTGCAGGAGGCACCTGTGCTGGAGGACAATCGCCTTGGGGAAGCCGGTCGTGCCAGACGAGAAGTATATCGCCGCCTCGTCTTCGGGCACCATGGGAATCGTCGGAGACTTCGACGAACAGTATCCGAGAAGCGCGCGATAGGACATCGCGAACGTCGGGCAGTCGTCGCCGACATAGAAGCGGTCGCGCACGGCGGGAACGCGGTCGATTATCTGCTCGACGCGCCCAGTGAACTCGGGGCCGAAGACAAGCGCCGCCGCATCGGAGAGCGAGAGGCAGTACTTTATCTCGTCGGCCGTGTAGCGGAAGTTCAGCGGCACTGCCATGCAGCCCGCCTTGAGGATGCCGAAGTAGACGGGCAGCCACTCAAGGCAGTTCATGAGGAGTATCGCGACCTTCTCGCCGCGCTTGTACCCTCGGCTCAGAAGGAGGTTCGCGAAGCGGTTCGCCTTCTCGTCGAACTCTCGCCACGTCATCTCGCTCCTGAACGCCTCGATGGGCGAGCTCTCGATGAGCGAATATTCGCGCCAGGTGGTGTGGCGGGACTCAAGCTCCTGCGGGTTTATCTCGACGAGCGCGACGTCATTTGGCCACTCCGTCGCATTGCGCTCAAGTATCTCTGTTATATTGCGGAAATCCGTCTTCATGCTCACTTCTCTTTCGCCTTCTCCTTCGCTGCCTTCGCCTTCTCCGCGGCCGCCTTCTTGAGCTCAGAAACCGCCGCCTTATACTCCTTCGCGGCATCGTCCTTCGGCCACGTCTTTGCGAAAAGGTCTATGAGCTTGATCGCCTCTGCGGGATCGGCCTCGCGGTAAAGCGCGATATCCTCCTTTATGTCGTTCTTGGCGCTTTCGATGGCGGAGATAATCTCCGACGCCTCGTTCGCGACATTGGGATCCTTGTCGGACCTCTTCTTCTCAAGCGCCTTAATGGCATTGGTTATGTTCTTGCCAAGCTTGAGCTGGCCGGCCATCCCCTTGAACTTCTTGAACTCGACGTCCCCGCACAGGCTCACCGGCATGCCGATCGCCGTCATCGCCTCGACGCTCTTCTGCGTAGCGTCCTTCATTCCGGCGCCGGAGTACACCACGGTGCCCCGGTGGTTGATGACGCAGAAGTACGGCGTCTTCCAGTGCGTGGGCGGAGGGTCCATGTCGAGCTTGTAGTAGACAGGGAACGTCACCTTGCCCTTCTCGACCGCCGCCTTGATCTTCGCCTCGTCCTTCGCCCCGCCGTAGGTGCCGATCACCGCGAACTTCTTCGTCTTGAACGAGTTCCACACCTTCTCGACCTCGGGCAGGTACTTCACGCTCGCTTCGTCCGCCGCGTCCCAGTAGTACAGCAGGACGGCCTTGCCGAGCAGGTCGTCCTCGGTGAGCTTCGGACCGGACAGGTGGGACTTGTCGTCGAAGTTCTTCCACTTCATCGCGCCGCTCGCGCACAGCGCCGCCAGCGCACAGGCCGCGACAACCACAGTCTTCTTCGTCATCATTTTTCTCCTTGTTTCGTAGAGCTTTCGTCCGCCGGCTTCAGCATCGCCGCCGTCCATGTCAGGTCCGCAATGCAGTTCTTCGCCTCCTGGGCGACGAACGGGTTCTCGCTCTTCTTGAGGTCGGCGGAAAGCTCTATCGCCTTCTCGACCTTCTCGAGGTTGAGCCGCTTCGCATTTGTGTCCTTGAAATCGTAGTCCTTGGCCTGCTGGGCAATGCGCTCAAGCTTCGCGACGCGCCGAATGTCGCTGTCCTCGTTGAACTTCGCCCAGACGTCGTCGTATGCCGCCGCTTCCTTCGGATGCGACTTGCGGAACTCCTCTATCTCGACAAGCGCCTTACCGGGGAGGACCTTTATGTCGTAGTCGATGTAGTGCTTCCACTGCTTCACTGTCGTCGGACTGCGCATCGAGATGAGGGCGCTCGCGATTACTCCAGACGCGCGGCGGTCGTCGGTGCCGCAGTAGAGTATCCGCCCCGTGCCGCCGATAATGTACATGAAGCCGATGTGAACGGGATCGGTGGCCTTCTGCTCCTCCGTGCGCACGATGTCGGCTTCCTTGTAGATGGGGAACGTGAGCTTGAGCCCGTCGGCGATGCGCTTGATCTTCTCGGCGCCCGCAGTGCCGCGGTGGCTGCCAATGAGGACAAACGGCTTCATCTTGAAAGTCTGCCAGACTTCTTCAAGGCGGCGCATCCCGTCTACTCCGCTCTTGTCGCCGTAGTCGCGGTAGTCAAGGCAGACGACCTTGCCGCGCAGATAGCCGGCAGAGGCCATGCGGCCCGCTAGGTAGTGCGCTGGATCGACGTTCTCCCATTCGACCGGATCAGCCGCAAATGCAGACGACGACAGCATTGCGGCAAAGATCAGCGCGATTGCGTATGTGGCCGACTTGGCGCCTTCGCCAAATGAAATCAAACCATTTGTCTTTTTCATGCTCCAACTATTATACCACTTTTTGGTATAATTTGGGATGTGAAATTCTGCCTGCATACTGTCTTCGCGCTTTTCGCGGCTACGGCGGCGATCGGCGCAGAAGCGCCCGCAAAGAGCGTGGCGGCGCCTGTGACGCCTCCCGCGAAGCCTGCGAAACCCGCAGAAACGCCGAAAAAGCCGCTTATCCCGGCATCGGAGTGGAAGATGATACGCCAGATCGCCGTCAACTACGACTTGAGCGACGAGGCGACATGGCTCCTTGCGGCAATCCGCCGCCACGAGAACGGCCGCCCGGGGCTAGAGTTCGGCGTCGGCGGGCCGATGGATTCCGGGCACAAGGCGCACCGCTACCGCGATGGCGTCAAGTCGTTCTACGTGCAGGGATACTGGGCGGCAGGGACGATCCGCAAGCACTACACCGGCGATCTCACCGCGTTTGGGAAGCGCTACAATCCTCCGCACGCCGCGAAGTGGACGACGGCCATCACCTCGCTTATAAAACGCCTCAAGACAGAAAACAATTCAAAACTCCCCGGCACCAAGCCCGGGAAGAAAGTCATCGATCTGCCGTAGGTTCGAAACGGAAGTTTCGGAAGACGATGCCGGAGCGCTCGTCCTGCGGCATGTCGAGAATCTGGAAGATAAACCGCTTGATCTCGACGGCATTTTCTGGGACATGCTTAGAGAACGGAACCCGCACCGTCTGCCACGTCCACGGATCGTCGTCAATCTTGCCGCCGTCCACAAGAACCCTTACCTTGTCGAGCTTCGGGCGGTCTTCGCTTCCGTCGGCGTTCTTGAATACCGCCGACGCCCTCAGCCGCTGGCGTCCAGAGCCGCGCGTCCCGAGAGGCGTCCGGCCGGAGTTCACCTCGAAGACGAGATCGCAGCCGCTCCTGAGTCCCCCCGGCACACCCGCCGCAGGTCCATCGACGGGAAGCGGCTCCGTAAAACGCATCTGCAAGGCGGCCCAGTGCTTCTCGTTGTCGGCAACGGCAAGTTCGATTCCTCCGTCGCGGCGAATCGCCCGCGCACCGTCCTGCGCCTCGGGATCGAAGCGCCTCAGCTCGAGCGGCTTGTCATTCACGCGTCGCCATGCCACGCGGAAGCCCCGCAGGACAAGCGTCGTCGCGCATCCAGGATTCTTGTCGCCGCGCTGCTGGATTCCGATGGAATTCAACACCCCCTTGGCGTAGTCGAGCGGAACCGATGCCCGCCAAGTTCTGTCGCCAGTCTTCCGCAAGAACGGCGAAAGCACATGATAAGCGCCGTCCCCTATGCGTATCTGCATAGGTGCAAGCGGCGCACCGTCTGTATCAATATCGAACTCGAGGTCTGCTGCAAGCGCCGTTTCGTCCGCTGCGACGGCAGACTTCCAGTCGATGTTTACGCCAGGCCAGCCGTGGGCTTCGCCAAAGTCGACAGTTACGGATTCGCCCGAAGTTGTCGTCTTTACTCCGCCCCAGACACGCGTCTTCGGCGCAGCCGCGAAAGCCGCCGCCCCGCATCCGTCCACTGGCGTCTCTGCAGTGATTGCGGCGACGTGAGCGGCAAATCCGCCGCCGCAGGAAATATCGAGCGACGCTATCGTCTTTTCTGGATACGGATTCTCCCAGCGTGAGACCCAAAAGCCCCTGCGCTTCCGATCGCTCCACCCTGGACAACATTCGAACGACTCGGGGAGAGGCGACGAGCATTTAGCGAGGTCGAGGTCGCCGAAACCGCCAAACGACTTCGCCGCAAAGACAGCCGTCGTCCCGTCGGCATAGCATACAGAATACTTAATCTCGTCGCCAGGCTTTGCTCCATCGCCCGCATGGAGGAAGTATAGCGACGAAGCGCGGAGATTGACGCCGATTCCCGAAACCGACTGCGGAAGCCCGCCGCCAAGTTTCACGCACGAGCGGTCGCCATTCTGGTCTGGCCTGATGAAATCAAACGGCACGCCAGCGCAGTCGGTCGCGCCCCACGGAGGGCTCTTGACGATGCCGCCGAGGGCAACATTCGCCTGCTCGCGGATGTCTATCGTCCTCACGCGGGCGCGGTCTACGCAAAACGGCGCGACGGAAGCAGAAGCGCTCTCCTTGAAAAGCGCCTCTGCGCGCGCGAAGGCCTCCTTCAGCGTCTCGTGCGAGAGACTGCCGTCCTTCGCCGCCGCGTTCCACGCCGCAGGCGCGCTTTCGAGCGCGGCTGCAATGTCCTTCTCACACTTCCCGCCTCGCAAGACAACTGGATCGGACGGCGGCAGGACGAGAAGCGCGGCGCCTCCCTTGCCGCGGCCAAGGACTACGCGCCTCGACACATCGACAAGCACTGACGAAGCAAATTCTTCGCCTGGGACAAACCACACGGCCTTTGGCGCAAGTGTGCCGTTTATGACGACAAATCCGGTGTCGCCGCCGGGAAGCCGCGCAGCATGGACCTCGATGCCGTCTACACTTGCACCCGATACGAGATCGCGCGTCTCGCAGGTGGCGTGAATCCCGCGACCCTCCGCAATCGCGGCAAGAAGCCGACCTTCGTCGCCACGCATCGGGAATCTGACACCGACATAGACAACTTCGCCCTTCCCGACCTTCCGACGCGCGACAGCGACATGCCCGTTTGGAAGCGATGCAAGCGTCTCCCAGCCGGCGCCTTCATTGAACTTCGCCTCTCTATAAGGAACGGCCTCGTACTCGAGTCCATTTAAAGAGAACTTCGCCGCCTCGCCGAAGACGGCACTGCCGAGAGCGATTCCGGGAAAGCCGCGTTCCGACTCTTCACGCTGCCCGCCCCACTCGTCCAACTGCATCGCCTCCTGCACGAGGACGAGAGTGCCGCCCGCCTTCACCCACGACTCGAGCTGCGCCGGAGTCTCGTCGTATACTGCGTCGACTCCAGCCGAAACGAGAACGCGGTAACGATCGAGGCGTCCCGACTTAAGCTGCTCCTCGAACACGGCGTCAAGAGGAATGTGCGCGTCCACGGCCAGCGCGTTCGCACATGTCTCGGCGTAGGCCGCGCACTTGCGGGAGGAAGTCGACGGCAGGCGGTAAGTCGGCATCGAGAACAGCGTGGCGACGCGCTTCGACTCCGCAAGGCCGCGCAGGCGCGGCGCGAAGAGGTCCTGCATGGCGAAGATGTCGCGCTTCGCGTTCATTATGCCGACGAGCTCCTGCGGCGGCACGCACACCGGGTTGAGTCCGAGCCACGGGTATCTCTCGCTCTGGCGTTTCAGGCTCTCCTCGGGATTCGCCATGTCGATTTCGTTCAGCCGGCGCTCCCACTTGAAGTAGTAGCTCGCGTTGAGCCCACGCGCCCACTGGGTAAGCAGTCTCGATCGGTGGCTTGTACGCGTATGTCCGAGATACGCCTCGCCGTCAATCATGGGCTTGCCGTCCGAGAGTGCGCGCAACGCGATGTCGGCGTAGAGACTGCCACCGCCGGTCGGCATCATCGTCACCTCGCACAGATTGTACGCAGCAGCAGTCGGGACAATGTTGTGTATATGCGACATCGGCTGGAAACAGAACCGCGCCGAGGGATCGACCTCGCGGATCGTCTCGATGCCGAGCCGTACGCCAGACATGAAGCACTCCTCGCGGAACTTGTGCCACGCGACAAAAAGGCCTGCGCATTCGTTCGGCGACTTGAACGCGGCGGCGGCCTCGAACGAACCGTACGACGACTTCCACGCGCTGTCCATCGCGGCGGCATCGCCCTTCCATATCTTCGACAGGAACGCGGCAAATGCGCCGCGCGCGGCGGGAGAAGTGTCGTGGTAGCTCGGCTCGTTGAAGAGCTCGTAGACATATGGCTTCGCGCCATTGGCCTTAAGTTCCTCCGCGCCCGAACGCCACATGTCTCGCCAGAGATCACGCCCCTCAGGTGTAATGAGACTGTAGTAGATGAAGTGACAGTCCTTCACGAACGCGCTCTCGTCGGGCGTTTTGCCCTTTATGTAAGTCATCCCTCCGTGCGACCATGTCGCGGAAGTGAAGTCGACAACCATCGGCAGCCCCGAGTGCCAGTAGTTCGCCGCGACGTTCCAGTGGACGCCGTTTCGTGCCTGGTAGTTGCGCTTCGGGTCGCGGTACTTGGTGAGCCACGACGACGAGACCTCGCCGCCGGACGTGTCGAATCCGAGGCGCTGGAGATACGCGCGGTCCGGCGTTCCCTCGTACACCCATGCGAATTCGTCAGGATAGCCAGGTCCGTGAACGAGCGAATCGGAGCCGTAGTGGACATAGTAAAGGTTGCCGATAAGGAAACGCGGCTTCCCGCCGATGAGAAAGTTGCCGTCCGCGCCGATCTCGAACGACGCGCCCTCCGGCATCATGAGCGACGGCTCGGTCTCGCCGAGCTTCGGCGACGCAGGGGCCGCCTGCCCCATCAGCTCAAACGCCACACATACAACAACCGCTCCGCAGAGCACCCGAACCCTCCTCATGTCATTTCTCCTTATTCTGCAGACGGGAGGTAAACGCACGGTCAGCGAAGTCGAGCGTCCATATCCAGTCGATCGCGGAAATTCCATGCTGGCCGCCGCGACGAACGTAGCCAAGCGACTCACCGACAAGGGAGGTGTCGTAGTTCGCCGGGAATTCGCCTTTGGGAAGGCCCTTCCGCCCAAGGAACTCCCACACAGGAGAAGCGGCCCTTGCGGCAAGATACTCGCCCTTCGTGTCGAACCATCCCGAGTTGAAGCCCTCTATGAGCAGCGCGCGCGGCGCAACTGCCGCGATCAGCAGATGCTGGTCGAACTTCATCGACTGCTCGTTGTCCGCGTATTTCGCGTATGCCCTGCAGTACCAGTGCGGGAACGCCCTCATCTCGGTCGAGACATTCTCGCCGAAGTCGCGCTTGGCAAGCGGACAGCCGCCGCCGCCCGTCTGGTTGACGACGCAGACCGCAAACCGCTCGTCACGCGCCGCCGCGAGCAGCGCCGCCTTTGCAAGCCGCGAAGAGCCGGTGACGACGTTGCGCCATGCGTCGATCTCGGGGATGCGCCCCGCGAGGTCAAGGCCGCGCGAAAGCGTCCATGCCCACGCGCCAAGCGACGTGATGTTGTCGTTGCGGCTTTCGTCGCGCTTTGGCCACAATTCGAAGATGCGCGTGTAAGCAAGCTCCTCGGGGTTGCCTCTTCCGACTTCCACGTCCGGCGAGACCTGCGCATAGCAGGCCGTGAGAAGCGCATAGCCACGAGCCGTAATAAAGTCGGCAAGGATGACGGAACCCGCCCTGGTATCGCGCATCGCCCCGTTTTCTGACTCCTCAGGCGACAATTTGCTCGACGGCTTGCGCCATTCGCCCTCCGGCAGCTTCACCTCGCTTTCGTCGAGAACCGACTGGTTGCCGCGATAGTTGAGCATAAGCACGACAGGAACCTTGCCTATGCCCTCGCAGACGACCTTTCCGTCTTTCTTCACGGGGTCATCGCCCTCGGGACGATTGGGCAGGATGAGCAGCCAGTCGACGAACGGCCCCGACTTGTCGACCCTGAACCACATTCTGTACTGGCGGCGCATGCCGAGCCCCGCGAACGTCGGCCCTTCCTCGACGAGTTCCGTCACGACCGCCTCGGGCGCAGGCGGCTCCATGCCGTACATCTCCTTGGCGAAAATGCCAAGTATCTCGGCCCGACGCGCCGGCCATTCCTCAGGGCCGGAAAGCTTGCGTCCGTCTGCGAAAGCAAGCGGGTCTTCAAGCGCATACGGCGCGACCTTCGACTCGTCGTAGTTCGGCGGACGGGCCGATGCGTCAAATGAGGAAACGGCGAACGCCGCTGCGAATGCGACTGCGGTGAATTTGCTCATTCGTAACTCTCTCCGACATGCCTTAATTGGCGACAATTATACCATAATCTGCCGTGTCGGACGCACGGAAGTCATCGAGCGCAACCGCCCCGAAAATGACGGCTTATGATCATATCACAATCCGACAGTTGCCGCGCTCAACAACCCCCATCCACCCTTCCAAACATTAGAAAACAGGTCAGCCCTAAATTCTAATGTTATGGCAAAAGCGGTATTTACAAATCTCCCGCGCGGCTCCGCACTACTTCGCGGTGTAGTGACGCTTCACGGTTTCAGCCGCCATCTTTGCGTTGCGGTGGCGGTCGTAGAGCCCTGCGAGGTTGAACGCGAGCGGCTTCAGGCGAATGTCGCTTCCGCCGCGGAAGTAGGTGCGCGCGTCGCAGAACTGCCAGACTGTAAAGCCGGCGATCTCGGGCGATGCCTTCACGATCTTCAGCCAGTGGTCGAGGTATTCGCTCTGGTATTCCTCCGTCCACTGCGCGGCCATCGGATCGTGGCAGCCGTAGATCGAATAGCACCCGGTCTCGCCGACGATGATCGGCTTGTCATCGCCGTAGGTCTTACGAAGGTACTTCACGCAGGCGTTGAAGCGGTCCTTGATCGTCTTGTTGAGCGACTCTGGGGTGGACGCGCGCGCGGAATCCTGGTGCCAGCCAGGATACGTGTTGAACGCGATGAAGTCGAGGTTCGAAGCGCAGATGCCGTCAGTCGGGTGAGAACTCGCGTATGTCACGAGATGCCCCGTGTCCTCAGCGCGGATCGTCTCGACAAGCAAGTTGGCAATGGCAATTCCACTTTTCATGTTCGACCCGAACTCGTTGAGGAAGCCGTTGATCACGACGGAAGGATGGTTGATCGACTCCTTCACCATAAGCCGCGTCTGCTCCGCCTGCGCCGCCATGAAGCCGGGGTCGTCGAGTTCGCCGTAGTTGCCCCAGCCGAGCGACTCCTCCCAGACCATAAGCCCCACCTCGTCGCAAAGCGAGAGGAAGTCGTCGCACTGCGTGTAGTGTGAGCCGCGGATGTAGTTGCAGCCGATGGACTTTATGAGCTGGACGTCGCGGAGCATCGTGGGAAGCGAAGTCGCGTAGCCGTCCTCGGGATCTGAGTCGTGGCGATTGACGCCTTTGAGCCACACCTTGTTGCCGTTGAGCCAAAGCGCCTTGTCGTGCGCGGCGAACTCGCGTATGCCAAAGCGCGCAGAGACGGAACCGAGCGCGCCAGCCGCGACGGTCACGCGGTGGAGGTTCGGGCTCTCGGGACTCCACAGCTTGAACGACGGCACTTCGAGGCGTGCGCGCCCATCGGTAAAGCGGACAGTTTTCGCAGCGCCACCATCAAACGAAACTGTCGCGTCGAGCGATGCGGGAAGAGCGCCCTTCGCCTCAAGCGCAAGCTCGACCGTGCCGGTCTTGTAGTCGCGCGTCCTGACGACCACGCGGTCAAGCTCCACTTCCGCATGCTGAAGCTTTAGCTCAACGCCGTGGTAGAAGCCGCCCGAGAGGAAGAAGTCGTAGAACCCCTTGAAGACGAGATCCTTGGAGCCGGAGAGCCGGTTGTCGAGCGCAACGACGAGAGTGTGTTCACCAGCGGCGAGGGGACCGAGCGGAATCTCGAGCGTAGAATAGGGAAGCTTCGACACCGCGACTTCTCGTCCGTCAATGAAGAACTTCGCCTGAAGCCCCATGCCCTTCACGACGAGCCACGCGTCCTTGGCCGCCTTGTCGAGCGTGAACGCGCGACGATAGTGCGCGAGGCCGCGCTGCGCATACCACTTCGGCATCAGGTCGAAGCATCCCGGCACGACCATCTTGTCTGTTGCCTTGAAGTCGCTCGTCGCCGACGAGAGCTTTGAATCCCTCGCGAACGAGAAGTCCCATGTTCCGTTGAGCGAAATCCGCTCAAGTTCCGCACGCGCCGTAAACGCCGCGGCCAAAAGCGCGGCACAAGCAATAGTCTTTTTCATATCTCCGCTTTCCTCCTTGTCTTTCTACATGGTCAAATCCCGCACCAAACTCTCGCGAAACACTCGTCTACCGAAGCGAAACCGATAACTTAACCGGCAGTTCCTCTACCACCCAGTGCTTGGTGCCGCTGGTACCAGTCGTCCACTTCCCGATGGGCTTCACGCCGGCGAGTCCGAGCTCCTTGGCGGCGGCGACGGCCGTCGCCTGTTCCGTGCCTTCGAACGGCAGGACGCGCTCGTCCGTCTTCCATTCCGCCGCGTGCTTCCAGGCGGCAACGAGGACCCAGGAGGAGACGGGGGACGTCACTGGCTGAAGTGCCGTGTCGGCGACCGAGGTGGGCGGCGGGCCGTAGAACCAGATGACGCGCGATCCCGCATGGTAGCGCAAGGATTCGCCCCCGAGCGTCGTCAGGGTCGCAGGAAGTCGGATTTCAGACACCTTCTGCAAGTCCACAAGGGCATAGTTTGGCAGCTCGGTGAAGATGGACTTCGAGAAGTCGAGAGGGGTTTCCAGAACCTTGCACATTCGGAACGCCTCCTTGCCCAGTGTGGTCAGTCCAGGGCACCCTTCGGGCAGGGTGATGGTCTTGAGCGAGGTGCAGTTGTAGAAACACAGCTGACCGATGGACTTGATGCCGGAACCGACCACGACATTGGTTAGGGACGCGCACCCCGCCACGGTATTGCCGTACATGGTTTCGAGCGAGTCGGGAAAGGTGATGGACGTAAGTCCGGCGATTCTTTCCAGCGCCCCATTGTTCGAGGCTTTGATGATGACGCCGCAGTCCCCCGCCACGTCCGTCAGGTCGAGGTCTCCCGAGCCGGCGACATAGCCGGATCCGTTGGCGCCCGAATATTTACCGAGGTTCCAATTGTCGTCGGAATACTTGTAGACGCCGATCTTCCAGTTGCCATCGGTGATGACATGCGTGCAGCCAGACGGCGCACCATCCGTAGTGACCGTCCAGGCGGCGACGGCTGGGAGTGCGAATGCGCAGAGCGCTACGGAATACAATGTCCTTACCACAGCAATTACCTCGTAAGCATTATCGCACAAATAACATAAATCCTCGACTGCTAAACTGTATAAGCCAGTTCTTGTAACCGCCGGACGAAATTGTGCTCCATCCAAGAACTGCCCCGCCTGGATAGCCAGGCATTCCCCTGAGGTATGTCTTCGGGTAATCAGAGAGTGTCTTGTCCTCCTCCGTAAGCGGCGTAAAGTCGGTCGCAATCCAGGCGGGATAGCGGGCGACATCCGCAACGATGAAGAACCTCTTTCCGGCGTCGCCGGGCTGGACGGGCTTGAGCGCATTTTCCCCGAACGTCGGCTTGTCGCCTAGAAAGACGTAAATCTGGTTCCACGCCGCCTGGCCGAAGAGTGCCTGCTTCCCTACAGTTTGCAGAGTCTTCGGAAGCGTAATCGGCCGAGGCTTTCCGTCAGGGCCTGTGCAATGGATGTCGTATAGCGTTCGTTCTGGAAGACTCGTGAAGGTTGCCCCTGAAAAGTCAAGACCATGATTAAGCCGCAGTTCTCGGAAGGCGTCGGTTCCGGTTGATGTGAGATTCATTTTCGAAGGCGAGATTGTCCTTAAGTGTCCACACTGATAGAAAACTCCGCTTCCGCCTCCCGCAACCGTGTGAAGATCGGGCGAGAAAACCGCATTGGTAAGCGCGCCGTCGTGGTAGAAGCAGGAGTTCCCAAGCGAGACAACAGATGGCGCGAGAACCTCTTGCACGCCGTCGCAGTTGAAGAAACAGCTTTCCGGGAGGGATGTTACAATCTCAGGGATTTCGATGCGCCCTTCGACGCGCTCGGCGTCGCCGCGCTTGTAGAACGTGGCAAACGCATTTGCTTCACGGAACGGCGAGGTGCTTCCCATCGACGCGAAGCCCGCGCCGGCTTCGACCTCGACAATCGTCCTGTTCTCCTGGAAGCAACGGCCGCCAAGCGTAGTGATGCTGTCGGGCAAACGCACTACGGCAGGGCCGGCACCTGCGGCGAGGCCGAAGAAGGCCTTGTAGTCGACAACCGACGGGGTGAGACCTGTGTCCGTATTGAGAGTCGTCATATCGAGCGTTCCGCCCGCGACGCAAAGCTTGGGCGCGAGGTTGGTGACATTATTCTCGACGAATACATGCATCTCCCAGTCGCCGTCCGTTACGACTGTCGTCTGGACCGTACCGTTGTTATCCGGTCTGCTGTAGGTGCTCTTGCCGCTGATCCACCAGGTGAGCGTCGGGTCGAGGAAGAAGAGCCAGTTGGACGAACCGACCGCACCGAGCGTCGTCCACCCTTGGTAGATGTTTCCGAGATAGTCCGTCTCAGACTGCATTTCAGAGGTTGTCGGCGTAAAGCCACTTGCCTTCCACGCGGAAAGCAAGTCCCCGTCTTCAACGCGGACTATATAGCGCGAACCTGCGGCATTGGCCGACGGCTGTAGCGCGGCATCACCGAAGGTGGGCGGATTACCCGCAAAGGAAACACTCGCACCGGGTGCGATGTTCTTGAACGCAGCGGCTCCGACGCTCGTAACGCTCGCGGGAAGCTTCACGAGCGAAACACCAGTGCAATTCTCGAAAAGCGAGGCGGGGATGGCCGTAATAGACAAGCTTGTGAAATCCATCGTCTGCGTGAGCGCCGTACCGCGGAAGTCGGCTTCGCCGAGCGCGGCGAGCGCGCAAAGATCGCCGGCAAACGTCGCAGTCGCAAGTGCGGAGCAACCGTCGAAGACGCGTGCGCCAAGGGATGTAACGCCAGGTCCGGCGAACGATGTGAACTGAGTGCAGCCCGCGAAAAGCGCGTCAGCGAGCGTTGTCGCAGCCGCGGGCAGCACAAGCTTGTTGGCGACGACGTTCTGAGAGGAGAGCCCTAGCTCCGTCAGCGCCGTGCAGCCCTCGAACGCGCCGACGCCGGCACTGTCCCAGGAGAACGTCGCGGGGAGGACGACTTTCGCGAGCGCCGTGCAGTTGCTGAACGCGTGCGCACCGAGCGCATCCGCGCCAGCGGGGATCGTGATGCCGGAAAGCTTCTGGCAGTCCGAGAACGCGCCTTCCGCGAGGCCGGCAAGCGGCAGGTCCGTGTCGTCCTCAATCTTCCCGAGGTCGAGCGGCTCCGCCGTTGGAGCTGTGGCCGAGAGGCACCGCGCCATATAGCCGCCCGCGCCGTTCGGCGTGAGCGAAAGCGTCCAGTATCCGTTCGTCGAGGAAATGGTCACGACACCAGCACCATCCGTCCCAACCACCTCCCAGTATGTCGGCCCCTTAGGCAGGTTCTCCTGCACAAGCCAGTTCCACCAGCCAGAAGTCGAGACACCAAGCGTGGACTTGCCGAGAGTCTGCGGTCCGGGATAGGACGCTTCGTTCAGCAGCGACGGATCGTCCTCGACGGATGTGAAACCGCTCTCTGTCCAGGTCGGGCACTTTTTCGCGTCGACATACAGGATGTTGTGCGATGAGGCACTGCGGGGTTCTAACGCCTTGTTCCCCAGAGATGTAGGAGCCTCGCCGAGGAAGCGGAGCCGAACGAGGGAGGTGCGGCCGTTCTGCTGCTGGTCGAACGCCTGCGAGTCGAGTGTCTTGAGTGTCACTGGCAGCGTGATCCGGCATCCGTCCTTCATCTTGATGCCGTAGAAGCCGGAGGACTGTATCGCTGTAAATGTAGAAGCGGAGAAGTCGAGGTCATGATCGAGCGGGAGTTCGCGAAAGCAACTCTGGCCAATATTAACAGTAAGCACCATGTTCGAGGGAAAGAACGACGACAGAACCCAGTCCATGTAGAACGCGCCGTTCGAATTTCCACTCGTCACGGAATAGAGCTCTGGCGAAAGCTCAACCGACTCAACCTTGGCGCACTGGTAGACGGCCGCCTGACCCACCGACTTCACGCCGCGGGCGATCAGATGCAGGAATTGGTTGCAGTTCTCAAACGTGTAGTTCGGGAGCGACGGGACGGCGTCCGGCAGTCGTATCGTCCCTGGAACTGGCGTCTCACCACGCACGTAGACCGTGTAGAGCGAATTGCATTGGGAGAAACCGTGCGAGTTAGCGAAAGAGGCAAACGATGTGCCAAGTTCGACCGTGACGAGTTTTTCACAACGCTGGAAGCACTGCTGGCCAATTTTGGTCACCTCGTCCGGAAAATGGATTTCGGTGAGGCCCGTCATGAGGACAGCGTAGGTGGAACCGCGAAAGCCATTGGCAGCAATTTCCGTGCACTGGTAGGTCTTGCCCTCCGCCGCGAGATCGGTGTTGAGCGTCGACATGTCAAGGACCGTCGTCGCACCATCCGTCGAGACGAACGCGGCCGCCTTCTTGCTGTTGAGCTTGATGACCCAATGGCCGTCCGTCACTTCTGGCGTGCCACCGTCGACCGATACAGTCCACGCAGCCGCTGCCGGCAGCGCGAGAAACGCAAGAACGATAAATAGAAATATCGAGCGAAATGAAACCGTGTAGCAGTTCATTGCATGGCCTTTCGTAGTCATGAGACGCACCCTTTTAGATGCTTGAATTATACACCTTTATGCGATTTAAAGTCAATCACAATACACACTTAAATACACGCCGAATTGACGGGGCGTGGCGCCTATCTAAGAAAAACGGACATCCCCGCAGTGGCTTCTCGCCACTGCACGACATAGTAGGGCCGGCCGACGCAGCCCTCAGTAGAAAGACCCAGAACATCGGAATCCTTCACCTTCGCCGGCACGAGGTTATACTTGGCGCCTTGCGCTTTGACCATCACATCCCCGAGCTTCGTCGGATAGTCGTCTCGCGTGCGGTCCGTGCCTGTGATCGCTGTCCATGTTCCGTGGTTCGAAAGCGCGTTCGTCCAGGCGACGGCGTACTGCTCCGGGACGAAGATGACCTGCCGCGGCGAAGTGGGTCCCCACCAAAGGTAATCAGGATCTCCCGACTGCCAGTACATGTAGGAAGGCGGCGGTCCGTAGAACCAAATGCGACGCGGGACGGAGAGCTTGTAGGATTCGCATCTGAGCGCCTGCTTGTTGAATGATGCCAGTGTCGCCGGCAAACGAAATTCGGAGACCCGCTCAGCGCCATAGAACATCTGGGACGGCAACGACGTGAACGTTGCCTCGGAGAAATTCACGGCATTCGTCCACGAGGAACAGCTCTGGAACTGCTGAATTCCGCTGAACGAAACGATACCCGAGAAAGGATTGCCGCGCGACAGAACGACGAGGTTGGTGAGTGCGTAGCAACTCTGGAACGTAAGCGTGTAAATATGCTTGAGGTCCTTTACCGTCACGGTTTCCAGCCCGTTGCAACCCTGAAAGCAGGCATCGCCGCCAAAATCGGTGGCGCCAGGGGCGATCACGTGCTTCAGGGCCGTGCTGTTGGGCGCCTGAAAGCAGTTCGCAGGAATGGCAGTGACGGTTTCCGGCAGATAGGCGACGCCGTTTGTCTCCACCATGCCGTGTGGCGTGATGGTCGAAAGTTTCTTGCAGCTCGAGAAACTCTGCTTGCCGTAAATTTTCGTCTGCGAGGAAATAACCATCGACTCGAGGTCTGCCATGTTCGAAAAGGACTGTTGGTTGATGCCGACGCACGCCTCGGGCAGGATGACGCGTGCAATGCCGGACTTGCTTGCAAAGCCCGACACCGCCACTTGCGTTGGATGCGAATAGCCCGCGACGGCATCGACATCATCACTGAATGTCGACATGTCGCAGACGGTCGAGACCGATGAATCGTGGGACTCGTACTTGAGCTGCTTGTTGCTCGTGTTCCACGAGATGACGAAGTTCCCGTCAGTGAACTTCGGCGCGGACGTCGTGGAATCGGCTGTCGGAACCCACGCAGCAACGCCTATGACTGGCATCACGAGCGCCGCGAGCGCGGCAAATGTATGCCCGTGTTTCATCATAGTGTTACTCCCGAATCATTGTATAGGCTCTTGTGGCGTTGTGATGCACAACCCCTTTGCGCAGCGATTATACACTTTTATGCGATTTAAAGTCAATCGCAATTCACGCCAAAACGGGTCTTGATATGGGTCATCTGAGTGAAGTCCAAAAACCGCCGCCCTTCTTGACCGTGAGCACACCAGGGCCCGAGAACCTAATGTCGTCAACAAACTTCGCGCCCGATCCGCTCGCTCCGTATGTGCCGCGGCGCAAGAGCTTGTCGTCCAGCGCAAAAGTCATTACTGTTGAATTCGTGCTCATGACAATATGCCCCCATGTCTCGCGCTCCCCACGGAACGACGTCATGCGAAGCATCGCCACATCAGAAAGCGCATTATCAGCCGCCACGTTCAGCGTACCTGCCCAGCTCACGACAAGCGACCCAGTTCCAAGCTTGCAGACGTTCGTCACAGAAAGCGTCTCTGCCCCGGGCTCGGGAAGCGAACCAAGTTGGAACGTGCCGGCCGAGACGACATAGTCGTTCGTTTCCGACGAATGGTCATCGCAGTAGAGCGTGGTGTAGTGGCCGCTTTGGACAAATAGCGGCGTCACGACCTTCGCGCGGAAGCAGGTCGTATTTAACGGCCAGAAGTAGAGCGGCGCGCTCACCGTGTCAATCGTGCCCTGATAGGCGCTGGTCGGGTTGCCTACATGGGAATAGTTGCTCAACGGACCGATTTGTCCGCAGGGGACCGTGAGGACGCATTCCTTGTTGAACGAGATGTGCCGTCCATCACCGAAATTGCCGTAGAACAGCGTGACATCCTTGTTCCATGTCGAATCGCCTCCAACGCCATAGGCCATGTTGAGCGAATCCAGCGAGCCGTATTTCAGCGTTCCATCCTCGAGGATGGTCGCGGAGCGCAGAGCTCCCCAGCCGCCCCCGTCCTTGCAGACAACGGCGCCAGGAAGAAACCCGCCGTTGAAGAGGACGTCGGCGCGATTCCCGATGGTGAGGCCGGTCGGGGGTTGCGCATGGTTGAATCCCCCATCGGTAACGAGATAAAGGACCGCAGATTCGGATCGCACAAGGCGGTCCGCGTGGAAGTGCAACGTGTTCGAGTTGCGGAAACTCAGCCGTATGCAGCCGTCGTCCAGACGGAGTTCATCAACGTCAATCTCGTCAGACTGGTTGATGTATACAGTCTTGAAAGCAGCGAGCCCGTTGAATACCGCTACATCGCCAGCGACTTTCGGGTACGCCGTCGCAGCACTCCCGTCCGCCATAACCCAGTTGTCCGCCGACGCCCAGCTGCCGCCATTGGTGTTGTTCCAATAGTAGAGCGTCTGGTCTGCAAAAAGAGCAGGACATACGACAACGGCAGATGCAGCAATTGCCATACATACGGCAAATGATCTCGTTCTGGGCATCACCTTTTTCATATTTTTGCCTCTGCCAATATGTCTACCTGACTATGATTATCATCGGCCTGACAAGCTGGTCATGCAGAACCTTGAGTACGCCAGGACCGGAAAAATGCAAATCGTCGATATTTGCGGCCGCGCTCTGCGAAGAGCCCCAGGTGCCGCGCGCAAACGTGACGAATTCGCCGTCTTCCGTTTCGTGCGACACTTCGTAGACGACGCCCGTTACGCCCTCGGCGACATATATGCCGCCGACCGTATCTCCGCTGCGCTCAAGCGCAATCGTATGGCGCTTCTGCGCGCCCCACGCAAGGACAGGCGCGTCGACATCGTTGCCGTCGCTGTCCTTGCCAGTGTAGCCGGCACTCGCGAGAGAAAGCACCGCGCCGCCGCGCACGACGAAATCACAGTCCGTCGCACAGCCATGCATCGGCCAGCCCCTCTCCGCCGAATTGTGGTAGAGGTAGCCCATCTTCAAATAGGCCGGGTAGCCGAGGTAGAGAACGCCTGCGTTGACGGCGAGTGTCCCGCGGATGTTGCGCTGGTCGCCAGCGAGGCCAAGCCAGCCACCGCCTGCCTTCACGAGGTCGTTCGAGGCGATGATCGGCGTCCATATCATGTTGTTGTCCATGTCGGCCGTCGAAGAGATGTCCCAGTTCATGCCGGGCGCATGGATGTAGGACGGAGAGCCGAGCAACTTGAGCTTCCCGTTCTTTGTCATGTCGCATGGCTGCCCGAGCCAGTTGCCCTGCCGGCTCATGATCATGGCGCCGCTCTTGATCGTGAGAGTGGCGCCGCTCGCGGTCGAGTCAAGGTAGAAGTTTCCGTCAGCCGCGAATTTTGGCGTTTCCCCCATGCAATAGGAGAGAGAGAAGATCGTCTTGTCCTGGCCGTCTAGCCAGAATCCGCCCTTCCCATACCAGTAGAAGTTGTCGTTCTCGCCGCAGGTCGCAAGCGAAGTGTTGTTGCCGGAGTTCTTCGATCCATTCCACTGTCTGAGACAAATGACCCCGTTCGTCACACCCGGAAAGGTCTGCTCCGTCCCCCAGGGAGTGCTCGAGAACGTCCAACCGTTGTCGTTGGCCGTGCAGGTTATCCACGGAACGATGGCGTAAACCGACATGTTATAGTCCGACGGATCCACGCCTTCCGGCGCGATGGCGAAGTCGTTCCATTGGTCAATACGGAGCGTTCCCAGAAAATCTCGGTTCTCACCGCCCGCTCGGCGGCAGTTGAAGCCGCGCACCTCGAATGTACTCCAATCGTCCGTCCGTTCGAAATCGCGGATCCGCACATCGTGGCGAACGCGCGTAGAGCCGAAAGATGTTCCCTGGAATCCCGACTGCCCGCGGATTGTCAGTTTTGCGAAGTCATTCGTGGCAAACAGAGTGTCCGACCATATTTGGTCTAACGTCCGAAACTCGAGAAAGCCACCCTGCAAGAATACGGACGGCGTGAGAATGAGATTGTTCGTCGGATGCGTCCCCACGCTATTCCAGCCGATCATGATTTTCGCCATAGGGCGACTGTTGGTGATACAGAAGGCGCTCTGGATCGCGTATTCAGTTTCGGCACCGAAGAAGTCACAATCGGCGTAGTTGCGCTCGAACGCCGCAGGCGGCTCGCCAAGCTCCCGGTAGAAGGCCGGGTGGAACCGATCGCGGCCGTTGTTGCCTCGCCAATCGCTGAAGACGCCCCTGCTCTCCACCGTCCCGGCACCAGTGATCTCCGCCATCGACCGGCTGAGGAACTGCACCGCGTCAGGCTGGTTCGAATAAGGGCTTCCATTCTCGAAGCGGACCGTCTGCCCTTCGCCGACGCGTAGCTTGGCGCGTCCAATCTGCAGACACGACGATCCGGGACGGCGGTAGGCGGGCATGGCCCCAGAATCGCCGGTAAAGTCGACGATAAGCACCTTTCCGCGGAAGGACACGTCAAGGTAGTTCTCGCCATTGTCGCTGTCATAGCCGAAACGGAAGCTTAAGCGGGAATTGTTGGAGGAGTCGGGGCGCGAAAGCACCACGCGCGGTGGGCGGCCGTCCGTGCGCTCGAAGACGAGAGGGACGATGCAGCCAGATGTCTGGCTGAACGACCAATTGGACAGCGATGCCTCAACGACTTGTCCGACCGTGACGCCGTCGCCATCAACGGTGAGTACACCCCAGCTTTTGGACGGATTGACAATTACAGCCACGTCATCCGCGTGGTTCGGATAGGTGCGATTTGAGTTCTGCGTAACCTTCGTCCATGGCGCCGCACTCCAGTTCGCATCCGTAGTGAAGTTTAGGAAGAATACATCGCCGTCAGCGGCCGGCGGCTCGTAGACGGCAAACATATATTCCGTTCCACCGGAGTCCTTGAGGAGCGTCCAGCCAGCGTGCTCCATCGTGATCGTGGAGCTATCCAACAACGCGACATAGTCGCCGAGAACGGCAGCCGCGGTGCCGTCTGAGACAGTCACCGTATCACCCACGGCATAGCACTTGCTCGCGATGTCAGCAGCTGTTTCGATGGTGACATCCGCCGCCACAACCGCGAACGAGGCGATTGCGGAAAAAAGCGAAATGGAAATTGGACAAATCGAAATCGTGCGATTGTTCATTGCATGGCCTCTCATGGTGTTGTGATGCACAACCCCCTTGGGTACTTGAATTATACCCTTTTATGCGATTTAAAGTCAATCGCAATATACCTGGAGTTTACCCATTTTTTAGCTTCTGCCGGTCCGCCCCTCGCCAAAGCCGCCGAATTTAACTCCGATCAGCAGGGCTCTCGCTACCG
>OCTX012156584.1_pt1 | contig 21283 bp, 12 predicted proteins | sample 1539691 | NCBI WGS metagenome assembly OCTX01 (sample SAMN02144231, study PRJEB22623) | gut metagenome | biome: sheep rumen | host: Ovis aries | place: New Zealand
CCCCCCCCGCCGAGACGGACCTCGCGAAGCTTGTTGTTGTCCGTGTCGACGACAAAGATGCTGAAGTGGTAGGCCGCAGCGGTCCCGAGCTCGTGGCTCTTCGGCTTGCTCGGACAGTTCACGGCGTACGCGCTCGCGACGGACACCGCGGAGGCGTAGACATTGTTGTCCGGATTCGCCGCCGTGTCGTACGCGTCCGTGATCGTCTTCTCGTTCGTGAAGTGAAAATGCGCGGCGACGAGTCCGAAGAAACCCATGCCCTTATGCGTGCCGAGATTCCACGGACCGGAATGACTCGACGGGTTTGAATAGCCGTTCATGAAGCCGCACTGGAGCGAACCGGCCGCACTGCGTCCCGAAACCCCGCTGACCTTCTCCTCGGATCCGTGCGCGACCATGCCCATGACCGTGTTCTCGGGCGTGAGGTCGGCGTCGAGGAGTTTGCCGTCGGCGTCGTAGAACTGTCCGGCGTCGAAGACACGGTGCTGCGACTCGCCGCCCGTGGCGCTGTCGTAGAGGCTCACGCAGGCGATGCGCACGTTGTTCCCGCCAGACGCGAGGAGGCGCTTGAAGTCCAGATGGAAAGAGTTGCCCGTGAAGTGTCCCGTCGCGTTGTCGCCGAGCTTGGCGTTCGCCAGGTCGCGATGGTAGGTGATGTCCACTCCCTGCAAATGCGCAGCGGCGGCAGACGTGTTGAAGTTCGTCTGGACGTACGCCCACGCCTCGTCCGACATGTGCATATTCGCGCCGTTGAGCGAATAGTTGCGCTCGTGGTTGCCATCGATCGTGAAGAGCGGAACGCTCGCGGGGAGGTGCTGGTCAAACATCGCCTTCACGTTCCAGATTTCGTTGGTATATTCGGCTTCCGTGAGGCCGCGGTCCTGTGCGCCGCCGTTGTAGATCGGCGCAGTCGACAGGTCGCCGCCGTTGATGACGGCATCTAGCCCGGCGTCGACCGCCACGGACCCGAGAAGCCGGATCGACTGCTCCGCCTCCGTGAGGCAGCTGGCCGAACCGTACCAGTAGGTCGTGACCGGGTTCGTCGCCGCGTCGTCACCTTCCACGCGCTTGCACTTGTGGATGTCGGAGATCATCGCAAACGAGATGTACTTGCGCTGACCCGTCGCGGAGTCAATCGGGTTCACCTGGTTGACCTTGCTCATGATGTCCGACTTGAGGTTGCTCTCGAGCGTGGCGACATCGTCACAAAACGCCAAAAGCCCAGCTGACAGCATCGTAGCAAAAACAAGTTTTTTCATTTGAATCTCCTTTTACTCGTGTTGACGGCTATATCATAACAAAAGCATTATTTTCAAGCAATTATACAGCGGTATACAATGGCGTATGCGAAAGTATACCGATTCGCAACCTCTCAATTTACGATAACAATCAATCCATCGGACGATTGCGGACTAACATTCTCCACCGCACCCGCGACGACAAACGCATCACTCGCAACCGTCGCATATTCCGCGGCAATCCAGTCGGCAGACGCAACGGCGTCAAGAAGACGGCACTCATCGAACGCCCCATGGATATAATTCTCGTTTCCATTGGAATTACAACCGATGGAAAGCGGCAAACCATTGTCCGTCGCCGCAGTAATCGACCCAGTTGCGATTGTATAGCCATTGCTGCAGACTGTAACGGACGATCCGTCATAGACAAATGCCACATGCGTCCATCGATTCTTGAGCGAAGGATTGAAGTTCCCGCCGCATCCCGAACCACCGCTCGAGCCATTGTCCTTGTCCGCGCCGCGCACCGAAAACCTATTGTCGCTTCCGGCCGACATCTCGATCTCCCAGCCATTCTTGTCGGAATAACCATTCTTGCGCGAGAACAACCTAGCGGCTTTGTTGTTGGCTGCACTTGTAAGACGAACCCAGCCCGACATTGTGAATGTATCGCCTACATTAAATGAATTGTAGCTCAGAATGGAGAGATAGCACTTAACATCATCCGTTCCGGTAGTGCGGGCGTGGCCAACGGGCGCATCTACACCTGTATACCGAGTGCTAACATATGCGCCTTCAGCTGGAGCCGGCGTCGCTGTGAGACCATGACCCGTTGCATCTGCGACTGTTCCACTCTCCTCATCCATATGCCATACGCCGACATAGTTTGCACCCGTCCATGTACTTGCAGGATTGTTGACTGTTGAATCAGAACCGCAGTAGTACATCTTGAATGTAGTCGCAGCAGTGACCGAAGGCACCTTGACCCAGATTAACGAAGTGCCCGAAGTGTTCCAAGTATCGACTTCATGCGGAATGACATTGTCTTCCGAATCCTTGAAGACCAGATTGGTTGTAGCGCCGAAATCTGCATAGTCAAAACCCTCGATAGCAGTAGAGAGCTTCACTAGGACAGGGAAATTTGCAAGCGGCCCAGAACCCTGATATCCCGAGGTCGTGAAAGTGATCGACTTCGCAAAACCGCCAAACGCGGACACGATGCCGGCTACGGACAGCAACGATGATAAAAAGAACTTTGTCATTGTGGTTCTCCCTTTCAGTGTATTGCTTGTGCGATGTGACAGTATTATTATAGGAAATGATGTCTCTCTAAACAATTATACAGCGGTATACAGCCATGTATACGAGAGTATACCGAAGAATCTAAAGTATCACATTGCGGAAGATACATTAACTGTGGTATACTTTTGTCAAATGCTAGTCTCCTCCATTTCTTGCGTGCTCCTACTTGGCATCACCGCCCCGGTGGCACCGGATGGATCGATGCTGCATAGCGTCGCCGAACTAAACGACTTCTCTGACGATCCAAGCCACCGCCATGCGCCGTTCTGCATCACCGGCACAGTTCAGGCGGTCAACGCATCCCCCGACAACTATCTTGTCCTAAGCGACGCAAGCGGCTGGGTTGAAATCTTCAACACCTCCTCATACCATCCAGTTCCTGGCGAGAAGATTGCACTGACCGGCCAAGCGCACATGTCCGCGCACCATGAGATCTACATCGCCGCACAGAGCATAACAAATGTCGGGATGGAGACCGTATCGCAGCCGACAGATTTGCCCATACGGGACATCAGCGACGAGAAGCACCATCTGCATACAGTCATCACCGAAGGCACGGTGATCGACACGTTCCCAGACGAAATAGATTCCCACAATCAGTTTCTTATTCTAAAGGACGAAGAAGACGTCCTGCCGGTGGCGCTACGCGTCAATCCCGGCACAAATTCGGACCTCGAGTCCCTGCGCGATGCAAGAGTGCGGATCACAGGTCGTTTCTTGCGCACAGTGAGCGGCAGTCGCAAGTTCTCGGGTCCATTCATCTACGTCGACGACCGTTCGCACATTACAGTCGTCGCCCCTGCCCTTGAAGACCCCTTCGCCGCGCCGCCGCTCGAAAAAGCCCTCTACAGGACTCCCAGGGAAATCGCAAAGCGCGGCAAGCGGACAGTCTCCGGCGAAGTCCTCGCCGTCTGGGGCGGAAATCAGCTTATGGTGCGGACATCTGACGGGCGCATCGTCAACGTCGCTCTCGCCCATGGACAGCCCGCCCCAAGCCCGGGCGAGACAGTGACCGCCGCCGGCTATCCAGAGACCGACCTCTTCCGAGTCAACCTATCTCGCGCGATGGTGCGTGTGGAACCGCACGCCATCGCGCCGCAGCAGGAATCAGAAATCACGGATGTCAAGTCCGTCTTCGGCGGCAGCGGCGGGCCGAATGCAATCGATCCCGCGAGCCACGGACGACTTATGCGAATCCAGGGCATTGTCCAAAGCGCACCATCGCCTAACGGCCCAGGGCGACTGCTGCTCGCATGCGGTTCCTTCAAGTTGATGGTCGACCTTGGCACTCATCCTGATGCCGCTGCGGACATCGCGCTCGGCACCAGGATCGAGGTCACTGGACGCTGTCTCCTCGAAATCGACAAATGGACTCCCGACGACATCTTCCCGCGGATCAGAAATCTAGTCACTGTAATTCGCACTCCCGGGGACCTTCGGATAATCGCCCGCCCTCCATGGTGGACGCCGATCAGGCTGCTCATCGTGATTTCCGTACTTATCGCCGCGCTGATCGGAGTATACATCTGGAACCGCATACTGCAAAAACTCGTCAACCAGCGCGGCCGTGAACTCTACCGCGAGCAGGTCGCACATGCAATCGCCGAGTTCAGAACTGACGAACGCACGCGACTCGCCGTAGAGCTGCACGACTCACTCTCGCAGTCGCTCGCCGGCGTCGCCTGCCATGTTGCTGCAAGCGCAAAGACAATAGACAAAAATCCAACCGTCGCGAAGCGCTGCATCGAGACGGCGGACAAGATGCTCAATTCCTGCCGTACGGAATTGCGTCAATGTCTCTTCGACCTCAGAAGCGACACGCTGGAAGAGACGAACTTCTCCACGGCCATCAGCAGAACGCTCGACCAGCTCGACGGCAACGCCACAATCAAAGTGCGTTTCAACGTCCCGCGCAGCCGCCTCAAGGACACGACGGCGCACGCCATTCTTGCAATCGTCCGGGAACTGACAGGCAACGCCATCCGCCACGGCGCCGCAACGGAAGTCCTGGTTGCCGGCAGCATCGAACCTGGGCGCATCCTCTTCTCCGTACGCGACAACGGAAGCGGCTTCGATCCCGAGAGTTGCGTCGGACCTCTCCAGGGACACTTCGGGATAGAGGGAATCCGAAACCGCCTCGAGAAGCTGAACGGAACACTTTCCATCGATTCAAAACCCGGAGACGGAACAAGGGCCGTCGTCGTCATACCCCTTCCCCCATCACAAACTACGGAAGTACACACGCCATGAAAAAAACACAAATCAGAATCATGCTCGCCGACGACCACGTGCTCATGCGCATGGGACTCTCGACGCTGGTCGACTGCGAAGAGGACATGAAGATCGTAGGGGAAGCCAAGAACGGCCGGCAGGCAGTGGAACTGGCACATGCTCTGAAACCCGACATTATCATCATGGACTTGATGATGCCCGAGTTAAGCGGCGCCGAGGCGACAAAACTTATACACGACGCCTATCCCGAAATCAAGATAATGGTTCTGACATCCTTCGGCACTTCCAAGGAAATGTCCGACGCCATCACAAACGGCGCAGACGGTGCCCTGATGAAAGACACTGCCGCAGACGAACTTATCAAAGCCATCCGCGCCATCGTCGCTGGCGAGCGTATAATCCCAGACCGACTGATGAGACAGGCAGCCGAAGACAACGTAACTCCGAAGCTTTCCGACCGCCACCTCGAGATACTGTCGTCAATCGCACAAGGTCAGTCAAACTCAGACATCGCCAAGCAATACGGACTGTCGGAAATCTCGATCAAGAAGCAGGTGTCGAAGATATTCGCGCGTCTCGGCGTCTCAAACCGCTCCGAAGCCGTCGCCCTCGCCCTCAGGAAGCAGATGCTCAAGTCCTAAGTTCACCGCTCGATCTTGAACAGCCATGTGTTGGGGCCGTCCGTCTCAAGCATGAACTCCTTTGACTTGTACCGCTCGTCCGAAAAAAGGTCGCGGACTGACCCTGTCATCATCGGCATGCGAATCGTGTGCCTACCGACCGCACCGGTATGGAACATGAAAATGTCCCCGTGCCGGCGAAAATAATTCCCTGGCGCCGTGTACATCCACGCACCGGCCTCCTTCAGCAGTGCCGCATACTCCTTCGGTGAACGCGGTGGTTCGGGAACGATAATGCTCTTCGACTTTCCGGAGAGTCCCTTCGCAAACGCCTTGCCGCCGCAGACCGGCTTAGCCTCAGGATCGCGGCACACTATCTTCGGCCTACGGGCGACTCCGGCTGCTGTAACGCCAGTCAGGCTGGACATCGCCGCATCGTCGAAACCGGAGTCTGTCACGCCACCAGCCGGGCCAATCCAGACTGCCGTCACGCCAGGCATACGCGTAAACTTTGTCAGCGTCGCTCGCTCTTCCTTTGTAAGATAAAACGCATTGAGGAAGATTACCTTCTTGTATCTGCGCGGGTTGGCGACGTAGTCCTCGAGCGTAAGCATGTCGAATGCAGCGCCACTGCGATAGAGGTCAAGGAAGGACTTCTGGTAGAGAAGACGCGTGAACGAGGTGCAATCGCCCCCGTCCTGGCGCAATCTTTCGCGCGGGCTCATCACGACAGCCACGTCGTTGCCGGACAGCAATGCCGGTGTTCCCGCCTTCTTCATCATAGCCTTTGCGTCCTCCAGCGCCTTGAACACCGCCGGGTTGTCAAAGGCATGAGCGCGCTGGCCGACGCCTTCCATCGGATCGTATAGCTGTATTCCGGCGCAGTCGAAGAACTGGTTCAGCCAGTTGCGGCGCATGTTCATCTCCGTCTCCCTCTCCGACCGCGTGGCGTACTCCTGTCCGCTGTTCTTGATCCAGCGGTAGATATGGTGGAAGCGGCTGTCATCCTCGACTAGAAGAATCTTGCCGAAGCGGCGGAAAGCCGACGGAATCGTCCTCGGCACATAGCTGGCCCCCGAGAGGCGGGCACATGCGGCGTGGAACGGCGGACTCGAGAGGAAGTCGATATCAGGACTCGAGAGCACCTTGTCGAGCAGGACATTCGTCCCTTCCGGGGCGTCAGTCGTGAAGAGATAGCCGTAGAACGCGCCAATTAGCCGCCCCGGGAAGAGACGGCGCGTCTCGCCCGCCATTGCCAGCAGGAGATCGGCCGTCACGTTCGCATGGCAGTCGTAGTAGTCAAGTACAAGTCTGTCCTTGACAGGATCCAGCAAATCGCATCCCTCGTGGCGGCGCATTGCCGCCGTAGGAATCTTCGCGTCGGATACGCCGCGCTTCGCCTGCATGTATGCGCGGAACTTCTCCTGCATTCTGAGGCCGGTGTCGGGAGCCTCGAACATTCCGTAGCAGTGCCACTCGCCGTAGACACCGCACATAGGACGGACGCCGATCACGCGCTTGGACCACGGTTGTTTGTTGACGTACTCGGCGAGTTCTCGGATCATCTGGAGCGAGAGTTCGCGGAACTTGTCGCTTGCCATCGAAGGCCTGACGGGGCGTCCTAGACGATCGTCGTCGCTCTTCGGGTCTGCCGGGCCCGTAGCGTATCCAACCTGCTCGGTTGGGTTGCGCATCGCCCACTCCCTCATTCCAAAGCGAAGCCCCAGCATCAGATAGGCACCGGGATTGAGGCTCAGCACGCGCCGCGCGGCATTGTCCACTTCGGTGAATATGCATGGCTCGCCGTCGCCATTGTAGAAATTCTCCATGCCGAGATCCAGCTCGACGATCTTGAATCCCGCCTCTCCGAACCTGACAATGGCGCTGTCTCGATATGCGTCACCGGGGTCGCAGCGGTTGATGACCGCATCGTGCACCGATCCATTGATCTCGATCTTGGGCTGGATTCCACGGTAGACTACCTTCGCGACGGGATTCGGCTCGTCGGAGAGCCCTTCTGGCAGAACCCTGGTAGACGCCTCGATTTCCATCAGGCTTTCGTACTCCTCGGGCGTTGTGAATCTGCGCCTCAAGTCGTTGTTCAGCGACCAGGGCTTGCCAAGGACATCTCCGCATATCTTTACTCTTGGCCACGCAGAATCGTCGAAGCCCGGACGCTCCCATCCGGCTTTTGGCTCCTTCACCGTGCCCCTGACCGCGGGACCGCTATGTATGTAGCACCTAGTACCGCTGGCGTCCTCGCATGAAACCATATAGATGGCGGCAGAAGCGTAGAAGTCGTTGACAAGGCATATGGCTATCGTGTTTGTGCCCGCGTGGAGATGACTCGCCACATCCCCCGCACGCTCTACCTGAGTACCGTTCACATACACCGTTCCGTCGTCGTCAAGATAGAAGTCAAACTTCGCCTTCGCCGGCTTTACAGGCAGGATGAAGGTATGCCTGTAGTAGGAGACAATGCCGTTGGTAACTGATCCGTCCGCCGCCCACACAAGCTTCGACTTACTGACGGTGCCCTCCGGAATTTCCAGCACTCCTGGCGCAAAAGCATAACCGAACACGCGCGGCATAGCCAGCGCGGCTAAAAGCATCAAAAATAACCTTGTCACTCTCATTTCAATCTCGATTATCTCCTATCCAGGGAAAAATTGGGCGGTATTTTACCATTTGGGCGTTTACAAAGCAAGTATACCAAGGTATACGTTTCCAACAGGATGGAGAATCCTTTCTCATCGAGAATCACTGTGCCTCGTGCGGAGCAGATCGGAGAACCATGAATCCCCTGTCTGCGTTTACTGGAATGGACGCGAAAATCTTCGTTCCATCAGCGCTGACGGACAGCCCTGAATTCTCGAACGAGACCGGCTTCCAGGTCGAAACCTTGGCCGTGAGGTCGGAATTCGTGCAGACGCTTATGCCGAGAACGGCCTGCCCGTTCGCAACTTCGAGCGTCGCAACGCCAGCGGCCTCAACCTCGGTCCGCGAGACGAGCAACATGCCCTCGGGGACGGAAGCGCGAAAGCCGCTCTTGAGCTCGCTAAGCGACAAGCTGACCGGCAACGTGTCGGAAAGTCCGGCAAAGACGTTTTCTCCAAGCGTTACGCCATCACCGATCCGAACGCCCTTCACGGACGACTTGTCCCACGGAACATCCGCCGCGCCAGAGAAATCGCGCGTCGATCCAGTGCCTGTGAAGGACAGGATGCCGTCAGCGCCAAGCGTTGCGGTCACGGAATCGCCGACCTTCCACGACTCGTCAGCAATCGCCTTGAAGACCCAAGTGCCGGGCCCGTCGGTCTCAATGGTCAACGTGGGTGCGTCGTATACCTTGCCGGTATAAAGCTCCTTGACCTTTGTCACGTTGCTCGGCAAGGTGATCGTCTGCGTCCCGTTCGTCCCTGCAGTATGGAACATGAAGACATCGCCATGACGGCGGACGCAGTGTCCGCGAGGCGCCATGGGGGTTGCACCCATCCAGGTGAGAAGGTCACGCCACACGTCCGGGTTCGTGACATGGTACGGCATGTTGTTGATGTCGCGCACCTTTGCATTGGAGGACGAGAGACTAAACGGACAATGGAAGAGCCAGACCGACTTGAAGTCCGATGCGGAAACGCGCTTCTGGAGCTCGGTCTTCATCTCACCCTCGGGCGCGAACACGTTTAGAAAGATGGCCTTGCGGTAGCGCGACGCGGGCTTGGCGAGGAAGTCGTCGAGCGACATCATGTCGAACGGCACGCCCGAGGCATAGAGACCCGGCAGGGAGTGCGTGTAGACGAGGGCGTGGGTGAAGGTCTCCACGGTCGAACACCTCAACCGCTCACGCCAGTCAACTACGACCGCTACCTCATTGCCGGAATCCGCCGGACGCTCACCAATCTCCCCGAGGACCCGCTGCGTGTCGGAAATCGCCTGCAGGATATTTTCCTCGTCCATCGAGAACGGGCGCTTGTCAATGTCGTGCTCTGGGTCGAGCATCTGGAGACCGCATCCGTCGAAGTACCGGTTGAGCCAGTTGCGGCGCGTGGTCATTGCCGCCTCCTGTGCATTGTGCGTGCAGATATACTTAAGCTGGACGTAGTTGGAGATGTGATAGTGACGCATGTCGTCCTCGAGCATGACGAGCTTGCCGTAGCGGTGGAACGTCGCAGGGATCGTCCGATGATAGTATGCGCCGCCCGCAAGACGACACGCCTCCGTGTAGTCGGCCGGGTTGGAGAGGAAGTCAACGTCCGGCGAGGAAAGCACTCGGTCAAGCATCACATTCGCGCCTTCTGGCGGATGCGTTGTCATGACGTATCCGTAGTACATGCCAACGAGGCGCCCAGGGAGCTCTGTCTTGATAGTATGCGCGACGTTCGTCATAAGGTCGGCGATCACAGTGGCCTGGCACTCGTAGAAGTCTATTACCTTCTGCTCTGTCGCGTTGGTAGCACGGTTCATGAAGAACCTGTCGCCGCTGTTGGTGCGTTCCGCCATCGTCGGCGGGGCTTCATTCGCATACTTCCCGTTCTTCCAGCGGTGAAACGCCTCGGTCATCCGAAGCCCCGTGTCAGGACCCTGGTCCATGCCGTACATGTGCCACTCGGTGTAGATGCCCCAGCAGGGGCGCACCCCGATAACTCGGTCACCCCACGACTGCGCCTTGATATACGCGGAAAGCTGCGTCAAGAGACTCTTCGCCTCAGCACAATATGCGGCCGATGCCGGCGAGGGTCGCGCGACGCGGTCTTTGCGCTCGTCGAGGTCACCAGAGGTCTGCACCTCGCCATTCGCATAACCGATGCATTCGTCAGGATGCGCCGCGAGCCACTTCGGCAGCTCCATGCGGATCAGCACGAGAATGCGCGCGTCGGGCGCCGCCTTGAACAGCGATGCGGCCTTGTCGCCAAGGGCGGTGAACTGATACGAACCGGCCGCCTTTTCGTATTCCGAGGGACGAAGGTTGAGCTGGTTGATCGTGATCCCGAGATTGGCCATCTTCGCCACCGCCTGCTTGCAATAGGAACTGTCGACACCGCTCTGGTTGAACACCGGGTCGACAAGCGTTCCGTCGATCGAAATCTTCGGCACGCCGTTTGTATAGACGATCTTCGCGTTTGGAGTTCCCGCCGTCTCTCCCGATCCGCCCGATCCACCCGATCCGCCCGCCTCCGCCGCGGCCTTTGCAGCGCGCTCCTCCTCCGTCGTGCAGTTGTTCACATAGGGAGTGATGTCTCCGGCGATGCTCGTCCACGCGTCTCCTATTTCCGTAGCTGCGCGCCAGGAGGAATCGTCAAAGTCGGGATCCTGCCAATTGCCCGCCGCGACACCGTCAGTCACCTTGAAGGTCTTCGCATCGCTGTTGACAATGACGTGGCTTCCGTCCGTGAGCTCAATGTCGCCGCGAAGGATGATTCCCGCCTTGCTAACATGGTTCGTCGCGAGCATCGCGAGGACGTTGCGTCCCTGCTGCACGCCATTGCCGTCCACGATTGCGTTGCGCGATAAGGACGAGCCGTTCATCCAATACAGCGCGCCATCGTCGACGTACACCTTGATGGACGCCCGTCGAACCGATCCCGGCACGGTGAATTCCGCACGGAACGAATATGTCTCGTGCGAATGCGCCTCGGCCGCGCCCCAGATCCAACGCGAGGCGGAATAGTATTCCTGTGTTGCGCCAACTGCGGAAAGCGCCAGAACGGATGCACAAACAACAACTGCCATCTTCATTTTTTCGTTCCTCGTTGATGAATGTTTTCGAGGAAGATTATAGCAGACGGTCAGTTTACAGACAATTATACGAAAGAGACGAAATCCATATACGAAAGTATTAACCAGTCACTATACAGAAAAGGGCTTAAAAAAGCTCACTTGCGGACAAAGTGCGGAAGACGGCTGATTGGCGTTGCGACTTCGACGGTCTTTGGCCCGACGACTTCAATACCATCGTCCGCAACCCATGTTCCCGTCGGCACAAAAACCTTGCGCATCTTCGCTCCCTTGACAGTCTGCGGCGCGACGAGAAGCTTGGACCCAAGCATGAACTGATCGGTTATCCGCTCCGCGCCAAGGCCGGGAAGCTCGTATTCCATTGCGCGCAGCATAGGCTCGCCCGACTTGGCCGAGGCCTTCGCCGTTTCGAGGATGTAGTCCGCGTACTTCATGCGAGTATGCGCCGCGGCGCGAACTGCGTCGAGATATTCGCCCTTCAGAAGACGCCAAGGTGCTGCCGAAAACTGCATCATCGGCGCAAGCGCGTGCACCTGGGCGCTGCGGACGAAAAGTTCTGGATCAAACGGAGTCGGTGCGTCAGGCATGAACGCCATCCAGCTGCCACCGCCGATCATGTCGGGACAGACGAACGGATGACCGAGAAGCCCGCACGCAATCATGTCGGGCACGAGCTGCTGCACAGCAGGCCAGTCGTGGCCCTTGTCGCAAAGACGCTGCACGAGCGGCTGGCCGCCCATCTTGAAACACGCGCGATATTCGTTCAGGGGAAACTCTAGGCCAATCTTCGCATACGCCTCGCACAACTCCGAAGGTGACGCCTTGACGTTCGTCACATACGGTTCAAGGTACTCGTCCATGTCGCCGGCATCGAGTTTGAAACCGTCAACGCCATAGTCAGTCTGAAGGCGCTTGAGTTCGCGAGCGAACCACTTCGCACCGAGAGGATGCGTGAAGTCGACGAACGCACTAACCCCGTTCCACCAGGCAACACCCTTCGGAACATCGCGGCCGCGGGCATCTTTAGCACCCGTCGTGATGAGCCCGCCCCTATCGCAGTTCCGACCCGCGTCAAGCGTTCCAAAGGCCATCTCGCGATAGCCGGGAGAATCCATCGACACAAACGGGCACACCCAGAGCATCACCTTGTATCCCTCGGCATGGAGTTCGTCGCACATCGCCTTCGGGTCGGAGAAACGCCGACGGTCGAAGTCCCAGACGCCGTAGCCGTGCTGCCAAGTGTCGTCAACCATGATCACGCCGCCTACGGGAAAACCGTTCGCCGCGATTCCCTTCGCGTAGTCGAGAATGCCCTGCTGGTTCTGGAAGTAGGTAAGTTCCACCCAGGTGTTCCACTGTGGCTTCGCTATGAGCGCAAGATCCGGGGTCTTTCCACTTGCGGGGAAATGTCTGCGCGCCGCTGCGAGAAATGCCGAGCGGAGATCAGAGCCCTCTTCCCTCAACTCAATCGGCGCATCACCCGTAAATGTCATCACGCCATCCGCAAAGGAGCAGGCAAACGCCTTTTCGCTCCACACAGAGCGCCCTTTCGTCGACAGCATGATGGGAGCGGCCTGGTTGCTGTAGTTGTCTTTCCTGATGTCGAAAGAAAAAGACGAGGCATTGAGCCCAAGCGGCTCCTTCGTGCCAAACGTCGTGGCACCGCCCCACCAGCCCTCGCCGGGCAGCAGGGTCACCTTGAGTTCTTCGGCGCCCACAGCCAGCGCCGCTGCCACCGTCATCACCGCAATAGAAATTTTCATCTCTCTTCGCTCCTTTCAATAGCGGAGAGATTATACAATAGATGGCTCTCGAGCGCAACCATGCGCGAGCATGCAATACCCGCAATGGCTATTTCGCGGGGTTGCCTTCATCGAGAGAAATGCACATCGACCAGCCAAGCAAATGCCAGCCGTTCTCGACACGCGCGAGGATGCGGTTGCGGCCCTTGTTCAGGTGGACGCGCCGATAGCCCTCGTCAATGCACCAGGCCTTGAGTTTGTTCGACGAGCCCCACACAGGCACGTCGTTCAGCCAAATGTCGCTGCGGTCGTCAGAACCGACAGCGATCCAACGGTCGCACTCGATGTCGGAAAACACCTCCGCATAGGCATACCAGATGCCATACTCCTCCGAAGTGTGCGGCACAAGTTCGGCTCGAGCATCCGACTGCCACCACTCGCGCGGCTTGAGGTTGCGCGTCTGCATAAACTCCCACTTGACCGTACGGCCGTCCTTGCCGACATAGGTCGCGTCTAAGTCGACGACAGACTCCGGCGGGAACTTGCGCCTGATGTTGACACGGTTGGGATTCGGGAATGGCCCAATGACATACCAATCCTGGACATACATCCACTTCGCCGGAATGCCGTCGCCGGTGGCACCAAACCTCAAGACGTTCCCAGGCAGAAGTTCCGGCATGCGAGGCACAATCGCCGCAAGAGAGCCGCCGCCTGGCAGCGCCACGCCGACCGTGCGGCCCTGCTGAAGTCCTCCCGCTCCACCGCCGACAGCTCCGCTTCCGTCGCCACGCCCAGCACCGCCCGCGCCGCCAGTCACGCTAGTCAGGTCCTTTGCGCGCGCAGACGCGCTTTCTGCGGCCGCCTCGGTAATCGCGACCTGGAATTCTGCGGCAGACGACATAGACTGCAAACGCTTTTGCCGCGCCCCCTCCTGAGAACGGCTCGCAAAGTCCTTCGAGTCGAGCCATTGAACGGACCTGCTACGAGAACCCTTCGACACGGCCTTCTCGGAACCGCCGTCGGGCTTGACAAACTCCATCGCCTCCTCCATCATCGCGACGGCCGTCTCGACAATAACATTTGCCTCGCGCACGACCTGCGCCTGTGCGACCTTCTGGGCGTCTAGGGCCTCCTTAGTGCGCACCGTGGCCTCTATCGCCTCGCGGTCGGCTTCCATGCGGACGGCCTTCGCGACGTCGGTGATCTTCTGCGCGGCATCGTATCCCATCTTGCGCTCGATCGCCGTCTGCGTCGCGCGAATGTCCTTGTAGGACTCGGTGATCGCCCCCTCGATCTCACGCGCGAGATCGTAGGCGTCGACGAGACTCATTGTCGAGGCGTCGCGTGTCACGAGATCGTTCTCCTGACGGTCTTCGGAGGCAAGTTTCGAGAGTTGAGGGCGGTCATTCTTGAGAACGTCCCTCAGGACTTCGATGCGCTCGCGGATGCTCGACTGCGCCTGAGCCGCGTTTTTCAACTTCTCGATTTGCTTGTCGTTGACGCTCTCGCGGCGGAGAGCCTCGATGCCCTCGACCGTCGCCTTGCGCTCGGCAACTTTCTTCTCGAGATCGGCAATGCGGCGCTTTGCGTCCTCGGCAGTGCGCGCGTTCGAATCGGCGCGGCGTTTCTCCCGGTCGACCCGTGAACGCTGCTCGTCGAATGCCCGCGTGCTCTCACGGGCCTCGCGCTTGTGCCCTTCGGCCTTCGCCATAAGTTCCTTCGCGCGCTCGTCGGCCTTCTCAGACTTCGCCTTCTGCGCCTCGTCACGGCTGAGTTTCTCCGCAGCCTGCGCTGCGTCGCGCGCGCTTGCGGCCTCATCGCGGCGCTTCTCGGCATCCGCAAGCTGGTTTTGGGCGTCCTTTCGCTCAGCCTCCGCCTTTTCAAGGCGATCACGCTGCTCCTTGAGCCACTTTTCGTGATTCGCGAGGTCCTGGGACTGCCCGCGATACTCGCCCATGCGCTGGCCAATATCCGAGGCCTCCTTCTGGGCCTGGTTCTGCATCGACGACGCCTCTATCTGGGCGTCACGCACCTTCTCGGCGGCCTCGGACGTCTTGTTGTACCCCGCAAACTGCGCCTGCACCTGGACGCGGTCGAGCGCGTTGCCGGCGCGCGCCTGCGCATCGGTGACCTTCTCGCCAGAGTTGAGCATCAAATCTACCGACGTCTCGCGTAGCCACTTCGAGCGGTTCTCGTCCATTAGGTCGAGCTTCTCCTCGGCAAGCATCTTCTCGACTCTGTCGATGATCGGCGGCTGGCCATTCTCGGCGTCGCGCTGAGCCTTCTCGGCTTCGTCGAGGAGCTTGGAGAGTTCGTCCTTCATGCTCTCGGCCGAATCCTCGGCAAAGGCATCATAGTCCTTCTGGAGTTCCTCCTTCATCAGATCCATGTTATGGAGGACGGTCTGCAGTTCCTCGAGTTGCTTGAGCAGCTCGTTGATGCGTGCCTCTGAAAGGGAGTCGGATATCTGCTCGATGCGATCAGACGACAGCTCCGCAGCGGGATTCGCCTTCTTCTTCTCCTCGAACACGAGGCTCTTGACAGGCGTCAGCAGGACTATCGCCAAGAAGAAGACGCAGTGCAAGATGAACGACGCGACGCTCCAAAGGAGTCCTCCGCGCCTACGCCTGCGTTCGCGTGCGCGAATCTCGTCTGAAAAAAGCTTATCGTCCATTATTGCGCGAGGTCGCCGTCCTCAAGCGATATGCTCACGGACCAGCCGAGCGACATCCAGCCGTTCTCGACGCGGACCAATATGCGGTTGCGACCCTTGTTAAGATGAATGCGGCGATAGCCCTCGTCGACGCGCCATTGCTTGAGCTTGTTGGACGAACCCCACACTGGAACATCGTTGATCCAGATGTCGCTGCGGTCGTCTGACCCGACCGCAATCCACCGGTCGCAGGCTATGTCGGAGAACACTTCGGCGTAGGCGTACCAGATTTCGTACTCCGCGGCGTTCAACGGAACAACCTCTGGCTTGAGGTCGCTGCGCCACGACTCCTTGGGAGTCGCATTCCTCGCCTGGATGAACTCCCACTTGATCGTGCGGCCGTCCTTTCCGACATATGTGGCATCGAGGTCTACGACGGACTCAGGCGGGAACTTGCGGCGCAGATTTACGCGGTCTGGATTCGGGAACGGTCCAATTACGTACCAGTCCTGGACATACATCCACTTCGCGGGGATTCCGTCCTTCGAGGCGTCCTCGGTGAAACGAATCACATTCCCGCCGACGAGCTCGGGCATGCGCCCGTCAAGCTGCGTAAGCACGCCCGACGACGGCATCGAGGCGTACTTGCCCTCCGCCTTCTGGGCGGACTCCGCCTCAGCGAGCTCGGTGTTCTTCTTGACCTCGCTTGCGTCCTCCATGACCTTGGTGAGGTCCTTCGCGCGCTCTTCCTCGTTCTCCGCCGCAGCAGCGGTGATCGCCACCTGGTAGTCTGCAGCCGCCTGCATCTCGGCGAGGCGCTCGTTGCGCTCGTCCTCCTGGGCACGCTTCTCGAAGTCCTTCTCCTGCAGCCACTGAACCGTCTTCGGGCTCGTGCGCTTCACCTCGGCCTTCGAGGGATCGTCGGGACGGACCAGTTCCATCGCCTCCTCCATCATCGCGACAACAGTCTCGACGATGTTGTCAGTCTCGCGGACGACTTCCGCCTGGGCGACCTTCTGGGCGTCAAGCGCCTCCTTGGTACGCGGGTTGTCCTCGATGGCCTCGCGGTTTGCCTCCATGCGGACGGCCTTCGCAACATCGGTGATCTTCTGCGCGGCCTCGTAGCTCATCTTGCGCTCTATCGCCGTCTGCGTCGCCTTGATGTCCTTGTAGGACTCGGTGATCGCCGCCTCTATCTCCTTGGCGACCTCGTAGGCGTCGACCATCTTCATAGTGGCCGTGTTCTTCGTGACAAGCGAGTTTTCCTGGCGGTTCTCCTGAGCGAGCTTCTGGAGCTCGGGCTCGTCGGTCGCGAGTATCTTGCGAAGGAGGTCTATGCGCGCCTGGATGTCCGCCTGCGCCTTTGACGCGCGGCGGAGCTTGTCGACCTGCTCCTCGTTGACGTTGTCGCGGCGTATTCCCTCGAGGCTCTTGACCGACGCCTTGCGCTCGACGATCTTCTTCTCTATGTCGGCGATGCGGCGCTTCGCGTCGTCGGCAGCGCGCGCGTTCGAGTCGACGCGGCGCTGCTCCCTGACAGCACGGTCGCGTTGTTCATGGAACGTGCGCCCACGTTCGCCTGCCGTGCGCTTGAATTCGTCCGCCTTCGCGTTCAGCTCGCGGGCCTTCGCCGCGGCCTCGTCGGCTCGCTTCGACTGCTCGGCAATGCGCTGCTCCATCTCGCGGATCTTCCGCTCAAGATCGTCGACGCGCTGCTGCTCGCCGTCGGCATACGCCGCGATCGCGGCAAATGCAACGAGCGATAGCGCCCCTGTCTTCAAGAGGCCGTTCATTTCCCGCCTCCTTCCTTCTTCGCGCGCTCGGCGGCCTCGCGTGCCGCCTTGTCGCGGTCCTTTCGCGCCTGCTCGAGCTGGCGTTTGGCATTCTTAAGTTCGTTGGAGAGACGAGTCGCCTCGTCTCGCGCGGCCTTCGCCTCGGCACTCGTCTTCTTCGCCTCTTCGCGCTTCTTCCGCTCGTCCTCCTGGGCGGCGTTTCTCTCCTTCTCTGCCGCGTCGCGCTTCTTCGATGCGTCGGCGAACTGGGTCTCGGCGTCCTTGCGCTCGACATTGGCCTTCTCGAGGCGTTCCTGCTGCTCCTTGAGCCACTTCTCGTTATTCGCGAGGTCGACAACTCGGCCACGGTAGTCGCCAAGGCGGGAGCCGATTTCCGAGGCCTCCTTCTGGGCTTGGTTCTGCATTGTCGCCGCCTCGAGCTGCGCGTCGCGCACCTTCTCGGACGCCTCGGCCGTTTTGCGGAAGCCGCCGAACTGCGCCTGGACCTGGATGCGGTCGAGCGTGTTGCCGGCACGGGCCTGGGCATCCCCGACCTTGTCGCCGTCGACTGTAATCAGATTGAACGCCGCCTCGCTGAGCCACTTCGAGCGCGCCTCGTCCATAAGGTCGAGCCGTTCCTCCGCAAGCATCTTCTCGACCTTCCCGACCATCGGCGCCTGCTCGGCCTGCGCCGCCTTCTGCGCCTTCTCCACCTCGTCGATCATCTTGGAAAGCTCTTCCTTGATGTTTGCGGATGACTGTTCGGCAAAGGCGTCATAGTCCTTCTGAAGTTCCTCCTTCATGAGGTCCATGTTGTGGAGGACGGTCTGAAGCGCCTCAAGCTGCTTGAGAAGCTCGTTGATGCGAGCCTGCGAAAGCGAGTCGGCGATCTGCTCGATGCGGTCCGCCGGAAGGTCCGCCGCAGGGTTCGCCTTTTTCTTCTCCTTGTCGAACACGAGGCTCTTCACGGGAGTCAGCATGACGATCGCGCCGAAAAGCACGACATGCAGGACGAACGACACGACGCTCCAGAGCAGGTCCTTGCGCCTGCGCTTGCGTTCGCGCTCGCGAATCTCGTCAGAAAAGAGCTTCTCGTCCATGCGCGTCACTTCTTTTGCAGCCCGTCGGCAGTATGTATGCCGACGACGGTCAGCTTCTCCTGCTGGCAGGTGTCAAGCACCTGGACGATCGAGCGAAACGGCGCAAAGATGTCGCCGGCGATGCGGATGCGCCTGTCAGGGTTCTCGGCCGCGGCGGCCTGCAGGGCGCTCCTGAGCCCTGCCGCTCCGACCGGCTTGGAATTGACATAGAGATCGCCTTTCGAATCGACCGACACCGTAATCAGGTCAGGCGTCGCCTTGACGTCCCTTGCGACGTTGGAAACCGGGAGTTCGAGCGGAATCTCCTTCTCGATCTTCTTGAGCTGGCTGGAGACCAGGAAGAAGATAAGCATCAGAAAGATGCAGTCCATCATCGAGGTGAGCTGAACCTCGGGCTTCTCTTCCTCTTCGTATTTTACGGCCATGGTGTCCGCCTTACTTCTTGACGAAGATCTGGTTGACGAGATCGGCGACTTCCTCCTCGAGGAGCACCGCGTAGAGGTTCAGCCTGTTCTTGATGATGCCGAACACGAAAAGGCACGGCATGGAAACCGCGAGGCCTGCGACCGTCGTGACGAGCGCCTTGCCGATGTCGTCGGCGAGCACCGAAGCATCGCCCATCTCGCCCATCGCGGCAACAGTGCCGAACGCGCCGAGAAGGCCGACGACCGTGCCGAAGAGACCGAGGAGCGGCGAAAGTGTCGCCGCCGTCGAGAGCATAGCGGCCTTGCGGTTCTCAAGACGGAGCTCGCGGCCGACCTTGTCCTCGGCGAACATCTTGACCTCGTTGTAGTCCTTCGAGTCCTTGTGCTGGATCATCGTCTCGACCACTCGCGAAAGCATAGACTTCGACGAGCGGCAGAGAGCTGCGACATCGTCTATCTTGCCCGCCTTCCAGAGCTTGATCACGTCGGCCGTGAACCCGTCTGGAACGACCTTTGAGCGGCGCAGGTTGAAGAAGCGCTCAAGCGCGCAGCCAATGCCGAGGATCGACAGGAGCGCGATGAAGTACATCGTGTTGCCGCCCTGCTGCCAGTAGAGCTTCCACTGGTCTACGCCCGAGATTTCCTTCGGAGCTTCGGCTTCCGCAGGCGCGGCTTCCTCGGACGCGGCAGGCGCGGCCTCGGCGGCCACGGCTGGCGCGGGCTCGGCCGGCTTCGCGGCCTCCTGCGCAAGAATTCCCTTCATCCACACGGCGCCCGCAAGCGCGAACGCGACGACCAGCATTTGCTTTTTCATTTTTGTTCCTTGATTTGGCGATTATAGACTATAAACCTTTGCCATTTTTTGCGTAGTTTACCAAATGTCGCCCCGCCTTGGGAATATACATTTGTATATTTCTTTTGCGAGTTGTGCACCTGGAGGGACTCGAACCCCCACGCCGAAGCAGTGGAACCTAAATCCACCGTGTCTGCCATTCCACCACAGGTGCGAAATCAGTCGCCTTGACGAAGCTTGTCTCGATGCGCGAAGAATATCCTCGTCTTGTTCGCAAGAGACTGCGCCTCGGGGAAGTTGCCCGGCGTCGAAAGCTTCTGGAACTCCTCAAGCGCCGCGCGCTGCTTGCGGTCGAGATTTGCGGGGACTTCAAAGACTATGCGGGCATGGAGGTCGCCGGACGAGCCGCCACGCAATGACGGAACGCCCTTGCCGCGCAGGCGGAACACCTTGCCGTTCGGCGTTCCCGCAGGAAGCGAAAGCTGCGCAGTGCCCTGGGGCGTAGGAACGTCTACCGTTCCGCCGAGAGCCGCGAGGACAGGCGAAACTGGAATGTCTACGCCGAGATCAAGACCGTCGCGGTCGAATATGTCGCTTTCCCTTACGCCGATATGCACGTAGAGATCGCCGTTCTCGCCGCCACGAAGTCCGCCGCCGCCCTTCCCTGCAAGCCTGAGACGCGAACCGTTGTCTATGCCGGCGGGAATCTTGAGCGAAATCTGCCGCCTGTTCGTGACATGCCCTGTGCCACGGCACGCGCGGCACGGCTTTTCAAGAACAGACCCCTCGCCTCCGCAAGTCGGGCATGTCTGGCGCACCTGGAAGAACCCCGAGCCGCCGATTACGACACCGTGCCCGCCGCAGGTCTTGCAAGTCACACGCTTCGACCCCTTCGCGGCACCGGTTCCATGGCACTCCTCGCACTGCTCGGGGAGCGTGATGTCTATCGTGCGTGTCGAGCCGAAAAGCGCCTCGTCGAAGTCGACGTCGAGACGGAAAGTCATGTCATCGCCGCGCCGCGGAGCATTTGGATTCGCCGCCCTGCGCGACCTGCCGCCGCCGAAAAGGTCTTCAAAGCCGCCAAAACCGCCGCCGCCGCGTCCGCCAAAGAGATCGCCGAAAGCCGCGAAGATGTCGTCCATGCTCATGCCGCCGGCGCCATAGCCGCCACCCGCGCCGCCCTCAAACGCCTGGTGTCCGAACTGGTCGTAGCGCTGGCGCTTCTCGGGGTCGTGAAGGACGTCGTATGCCTCGGCCGCTTCCTTGAACTTCTCCTCTGCCGCCTTGTCGCCGGGATTGCGGTCGGGGTGGTACTTCATCGCAAGCTTGCGGTAGGCGGACTTGATCTCGTCCGCCGTCGCAGTCTTCGCGACTCCAAGCACCTCGTAGTAATCTCTTTTCTCAGCCATATCTACTCACCACTCACTGGCCCCTGACTACTGATCCCTTATCACTTCCCCGGCTTGCCAGACGACACAACGACCTGCGCGGCACGCAGGACCTTGTCCTTCAGCATCCAGCCCTTCTTCGACTCGATCGAGACCTTACCTTCGGGGACATCGGGCGACGGAAGCGTCGCAATCGCCTCCATCTTCTCGGTGTCAAGCTCCTTGCCGACGGAATCGAACGGTTCGGCGCCGTGATCCTTTAGCGACTTGAGAAGCGTGTCG
>OCTX012273873.1_pt1 | contig 21278 bp, 18 predicted proteins | sample 1539691 | NCBI WGS metagenome assembly OCTX01 (sample SAMN02144231, study PRJEB22623) | gut metagenome | biome: sheep rumen | host: Ovis aries | place: New Zealand
CCTTCAACATAGTAGCCGTCTCTCCCCATCCGTGCGGCGGAAGATTTCCCGCCGAAATTTACAGCATCCCGTTTCATCACGAGTCCCCCTTTTAAAGGAATGCACTCCCCTGCATCCCTTATTTACCCAAAGTGTTTCTCGAACACTCTGAGCTTCGCGCTCTTCGACCGCGGGTTCGCCTCCATTTCCTCCTCCGAAGGCAGGATCGGTTTGCGGGTGATCACGCGTCCTTTGGACTTCTTCCCGCACACGCAGACCGGAAAATCCGGCGGGCAGGTGCAGGGGTTTTCATTTCTCCGGAAAGCCGCCTTCACAATGCGGTCCTCCAGCGAATGAAACGTGATCACGCACAGCCTTCCTCCGTCGGAAAGAAGGTCGATCATGGCGTCCAGACTGTCAGACAGGGCTGTCAGTTCCCCGTTCAGCTCGATCCTCAGTGCCTGGAATGTCCTCTTCGCCGGATGTCCCCCCGTCTTCTGGACCTTCATCGGAATCGCCGCCTTTATGATCGAGGCTAACTCCCCAGTCGTCTCGATTTTCTTTCGGCTGCGCTCCTGCACGATGTGCTTCGCGATGTTCTTTGCGAACCGGTCTTCCCCATAGTCCCGGATGATCCGGTACAGCTCCGCCTCCGATGCTTCATTGACCAGATCCGCGGCTGTGCGCGTCTCCCGCTGGTCCATCCGCATGTCAAGCGGCGCATCCGCCATGTAGGAAAACCCCCGCTCCGCCGTGTCCAGCTGGTACGAGGATACGCCGAGGTCGAGAACGATCCCGTCGACCCGGCTGATCGACAGTGCGCGCAGGATCTCCGGCATCTCGCTGTAATTGCCCCTCACGATCGTGACTCTGTCACCGTAAGGCTTAAGGCGCTCCCCAGCAGCCTCAATTGCAGCCTGATCCCTGTCGATCCCGATAAGTCTGCCGGTAGATGAAAGGTGAGCCAGTATCGCCTCCGAATGGCCTCCTCCGCCCAGGGTCCCGTCCGCATAAATGCCTTCCGGGCGTATGAGAAGGTTCTCGATCACCGCATCGCGCAGCACAGTTACATGATGGAATTCCATAAAACTCCTTTCCTGTCAGAATCTTACGCCAAGAGCTTTCGCCTTCTTCCGCATTTCCTCCTTCGAGCGGAACTTGCGGCGGCACTCCTCATCCCAGCGCTCCGCGCCCCAGATCGTAAAATAATCGTCCGATCCGACCACGACCGCCTCCTTGCCGATAGCGGCTTCTTCCCTCAGATCCTGCGGCAGCAGGATCCTCCCCTGAGGGTCGATGCTCACTTCCCGTGTCGATGAGAGAATGTAGTTCTTGAGATCCATCAGTTCTTCATCCGTACTGCTGATTTCGGTCAGAGACTTCGTGTGTTCCCGGAACGCCGACTCCGGATAGACGGATAAATTATCAGAGAAAGCGCTGGTCACATACAGCGTCTCCCTGCCGATCATTTCCCGAAACTTCGAAGGAATGATCAGTCTCCCCTTTCCGTCTACCGAATGTCTGAACGACCCAATGAACATCACTTTCTCCCACTTTGTGGGGGTAATCTACCACTTCCTCCCACATGCTTACATTCTACGACACAAATCCCGGAAATGCAAGTATCTGGTTAAAAACAAAAAAACCCGGCATATACGCCGGGAAACAACAAGATATAGTTATGCATTCCTGCAAGGCAGCTATATCTTGTAAATATCAGCGTATATGCCGGGAAAAATCCCGTAAAATTTTGTTGAAAATACCGGTGAACTTCTGTTCGAAAGCCGGATCACTCCACCAAGGCCTCTCCCCCACTTTGTTTTCCGGCCCTCTTCCGGCCGATGAAAATGGCGGTAAGACCTCCCACAACGCACACGGCCGCGACGATCATCGAGACCGGAATGCCCGTGCCGAAGAGCTTCAGCTGGTCGGTCCTCAGCGTCTCGATCATAAAGCGCCCCGTCCCGTAGGCAGCGAGGTACCACAGGAAGAGTTCCCCGTCGAACTTCGTCTTCTTCCGCATGAAGAAGAGGAAAATGAGCACCAGGACGTTCCAGGCGCTCTCGTAGAGAAAGGTCGGATGCACCTGCACGTAGCGCACGCCGTCGATCTCCGCCACGTGCTCCCACATTTCCGCCGTGATCTCGTGCTGGCGCACCGCGGAAACCGGCAGCTGCATCGCGAAGAGTCCGTCCGTGTAGCCGCCGAACGCCTCCCGGTTGAAGAAGTTGCCCCACCGGCCCATGATCTGTCCGACCGGAACCGCCATGGCCGCCGCCTCGAAGCCCTTTCCGGGCGGGATCTTCTTCCAGCGGCAGGCAAACGCGATCGCGATCACCCCGAAGATAATGCCCCCGTAGATCGCCAGCCCTCCCTCGCGGATATTGAAGATCGAGAGCAGGTTGTCCTTGTAGGCATCCCAGGCGAAGACCACATAGTAGACGCGCGCGCCGATGACGCCGGTCACGACCGTGACGAGGAAGGCGTCCATGAGATCGTCCTCCCTGAGACCGAGCTCTCTTCCCCTCCGCGTCAGGACGAACACGGCGAGCATCATGCCGATCGCGATCACGATCCCGTAGTAGGCGATCGTGAAGTTCCCGATGCTGATCGTCTTCCCGACGTGGGGCAGATAAATCCCGAGATTCGGAAAATTGATATTGTAATCCATCGTTCAGCCTCTCACAGCCGGGTCAGACGTTGAAGCGGAACAGGATGACGTCCCCGTTCCTCACGACGTACTCCTTGCCTTCGATGCGGATAAGGCCTTTCTCTCTCGCCGCCGCGTAGGATCCGGCTTCGAGAAGTTCCTTATAATTGATGACCTCCGCCTTGATGAAGCCGCGCTCGAAATCGCTGTGGATCTTGCCCGCCGCCTTCGGCGCCTTGCAGCCGATCGGGATGGTCCAGGCGCGGGTCTCGTCCTCGCCGGTGGTGAGGAAGCTCATGAGGCCGAGCAGGTGGTAGCTGGCCGCGATCAGCTTCTCAAGGCCGGACTTCTCGATGCCGAGATCCGCGAGGAACTCTGCCTTCTCGTCGTCCTCGAGCTCCGCGATCTCCTCCTCGATCTGCGCGGAAATGACGAAAACCTCCGCCCCTTCCTTCGCGGCGATCTCCCGGACGGTCGCGACATACTCATTGGAAGCGCCGTCGTCCGCGAGGTCGGAATCCTCCACGTTGGCAGCGTAGATCACCGGCTTGTCGGTGAGCAGGTCGAGGCTCTCCTTGAACTTCACGTTCTCCTCATCCTCCGGGACGAAGCTCATCGCCTTCTGCCCGTTCTCCAGATGCGCCTTGAGTTCGCAGAGAAGGTCGTATTCGCGCTTCGCGTCCTTGCTGGCCCCGGACTTCGCGGTCTTCGCGGTCTTGCCGATGCGGCGCTCGAGGACCTCCAGATCCGCGAAAATGAGCTCCAGCTCGATCGTCTCAATATCCCTCGCCGGGTCAATGCTGCCTTCGACGTGGATGATGTTTTCATTTTCAAAGCAGCGGACCACGTGCACGATCGCGTCGCACTCGCGGATGTTCGCGAGGAACTGGTTGCCGAGACCCTCGCCCTTGGAGGCTCCGCGCACCAGACCGGCGATGTCGACGAACTCGATCACAGCCGGCGTGGTCTTCTTCGAGTGCGAAAAATCGGAGAGCAGCTTCAGGCGCTCATCCGGGACGGCTACGATCCCGATGTTCGGATCGATGGTGCAGAACGGGAAGTTGGCGGAAGCCGCTCCGGCTTTGGTCAGCGAGTTGAACAGTGTGCTCTTCCCGACGTTGGGAAGTCCGACGATACCTAATTTCATTTATGTATATTCTCCTTGTTCGTATTTGTGTTTCTCAGCGTTTGATCTCCTCAATCTTCTCCTGCAGCTCCGCGATCTCCGCCTGCTTCGATGACCGGAAAGCCTCGTACTCGGCGGCTGCCTCATCGTTCTGCGCCCTGATCGTCCGAAGGACACCGTAGGCTTTGTCCGCCGACTGAACGTTCATCTCTCCTCTCGCCCCGGCGTCCGCAATGGCTGCGGTCCACTCCGTGACGCGGTCAAATGTGAGCGTTCCCTGAGCGCAGGACACCAGATCCAGCACGATCGCCATGGAGACCTTGTTGGATCTCACCGTGCGGAGCGAGCTGTCGATACTGGAATCCATCGTGCGGATGAAGCTGTAGGAGAGATACGGCGTCCCGGACGGCAGTGTCCCGCACGCCCCGTTGTCGCTGTAAAATGCATACCCCGCAAACGCCTCATCCAGGATAAAGGCGCGGTTCTCAGACGAATCGTCGGACTTTCTGAGCAGGAAGGAGATGCCTCCCCTGAACCCGTAGGAGGGCATTTCAGCAAGAAGCATGCGGGCGTTGGCCAGCACCTCATCGGTAAACGGCGATCCGGTCAGCATGATGTCCGCCGGATTGCCGGCTTCCGCGAGCGCCTCCGCGATGAGACGGAGATTCTCCTCCGTCTGGCCGCAGTCCAGGACCACGGTCGGCTTGAACCCGTACGTCTCCCCCATGGAGACGACGAACGAGACATCCTCGGGGGCGGCAAGCTGGTAGGCGATGACGGCGGTGCCCTGGTCCGGCGTCACCTCGGCTGCCCTCTCCTGCGCCTTGATTTCAGCCTCGAGCTCCTGGATCCGGATTTCATACTGCCTCGCCTCGACCTCCGCCTTCACTTTGGCGCTGTCGCGCGCCTTGTCCGCCGCCGCGTCCTGCCATATAAAAAACAGCAGCACCGCGCCGAGGGCAAACGTAACGATCGCCAGCAATATTCTTTTAATATCCATACTCTTCTCCTGTCTCCGCTAATTTCATGGATTGAGGCGCTTCCGCCGCGCCTTTCTCAGTATCGATGCTTCTCCTGCTCTTTGAGATCCCGGAAGATGCCGGTGTAGTTCATGTACCGGACCCTGCTGATGGCGCCTTTCTCCACGGCCTCCTTGACGCGGCAGTCCGGTTCGTCCACATGGACGCAGCCGTCGAAGCGGCATTTTCCTTCACATGGCGCGAATTCCGCGTAATAGTGCCGCAGCTCTTCCTTCATGATCCCGCGCGTCTCGAGAAATGTAAACCCCGGCGTATCGCAGAGGTATGTCCCGGACCCGCAGGCGATCAGCTCCGCATGGCGGGTCGTATTCTTACCGCGCATAAGCTTCCGCGAGATCTCCCCGGTCTCCATGTGCACGTTCGACTGGCAGGCGTTGGTCAGAGAGGATTTGCCGACGCCGGAAGGCCCGGCGAGCAGCGTCGTCTTCCCGGCGAGATACGCCTTCACCTCGTCAAGTCCGATACCATTCCCGATCGAGGAGAAAAACAGCTCATGACCGCTGTCCCGGTAGATCCCGCGCAGCGTCTCCTTCTCCTCCTCGCATCCCAGATCCTCCTTGTTGAAGAGGATCGCCGAAGGCACCCCCTGCTGATCCATCGCGATGAGAAAGCGGTCGAGCAGCATCAGGTTCGGGTCCGGGCTGTGAAGCGCAAAGAGTACGAGCGCCTGGTCCACATTGGCGGCCGCCGGCCGGAAGAGTTCGTTTCTCCGCGGCAGGAGGCTCGTGATATTTCCCTCCATATCGGGAAGGCAGGTGATCTCAAACGTCACATCGTCGCCCACCAGCGGTTTCTGGCCGAGTTTTCGGAAAATGCCCTTCGCCCGGCACTCGTAAATGCCCTCTTCTCCCGCATCCACATAATAAAAACCGCCTACGCCGCGTATGATCTTTCCCTGCATATTCCTTCCTTCAAAAGAGACCGTCCGCACGAAAGAGCGGACGGTCTTCATTTTATCTTCCTGCTTATCCTTACGCGCCCGGATTTGCCGCAGGAGCCGCCTCAGCGGCCGCCTCCGTGGTCTCCGCCTTGCCGTTCACCTGGAACACGATCTCGGTGCCGGCTGTGACAGGCGTGCCGTTCGCGATGCTCTGGGCGTAAACCTCGCCCTTCTCGACCTCATCCGAAGTGCCGTACTCGATCTTGACGTTCAGGCCGTCCCGCTTGGCCGCATTGGTCGCCTGCGCTTCCGGAAGACCGGTGTAGGAGTAGACCGTGACGGATGTGTTCGGGTCGACCGGCACCGTGGTGGTGTCCGTGGACTCCGTCGGCGTCTGGGTCGGAGCCGGCGGATTCGCCGGACCTGCGCTGACCACGATCGTGACCGTGTCCGTCTTCTGGATCAGCTCGCCCGCGGCCGGATTGACGGAGATGACCACACCCGCCGTCACCGTATCGCTGTTCGCCCCGGCGACGCTCACATTGCTGAAGCCTGCCGAGTTGAGGATGGCGATGGCATTTTCCTGCGTCTGGCCTGCGACAGCCGGTACTGCGGTGCCCGCAGGGCCTGCCGACAGGTAGTAGCTGATGGAGGAGTTGAGCTCGACCTGCGAGCCCGCCTCCGGCTCCTGGTGGATGACCGTCCCGGCCGGATAGATGTCCGAATGCTCCTCGCCCAGATACTGGATGCCGAGACCCTTCGAGTTGGCTGCGGTCCTGGCCGCGTCCTCGGTGAGCCCGACGAGCTCAGGCACGTCGATGGTCTCCGGAACGACTTCCGTCGGGGTGGGCGTCGGCGTCTCCGTCGGGGTGGGCGTCGGCGTCTCCGTCGGGGTGGGCGTCGGCGTCTCCGTCGGCGTCTCCGTCACGGATTCGACGACAGACGAACTGCTTGAACTGCCGCCGAAGTTGATGAGGCCGGCTGCCTGCGCGATGAAGTAGATCAGGATCGCGATGATCAGAGCCCCGATGAGGAAGCCCGCTACGGTCAGCAGCTTCTCGAGGATGCCGCCGGCGCCTTCATCGTCGTCGTCATCTTCCTCCTCATCCTCGTCGTCATAGATATCGCGCCTTCTCTCGGCGGCTTTCTTCGCCGCCTCCGTGGACGCGTAGGTTCTCTTCTCCGCCTCGCCCTTTTTGGGTTTCTCAGGCGCTTTCGCGTTGATCTCGGCCCGCTCCTCCTCGGTCACCATCGCGGTGTTCGCGTGGTCCGAGAGCGGCGTCAGGGTGACAAAATGGCCCTGCGGCTCCACAAGGGATTTCTTTAAGTCCGCGATGACGTCGTTCATCGTCTGGTAGCGGCGGTCGACGCTCTTCTGCGTACACTTGTAGATGATCTGCTCCAGCGCATACGGGAGTTCCGGCGTGTACCTTGAGGGCGGATCCATCTCATCCTGGAGATGCTTGATCGCGATCGCCACCGTCGTCTCGCCGTCAAAAGGCACGCGGCCGGTCACCATCTCGTAGAGCGTGATGCCCAGCGAATAGATGTCCGACCTGGAGTCGGAATAGCCGCCTCTCACCTGCTCCGGCGAGCTGTAATGGACCGAACCCATCGCGTTCGAGCTGATCGTGTTGGACGACGCTGCCCGCGCGATGCCGAAATCTGTCACCTTGACTTTCCCGTCCGTGGAAATGATGATGTTCTGGGGCTTCACGTCCCTGTGAACGATCCCCTGGGCGTGTGCAGCCGCGAGGCCCATACAGACCTGGATCGCGATGCTGGTCGCCTCCCGCACGGAGAGTTTTCCCTTTTTGCTGATATATTCCTTCAGGGTGATGCCCTCGACGAGCTCCATGACAATGTAGTAATTGCCGTTATCCTCCCCCACGTCGAAAACGTTAACGATGTTGGGATTGGCGAGCCCTGCCGCAGCCTGCGCCTCTCTCCGGAATTTGGAAATGAACGTCCCGTCCTCCCGGAACTCCGGCTTCATCACCTTCACCGCGACATAGCGGTTCAGCTTATGGTCCTTCGCCTTGTAGACGTCCGCCATTCCGCCGGAACCGACCCGGCCTGCAATCTCATACCTCTGCGCTAATATTGTACCCGCTGCTAACATTATTCCTCCTCGTCCGCATCCGGTTCAATGATAATGACTGCGATGTTGTCCATGCCGCCATTATCGTTTGCGGTTCCGACCAGCGTGTCTGCCATCTCCTCCGCACTGATCGGCTGTTCCAATACCTGTCTGATCTCGTCATCATCAACCATATTGCTGAGCCCGTCCGAACACATCAGGAGAATGTTCTCGGGGTGCAGCCTGAAATCGAAGAAGTCCGGTTCAACTGTCTGGGCTGCGCCGAGCGCCCTCGTGATGATATGTTTGTCCGGGTGGATCCTGGCCTGCTCTCTGGTCAGTTCCCCGAGCCGGACCATCTCCTCCACCAGCGAATGATCTTTCGTGATCTGTTTGAGCTCCCCATCATACAGGTAGAGTCTCGAGTCGCCGACGTTTGCGGTGTAAGCGTAATTCCCCAGGATGGTCGTGACTACGATAGTCGTACCCATGCCGCGCATCTCCTCGTGAGCGTCCGCTTCGGCTAGGATCCCTTCGTTTGCCAGCCTGATCGCTTCGGAGATCAGCTTGACGGGATTGACCTCCCGGCTCACCGCTATGGCTTCCCTCACCGCATTGACCGCGTAGCGCGAGGCGAAATCGCCTGCGTTATGGCCGCCCATGCCGTCCGCCACAATGAAGAGGTTCGGCAGATTCCCGACAGGCTCCGTGGAAACGAACACGCTGTCCTGGTTTATTTTTCTTTTCTGACCGACGTCAGTGACTGCATATGCTTTCATTTTCAACTGTTCTTCATATACCTTTTTCTCAACTGACCACAGGCCCCGTCAATATCGCGGCCCATTTCTCTTCTTATAGTAACATGAATCCCGTATTTTTCAAGCAGTTTCTTAAACTCCTGAACAAAGTAAGCCTTCGGAGCCTTAAAATTCCGCTCCGTAACAGGGTTTACCGGGATCAGGTTCACAAGACAGTTGAGTCCTTTAAGGCGCTCCGCCAGTTTCTTCGCGCACTCCGCCGAGTCGTTTTTGCCGGCGATGAGGCTGTACTCAAATGTGAGCCGCCTTTTATTTCCTTCATAATAATACCTGAGCGCGTCGAAGACCTCCGCGAGGCTGCAGCTCTTCGCGACCGGCATGATCGTTCTCCGCATCGCATCGTCCGGCGCGTGCAGGGAGAGCGCCAGGTTGATCTGGAGATCCTCGTCTCTCAGCCTCCGGATCATCGGCGCCAGACCGCAGGTGGAGACCGTTATGTTCCGCTCGCTGATGTTGTGCCCGTTCTCGTCGGAGAGCATCCTGATAAAGCGCACCAGGTTCTCATAATTGTCGAGCGGTTCGCCTGTCCCCATCACGACGACGTTCGAGACACGCTCCCCCGTGTCGCGGCCGATCATGTAGATCTGGGACAGCATCTCGCCCGCGGTCAGGTTCCGCGTCAGCCCGCCGATGGTCGAGGCGCAGAACGCGCAGCCCATCCGGCAGCCGACCTGCGAGGAAATGCAGACCGAATTCCCGTGGTGGTAGCGCATGAAAACGCTCTCGACATAATTGCCGTCGGACAGGCGGAACAGGTATTTCCGGGTCCCGTCGACCGCGGATTCCTGCATGGTCTCCTTCACGCAGCCCCGGATCGGCCGCTCAGCGGCAAGGCGCTCGCGCAGCTCCTTCGGCAGATCGGTCATCTCCCCGTAGGAGGCGGCGTTCTTTACATGCAGCCACCCGTAGACCTGCTTCGCCCGGAATTTCTTCCCGCCGGCGAACAGTTCGTCCGCGGACAGTTCCGCAAGATTCATGGACAGGATATCCGGTCCTTCAAAGATCTCACCCATCAGGATTCCTTCCTCCTGAAGCGGGAAATAAAGAACCCGTCGGACTCATGCACCCCGGGCAGCATCTGGAGATACCCTTCCGCCGTCGTGAGCCTCCGAAGCTCGCGCGGGATAAAGGGATCCAGGCTGTCGGAGACAAGGTCCGTGTTTTCCCGGATCCACTCGACATTTTCGAGGTTTTCCTCCCGGGTCAGCGTGCATGTGCTGAAAATGAAGACCCCGCCCGGCTTCACATACTTAACGGCATTTGCCAGGATCTGCCGCTGCAGGACCACCAGCTCGGCGATCCGGTCCGGCGTGACGCGGTATTTGATGTCCGCCTTCCGCCCGATCACGCCAAGGCCCGAGCAGGGCAGGTCGGCAATCACGATATCCGCCGAATCGGCCGACGCGGGGTCGAAGACCAGGGCGTCCTGCACCGTCGGGTGAACGTTGATCACGTTGGCCCGGCGGACATTTTCCCGGATCAGCTCCACTTTCTCTTCCGAGACGTCTCTCGACTCGACCATGCCGTAGCCCGCCATCCTGTCCGCCGCGTGCAGGCTCTTGCCGCCCGGCGCCGCGCAGAGATCGATGACCGTATCGCCCGGCTTCGGGTCCGCCGCTTCGGTGACCAGCATCGAGCTCACGTCCTGCGGATAGATCCAGCCGTTCTTGAAAGCTTCGAGGGCTGCGAGGTAGTTATAGCCCGAGAGATTGTAGGCGTAGGGCAGGTAAGGCGCATGATGCACCGTGACCCCCTGCCGGCGCAGCGAGTCGAGAATTTCATTTTTTGTGACGCGCTCGGTTTTAAAGCGTACCGTCGTGGGCCGCTCCTCAAGGAAGCTGTCCAGCATGCGCTCCGTCACGAGAGGTCCGTACTCCGCGATCATATGTTCCGTGAGCCATTCCGGCATGGATCTTGTGATCGACAGGTACCGGACCGGCTCGGTCTCCGGATCCGGATAACGGATATTGTCCGCGTTCCGCGCGATATTCCGGAGAACGCCGTTGACGAACCCCTTCAGGTTGTAGAAACCGCGGCTCTGCGCCAGCCGTACCGCTTCGCTGACCGCGGCTGAATCCGGGACGCCTCCGAGATAACGGATCTGGTAGACGGCGCTCCGGAGAATGTTCTGTATAACGGGCTTCATCTTCTCCACCGGCACCGTCGAAAACTGATCGATGATGTAGTCGATCTCGATCTGCCGCTCGACGGTCCCTTCCGAGACTTTCGTGATGAACGCCCGGTCCCGTTTAGAAAAATACTGGTACTTCTCGAGCGCCGCATGCACCGCGTTGTTGCTGTACGCGCCGTCGCGGAACACGCTGAGAAGAATATCCAGGATGATCTCCCTCACATTCTCTGTCAATTGCTGCTCCTTTTCCCAAGTACCTCCGCTTTGACATGATATCCGCGGAGGAAATCGGCGGTTTTCATTTTCTTCTTGCCTTCCATCTGGACTTCGTCGAGCGAAATCACGCCGTCTGCTGCACACACTCTGAGGACGCCGCCCTCTGCGCGAAGTGCGCCCGGAGCCCCGAAAGCCGGCTCGATGAGCCTGTGCGCCTCCCAGATCTTGAAGGTCTTATCGTCTAAAAATGTATAGGCCGACGGCCACGGGGAAAGCGCCCGCACCTTGCGCAGGATCACCTCGCACGACTCCGCAAAATCGATGAGGCCGTCCTCCTTCTTAAGCATCCCCGCGTAGGCGGTCGTGCTCTCCGCCGGCTGCTTCACCGGCGTGATCCTGCCGGCCGCGTAATCGGGCAGAGTCCGGAGCAGGAGCTCCGCTCCTTCCGCCATCAGCTTGTCAAATAAGCTTCCGCCGGTCTCCTCCGGGGAAATGCAGACCTCGCTCGCCCTCAAGATATCGCCCGTATCGAGCCCTTCGTCCATCTTCATGATCGTGACGCCGGTCACCTTCTGCCCGTCGAGGATCGCGTGCTGGATCGGAGCCGCGCCCCGGTAGGCCGGGAGAAGCGATGCGTGCACGTTGAGACACCCGAGAGGCGGGATCTCAAGGAGTTCCTTCGGCAGGATCTGGCCGAAGGCTGCGACCACGATGAGGTCAGGCTCTCTCTCCCGGATCCAGTCGAGCGCCTCCGGCTCTTTCCGGACGCGGACGGGCGTCAGCACCGGAATGCCGGCCGCCTCCGCGGCCTCCTTCACCGGGCACGGAACCGGCGTCTTCTTCCTGCCCTTCGGCTTGTCGGGCTGTGTGACGCAGCCTGTGACCTCATAGCCGGCCTTCAGGAGCGCGCCGAGGATGCCGGCTGCAAAATCCGGCGTTCCCATGAATACGATTTTCATTTTCTCACTCATCTTCCTCTTCCATTGCCTCTTCCATGGCTACGTCGTGGATCTCGCCCTCGACGAACTCCGTGTACATGTGGCCGTCCAGATGGTCGACCTCATGGCAGAAGCAGCGCGCGAGCAGCCCTTCAGCCTCCCAGGAGACCGGGTTCATATTGCGGTCCAGGCCTTCCACCGTGACCTTCATCGGACGGGTGACAATGCCGTACTTGCCCGGAAATGAAAGGCAGCCCTCCTCGCCGGTCTGCGTCCCCTCGTGGGAGACGATCCTCGGGTTGATCAGTGCGCGGGGATCCTCCCCGACGTCCACCACGATGATCCTGCGAAGGACCCCGACCTGCGGAGCCGCAAGGCCCACCCCGTTGTACTCGTACATCGTATCAAACATATCATCGATGAGCTGCGAGATGCGGGGGGTCATTTTTTTGACCTCCCGGCACTCCTTCGTCAGCACATCGTCTCCCACTTCGCGGACTTTCCTGATTGCCATAGTATCCTCCGTTCACGCTGTATTTTACACGGTTGTATTGAATTCGACGCGGATATCGGCAAATCCGCTGTTCATCTCGATGTATCGCTCGATGAGGCTCCTCGCCTTCACGAGGGCTGCCCCGTCCCGGTGTCTTATGTAGATGACCTCCCTGTACCGGTCCCTGACCTTGCCGACGGCCTGCGGGGCCGGTCCGATCGCGGAGAGGACATTCTTCGCATCGACCCGGGAAATGAAACGCCGGATATACTCCATCGCTTCATGAAGCTTTGCCGGATCCTCCCCGCTGCCGAGAACCGCGAGAAGCGTCCCTGCCGGCGGATAATGCATGATGGTCCGGTAAGCCATCTCTTCTTTATAAAATTTCTCGTAATCCTGGGCTGCCGCCGCACGGATCGCGAAATGATCCGGCCGGTAGGTCTGGATGACCGCCGTCCCGGGCCTTGCCCCGCGGCCGGCCCGGCCTGCTGCCTGGGTGACCAGCTGGAACGTCCTCTCCGCCGCGCGGAAATCCTGCGCATTTAAAGAGAGATCCGCCATGAGGACCCCCACCAGCGTCACATCCGGGAAATCATGGCCCTTGACGATCATCTGCGTCCCGATGAGGACGTCCGCCTTCTTATCGCCGAAATCCCGGAGGATCTTCGAGTGCCCCTCCTTGCCCCTCGTCGTGTCGAGGTCCATGCGGAGGGTCCTGACCCCCGGAAACTCCTTCCTGAGCTGCTCCTCGACCTGCTCGGTCCCGACGGAGATCCCCCCGATGTGGGGCGAACCGCACGACGGACAGGCTTCATATTCCGGGATCTCGTAGCCGCAGTAGTGGCAGATGAGCTTCCGGTTTAAATGTCTCGTCAGCGAGATGTCGCAGTGGGGACATTTCGCAACAAACCCGCAGGACCGGCAGGTGACGAAGCCTGCGTAGCCCCGGCGGTTCAGGAAGAGCATCGCCTGGCCGCCGTCCTTAAGGCAGCCGTCCAGCTCTTCGCGCAGCTTCTCCGAGAAAATGCTCCTGTTCCCGCGCTTCATCTCCTCCGTCATGTCCACGATCTCGGTCTTCGGGAGCGCGGCGCTGCCGTACCGCTCCGGGAGAACGATCCCCAGATATTCCCCGCTCTCAGCGCGGGACGCGGAAGTGAGGGACGGCGTCGCCGAGCCGAGCACGACCCGTGCGCCTTCGATTTCTGCCCGATGAATCGCAGTCTCCCGCGCGTGGTAGCGCGGCGTGAGCTCCGAGTGGTAGGATTCCTCGTGCTCCTCGTCGATCACGATGAGCCCCAGGTGCGAAAACGGCGTAAAGAGCGCGGATCGCGGGCCGACCATGATGCGCACGTCGCCCCGTCTCGCGGCCTTCATCTGCTCGTACTTCTCTCCGTCAGACAGCCTCGAGTGGAGAAAGGAGACCCTGCTCCCGAACCGTTCGACGAACCGCATCACGGTCTGCCGCGTGAGCGCGATCTCCGGGACCAGGACGATCACGTCCTTTCCCTCCTTCAGCACCCGGTCGATGAGCTCCATGTAGACGAGCGTCTTTCCGCTGCCGGTGACGCCCCGGATGAGGACCGTCCTCGGGTGTTCGCTCTCCCACTCCTTAAAAATGCACTCCGCAGCCCGCCTCTGCCCCTCTGTGAGGACCGCCGGCGGAACATGTTCCGCCTCTATTTGAGGCTCCGCCTCGCTTCTCCGCCTGCGCACCCGCTTCTTGGTCGGCAGCACAGTCTTCAAGGCCTGCGACATCAGGCCGCCGTAGGTCCGGCTCATCCAGTCCGCCAGGCGGATGAGCCGTGCGTCCGCGGTGTCCTCGCCGGTCAGGACCTTCTCGATGGTCTTCATTTTCTCAGGATCGTAGGCGCAGGTGTCCGGGAGGGAGACGATAAATGCACTGACGTGCCGGCTGCCGAACGGCACCCTCACTCTCGCGCCGGGGACTGCCTGGCCGGCAAGCTCCTCCGGTACGATGTAGGTAAAAGGTTTGTCCAGCGCATCCGCGGTGATGTCAACGATTACGTCAGCGTACTGCATTTTCCTCCTCGAGGATCTCGCGGATGAGCACCCTCTCGTCCATCGGGTGCTTCACGCCGCAGATCTCCTGGTAATCCTCGTGGCCCTTGCCGGCCAGAATGATGATGTCGCCCGGCTCGCCGTTTCTGATTGCGAAGCGGATCGCCTCCTTGCGGTCGGGGATCATGACAAACTGCCCGTCCGTGCGCGAGATGCCCGTCTCAATATCCCTCATGATCGCGAGCGGCTCCTCAAAGCGCGGATTGTCGGACGTGATGACCGTGAGATCCGCGAGTTTTCCGGAAACCTCGCCCATCTCAAAGCGGCGGTTCCGGTCGCGGTTGCCCCCGCAGCCGAAGACCGCGACGAGACGGTGCGGCCTGTAAACCCGGAGCGCCTTAAGAAGGCTCTCAAGGGCCATCGCGTTGTGCGCGTAGTCGATCATCAGCGTGAACTCGTCCGAGACATGGATGAGCTCGACGCGCCCTTTGACCTTCGCCTCCGGGAGCGCCTTCGCGATCACCTCGTCCGACGCGCCGAAGTGCCGGCAGATCGCGATCGCCGAGAGCGCGTTATATACCGAAAAATGCCCCGGCAGATACAGCTTTATCGGGAAATGAAGATCTCCCCCGACCGTAAATGCCACCCCGAGTTTTCCCGCCTCGCGGAACGGGCGGATGTCGTCGGCTTTGATGTCTGCCTTCTCCGAATCGATCCCGTAGGTCGTGACCGGGCCCTTCGAGGCCGCGATCATCTCCTTCGCGTAAGGATCGTCAATGTTCACGATCGAGCACTTCGACTGGGTGAAGAGCAGGCTCTTCGCGTGCTTGTAATCCTCAAAATCCGTGTGCTCGTTCGGCCCGATGTGGTCCTCGGAGAGGTTCGTGAAGACGCCGGCCTCAAAGAGGATCCCGGCGGTTCGGTCATATTTGAGGGCCTGGGAGGACACCTCCATGACGCATGCTTTCATCCCCGCATCCAGCATTTCCCGCAGGTACTCCTGCACCAGGTACGATTCCGGCGTCGTATTGTTCGCCTTGACCGTTCTCTTCCCGGTGATGACCTCGATCGTCCCGATGAGCCCGGTCGGGATGCCCGCTGCGTCGAGCACCGACTTGACCATGTAGGTCGTCGTTGTCTTGCCCTTCGTGCCGGTGATGCCGATGACCGGCAGCTTCTCCGCCGGATAGTCAAACCAGGCCGCCGCGAGGAAGGCAAGTGCCCTGCGGGTGTCCGGGACGGCGAGAATGACCGTCTCCTCCGGCACCGCAAGTTCCTCCTCCGCTCCTTCGGCATGTTCGAAACCGTGCTCCAGACGGTCCTCCTGCACCAGGATCGCGGAAGCCCCCTTCGCGATCACATCCGGGATGAAATCGTGGCCGTCGCTCTTCGCGCCGGCGATGCACACGAAAAGCGAGCCCGGACCCGCTTTTCTGGAATCATGTATCAGGGAACTGATCTCAATGTCCGGATCACCCTTCACCAGGGTGAACTCCGTTCTCTCAAAAAGCTTTAAAAGCTTCATTTCTGCCTCCGTTTATAAGTTTGTAACGATCGTCGTCCCGGCCTTGCCGTCAAATGCCGCCTTCGCCCGCGCGACCGACGTGATGATGGCGCGTCTTCCGCGTCCCATCTCCACGAAATTGATCGCCGCCTGGAATTTCGGCAGCATGAGCCCCGCCTCGAACATATCCTCCTCGCAGTAGGAGGCCGCCTGGCGCGAGCTGATGCGGGTCAGGATGCGCTCGTGGTCCATCTTGTAGTTGAGGGCGACCGCGTCCACAGACGTCAGGATGATGAGGTCGTCCGCCTCGAGCTCGACCGCCAGCAGCCCGCTGGTCAGGTCCTTCTCGATCACCGCGGACGCGCCGCGAAGATCCACTCCCTGCTCGATGACCGGGATGCCGCCTCCGCCGCAGCAGATGACGATCTCGTCATTTTCAAGCAGCGTCCTGATCGTCGGGAGCTCGATGATCTCCCTCGGAGCCGGCGCGGCGACGATCCGGCGGTAGCCGTCCCCGCTCTTCGTGACCGCGTTGCCCTTCTTTTGCTCCGCGGCCGCCTCCTCCTTCGTGAGGACGCTCCCGATCACCTTGCTCGGCTCATAGAAGGCCGGGTCATAAGGGTCCACGAGCACCTGGGTGATCACGGTCGCGACCGGCCGGCGGATGCCACGCGTTAAGAGCTCCGCCCGGATCGCCTTCTGCAGGTCGTAGCCCGCGAAGCCCTGGGACATGGACGAGCAGATCGAGAGCGGCCATTTCGTGTGTTCCGGGTTCCTCGCGGCGTACTCGTTCATCGCCGCGTGGATCGTCCCGATCTGGGCAGCGTTCGTGTGCGTGACCGCGACCCTGGCCCCGGTCTCCGCGATATCCACAATCGATTTGGCCGCCGCGCGGACAGCCGTCTTCTGCTCCGGAAGCGTTGCGCCGAGGGCTCTGTGCCCGAGCGCGATGACCACGGTTTTCTTCTTATCCATACTGTCTCCTTACGCCATCAGGCCGGTAAAGCTGAACAGAAACACGATCACGCCGAGGACGATGCGGTAGATGCCGAACGCCTTGAAGTCGTGGGTCTTGATATATTTCATGAGGAAGCGGATCGAAATGATCGAGACCACGAAGGCCACCGCCATGCCGACAACGAGCAGAAGAAGCTCGTATGCGGAAAATGCAAACCCGAACTTCACCAGCTTGAGCAGGCTTGCCCCGAGCATGACCGGCACCGCCAGGAAAAATGTGTACTCCGAAGCGGTCTTCCTGGACATCCCGAGCACGATGCCGCCCAGGATCGTCGCGCCGGATCTCGATGTGCCCGGAATGAGTGCGAGGCACTGGAAAAGGCCGATGATGAACGCGGTGGTCCAGTCGATCTTGTCGATCGACCGGATGACGTCCTTCTTGCCGGCATTTCTCTTCTCCACGAAGATAAAGGCGACGCCGTAGACGATCAGCATCACCGCCACGGTGTTCGGATTGTAAAAATGTTCATCCAGCCAGTCGTCGAGCGGGAGCCCGATCACGATCGCCGGGATGCAGGAAACCATGATCTTGAGCCACATGAAGAACTTCCTGCGGTCCACGACCCTGAATATGCCCGTCTCCTGGCTGTTCACCTTCGTGAAAGGCCAGAGCCTCCAGAAATAGAGGAACACGACCGCGAGGATCGCGCCCAGCTGAATGACCACCAGGAACATGTTCCAGTAGGCTTCCGAGACCGAGAGGCGCAGAAAACGCTCCACCAGGATCATGTGCCCGGTCGAGCTGATCGGCAGCCACTCCGTGATGCCCTCGACGATTCCGAGAATAATTACTTTAATGATGTCCAGCATAAATTCCCTTCCTTAAACGCTTTCTTCAGCATACTCCGCCACTTTCAGATTATACAGGATTATTCCCGTCTGTCAAATAGAAAAAGCCCGGAACACCAACCGTGTTCCGGACTTCGCTCCTGCAGGAGAAGGGACTTGAACCCTCACTCTAACCGAATAGAACAGGCACCTGAAGCCTGCGCGTCTGCCGATTCCGCCACTCCTGCGTCCCATTGGCGCGTCTCCGCGTCAACATATGGAATTATACTTCACCTTCATGCGCTTGTCAACTCATTTTTTCATAAAAATACTCTCACTTCCCCCGAAAATTAATGCGCACAGTCTCCTTATTTATGGTATTATAAGAAGGCTTTTCTATGATTCATATATTTAGGAGGGAAATCATGTCCAATTCTTCAAACGGCGGTTTTCTGGACCGCACCTTCAAGCTGAAGGAAAACAAAACAGACGTCCGCACCGAAGTCATCGCCGGTGTGACAACCTTCATGACCATGGCCTACATCCTGGCCGTCAACCCCAACATCCTGAGCGCAGCCGGCATGGACCGCGGCGCGGTCTTCACCGCGACAGCCCTGGCCTCCTGTCTGGCGACCCTGATGATGGCAGTCTTCGCCAACTACCCCTTCGTCCTCGCACCGGGCATGGGCCTCAACGCCTATTTTGCCTACACGGTCGTCCTCGGCATGGGTTACAGCTGGCAGACGGCACTTGCAGCGGTCTTCTGCGAGGGTATCATTTTCATCGTCCTCTCCGTGACAAATGTCCGTGAGGCGATCTTCAATGCGATCCCGATGACGATCAAGCACGCGGTCTCTGCCGGTATCGGCATCTACATCGCCTTCATCGGCCTGCAGAACGCCCGCGTCGTCGTCGACAGCTCGACGCTGGTCTCCCTGTACAGCTTCAAGGCCTCCTTCACGAACGGCACCTTCCGCTCCGAGGGCATCACGGTCCTTCTGGCGCTCATCGGCATCATCATCACCGGCATCCTCATGGTCCGCGAGATCAAGGGCGGCATCCTCTGGGGCATCCTCATCACCTGGGGCCTCGGCATCATCTGCGAGGTCACCGGCCTCTACACGCCGGACGCCGCGATCGGGATGTATTCGGTCCTGCCGGACTTCTCCGCGGGCTTCTCGATTCCCTCGCTTGCGCCGACCTTCCTGAAAATGGATTTCTCCAACCTGCTCTCGCTCAACTTCTTCGTCGTCATCTTCGCCTTCCTCTTTGTCGACATGTTCGATACCCTGGGCACCCTGATCGGCGTCGCCTCCAAGGCGGACATGCTTGATGAGAACGGCAAGCTTCCGAAGATCTCCGGAGCGCTCCTCGCGGATGCGATCGGCACTTCCGCCGGCGCTCTGCTCGGAACCTCCACCACGACGACTTTCGTTGAGAGCGCTTCCGGCGTCGCCGAGGGCGGCCGCACCGGCCTTACCGCCGTGGTCTCCGCGATCCTCTTCGCGCTGTCCCTGTTCCTCTCCCCGATCTTCCTCGCGATCCCGTCGTTCGCGACGACGCCGGCGCTCGTCATGGTCGGTTTCCTCATGATCACGGCCTTCCTGAAGATCGACTTCACGGACTACACCGAGGCGATCCCGAGCTTCCTCTGCCTGATCGCGATGCCGTTCATGTACAGTATCTCCGAGGGCATCTCGATGGGCATCATCTCCTACGTCCTGATCAACCTGATCTGCGGCAAGGCGAAGGAAAAGAAGATCAGCGTCCTCATGTACGTTCTTGCGGTGCTTTTCGTATTGAAGTACATCTTCCTGTAAAGCACACATCCGCCTGACAAAAATAAAACCGGTATGCAGCACACGTTCATGTGCGTGCATACCGGTTTTCATTTTCAGTTCAGCTCAGGATTATTTCTTGAAGTTGAACGCTGCCTTGCCCGGGAACTGAGCGGCGCAGCCGAGCTCTTCCTCGATGCGGAGCAGCTGGTTGTACTTCGCAACGCGCTCGGATCTGGACGGAGCACCGGTCTTGATCTGGCAGGAGTTCAGAGCAACGGAGAGGTCCGCGATCGCCACATCCTCGGTCTCGCCGGATCTGTGGGAAACGATGGCCGTCATGTTGTTCTTGTGAGCAAGCTTGATCGCCTCGATGGTCTCGGAGACGGAACCGATCTGGTTCAGCTTGATCAGGATGGAGTTGCCGGCGCCGAGAGCGATGCCCTTGGACAGTCTCTCAACGTTGGTGACGAAGAGGTCGTCGCCGACGAGCTGGACCTTGCCGCCCAGTCTCCTGGTCATCTCGACCCAGCCGTCCCAGTCTTCCTCATCGAGGCCGTCCTCGATGGAGTAGATCGGATACTTGTCAATAAGAGCTTCCCAGTGATCGATCAGCTCCTTGGAGGTGAATTCCTTGCCGGACTTCGGCTGCTTGTAGAAGCCGATGCCCTTCTCGGACTTCCATTCGGAGGAAGCGGCGTCCATGGCGATGACGAAGTCTTCGCCCGGCTTGTAGCCGGCATTCTCGATAGCCTTGATGATGTGAGCGATCGTGTCGTCATCGTCGACAAGGTTCGGAGCGAAGCCGCCCTCATCGCCGACAGCCGTGGTCTGGCCTTCGCTCTTCAGGAGCTTCTGAAGGGAATGGAAGACCTCTGTGCACCAGCGGAGACCTTCGCGGAAGGTCGGAGCGCCGGCCGGCATGATCATGAATTCCTGGGTGTCAACGGTGTTGGAGGCATGAGCGCCGCCGTTCAGGATGTTCATCATCGGGAGCGGAAGCTTGGTGCCCTGAAGGCCGCCGAGGAATCTGTAGAGCGGGATGCCCTCTGCCTTTGCGGCAGCCTGGCAGGCGGCGATGGAAACAGCGAGGATCGCGTTCGCGCCGAGATTGCTCTTGTTCTTCGTGCCGTCAGCCTTGATCATCGCAGCGTCGACCGCATAGATATCAGCAGCGGAGATGCCGACGACCGCAGCCTTGATCTCGTTGTTGACATGAGCGACCGCCTTGGAAACGCCCTTGCCGCCGTATTTCGTCTTGTCATCGTCGCGAAGCTCGCAGGCCTCGAACTGGCCGGTGGAAGCGCCGGACGGAGCGGCACCTCTGCCGACAACGCCGCACTCAAGAACGACCTCTGCCTCGACAGTGGGATTGCCGCGGGAGTCGATGATTTCACGACCGATTACATCAATGATAGTTAATTTGCCCATTTCAAGTCTACCATCCTTTCATTTTATTGTGCTCCCTTCTGCGGGAGCGATGAGACTTATGCTGCAAGCGGAGACTTTGCTCCTTTCCCGATGATATAACAAAAACTTCAATCTGTATAGTGGAAAATGTTAAATCCTCCTCAAAACGCCTCTCATTTTCCCGTACAAATGGCACAAAAAAAGGGCAGCTTCCGCTGCCCCTTTACCGCTCTTATTTATCTTGTACCGACGGCTGCCTTCCTCGTCCCGAGAAATGCGCTCACCGCCTTCACGACCACGCCTCCGAGCACGCCGCAGGTCACCGCCTCGACGAGACCCTGGATCCCGACCAGCAGGATGACAAACATCAGCGGGTTCTTCGCGCCGAGCTTTGAAACCAGCCCCTGCACGTACTCCGTGTTGTAGAAGGC
>OCTX012290973.1_pt1 | contig 21272 bp, 16 predicted proteins | sample 1539691 | NCBI WGS metagenome assembly OCTX01 (sample SAMN02144231, study PRJEB22623) | gut metagenome | biome: sheep rumen | host: Ovis aries | place: New Zealand
CGAAAGTTGTAGACGGGCTCGAGGAGGACATTTTCCGCCATCATAAGCCCCTGCCGGACCGCCCGGTAGGTCGCCTGGCGGAAATCGCCGCCCTCCGTGTGTTTCTCGTGGGCCCTGCCCGCGATCAGCGTGATCTTCATGTCGGTGAGCTCCGACCCGGTGAGAACGCCCCTGTGCCGTTTTTCCCGAAGGTGAGTCAGAACCAGCCGCTGCCAGTTCTTCGCGAGCGCATCCACCGGGCACCTGCTCTCGAAAATGAGCCCGGACCCGGGCTCGCCCGGCTCCATCAGAAGGTGGACCTCGGCGTAATGGCGGAGCGGCTCGAAATGGCCGACCCCCTCCACCGGCCGCGCGATCGTCTCCTTGTAGATGACCGACGGTCGGCCGAAGCTGATCTCGAGGCCGAAGCGCTTCATCGCGGTATTTTTCAGGATCTCCCGCTGAACCTCGCCCATGAGGGCCGCGGTGATCTCCTTCTTGCGCTCGTCGTAGGCGACAGAGAGCTCGGGCTCCTCCTCCGCGAGTATCGAAAGGTCCCGGTAAGCCTTGTAGGGATCGACGCCCATCGGAAGCAGGATCCGCCAGGTGAGGATCGGCACCATGAGGCTCTCGGACGCGTCTTCCTCGCTCCCGAGGCCCTGGCCGGCCGCAGTCGCGGACAGTCCCGCCGCAGCGACGACCATGCCGGCCGATGCGGCGTTCACCGGGGTGAATTTCTCGCCCGAGTAGACCCTGAGCTGGTTGATCTTCTCCCTGATTTCCGCCGGCTCGTCCTCCTCGCCGCCCGAAGCCGCCTTCACGGCCGGCGCGTAGGCAAGGATCTGGCGCACGCGCAGCTCTCCCCCGGTGACCTTGAGCCAGGTGAGGCGCTCGCCCGCGGGATCCCGCGTGATCTTGAAAATGCGCGCCCCGAACGCCTCTCCCCTCGCCGGCTCGCGGACAAGCGTATCGAGCGCGCCAAGGAGCACGTCGGTGCCGGGATCGTCCGGAATGAGCGCCGCCCCGAAGAAGACCGGGAAGAGCTCGCGCGAGGCGATGAGCTCCGCGATGTCCTCCTCACCGATCGTGCCGCCCTCCATGACCCGGTCCAAAAGGTCGTCGCGGCAGAGCGCGAGGTTTTCCTGCATTTTCCCGGATTCGATCTTCTCCTTGAGCCCCTCCGGGCTCACCGAGAAAAATGAAAGGCAGCCCGCCGACAGCTCCTCCTGCATCGCGGCCATGAGCTCGCGGCGCCTTACCGGCCGTTCCTCCGCGGGTTTGACCTGGTCCATCTTGTTCACAAATATGATGGTCGGCACAAGATAGTGCGTAAGGAGGCTCCACAGCGTCTTCACCTGGGCGTTCACGCCGTCCGGCGCGGAGATGATCAGCACCGCGAGGTCGAGAACGGAGAGCGTCCGCTCCATCTCCGGCGAGAAATCCGCATGTCCGGGCGTGTCGAGCAGGGTGTAGGTCCTTTCATTTCCCGAAGGGAGCGTGCGGGTGAATTCCGCCGTCTTCGAGTAGACGGTGATGCCGCGGGCGCGCTCGACCTCGTCCGTGTCCAGAAATGTGTCGCGCTTGTCGACCCGCCCCAGCTTCCGGATCGCGGCTGAGCGGAACAGCAGGCCCTCGGAGAGCGTGGTCTTGCCGGCGTCGACGTGGGCGAGGATCCCGAGGGTGATATATTCTTTGTGGTTTTTATTTGCAAAATTCATATTTTGAAAATCCTTTTTCAGCACATTAACGAAAGTGCCTGAAACAACTTGTTTTGTCAGGAATTTGTTTTATACTAATGAAGTGATTTTAACACATCCTGTCCGAAAAAGCTTCACAAAAAGAAAGGAAAGCCGCACATGATCGAATACATTCCGGTAAAAGAAGGCAAAGTCCGTGAGATTTACGATATCGGCGAGAACCTGATCCTCGTCGCGACGGACCGCATCTCCGCATTTGACGTCATCCTCGACAACAAGATCACCAAAAAAGGCACAGTCCTGACCCAGATGTCGAAATTCTGGTTCGATTACACGAAGGACATCCTGCCGAACCACATGGTCTCGACCGACACGGCGGATATGCCGGAGTTCTTCCGCACACCGGAGTTTGACGGGAACAGCATGCTGGTGAAGAAGCTCACCATGATCCCGATCGAGTGCATCGTCCGCGGCTACATCACCGGATCCGGCTGGGCAAGCTACAAAAAGAACGGCACGGTCTGCGGGATCACGCTGCCGGAAGGCCTCCGCGAGTGCGACAAGCTGCCTGAGCCGATCTACACGCCGTCCACCAAAGCCGAGATCGGCGACCACGACGAAAATATCAGCTTCGAGAGAAGCATTGAAGTCCTCGAGAAAGCCTTCCCGGGCCGCGGCGAGGAGCTCGCCGCGAAGATCCGCGACTGCACGATCGCGCTCTACAAGAAATGCGCCGACTACGCCCTGACCCGCGGCATCATCATCGCGGACACCAAGTTCGAGTTCGGCCTCGACGAGAACGGCGAGGTCGTCCTGGGCGACGAGATGCTGACCCCGGATTCCTCCCGCTTCTGGCCGCTCGCCGGCTACGAGCCGGGCCACGGCCAGCCCTCCTTCGACAAGCAGTTCGTCCGCGACTGGCTGAAGGCCAACCCGGACAAGGGCTACCACCTCCCGGACGACGTCATCGAGAAGACGATCGACAAGTACAAGGAGGCCTACACGCTCCTCACCGGCAAGACGATCCTGTGATTCAGTACGGAAGTACGGGGACGGTTCTAGGCACAGCAAGAGGTTCTCTCGCAGAGAGAACCTCTTGCTGTACAAGAACCGTCCCTGTGTTTTTTGGACACCGTCCCTGTGTTTTTTGGACACCGTCCCTGTATTTTTGAGCCTCCCCCTCACTTCTCCACCAACACCATCCCGTTCTCCACACCGATAACATCATATCCACAATTTATCCACCGCAAAATGTGGAAAACTTTCTCCCTTGTGTATAACTCCCCCGGCACCGCCGCCGGCACATCCGGCGGATACAGGATCACAAACCCCGCCGCGACCCTCCCGGCCGCCTCGGAAAGAAGCACCTTCTCCTTCGGCCCGTCGCAGGCGTCCGCCAGCCGGACCGGCTCCGCCTCTCCGCCTGTCTCCGGATCAACCGCCGGCGGATATACCGCTGCCGGCCGCCCGACATCCCAAGGCTCCGCCGCCGCTCCCGCAAAGAAGTCATAATGTTCATCGATCTCGCGCAGCGCCGTGACGAGCCGCATGAGCCCCTCGTCTGTATCCGCCGGCGAGGTCATCGCGAGCACATAGGAGGGAGCCCTCATCTCGCACTCAAGCCCGTAGCTGTCCCTGAGGAGCTCAAAGAGCCTCTCGCCGCCCATCCGGCCGGCTTTGATCACCAGCTTCCCGGGGTCAAGCAGCCTCCCCGCCTTATACGGCGGCAGCTCCGCGTCTGAGACCAGTATCCCGGCCTCCCCGCCGGCGAGCGACAGGTTATGTAAACCACGCCCCAGAAAAGCCCGAACGTTCCGGATCCGCTCCGCGTAAGCCCCCATGATCACATCCCCGCGGTCCTCCATCATGTGCAGCATGTGCGTGATGGAGGATAAAAGCACATACGAGGGGCTGGAGGTCTCGTAGATGTCGAGGAATCGGGCGAGGGTTTCATTTTCAATACGCCCGGTCACGTTGTGCAGAAGCGCGGTCTGGGTCATCGCCGGCATCGTCTTGTGGACGCTCTCGATGACGAGGTCCGCGCCGCCCCGGATCGCCGACGCCGGGAACCCGAATTTCTCCGCGAACGGCAGGTGCGCCCCGTGCGCCTCGTCGACGATCAGCACGGCCCCGAGCCTGTCCGCAAGATCGCGCAGCGCGGGAATATCCTTCATGCAGCCCTCGTAGGTCGGCGAGGTGACGACGAGCGCGTCGGCCTGCTCAGGCTCGCTCTCATTTAAAAATGAAACCCCCGCATCCCTGAGATAAGCTGCATGGTAGACCGCCATGTGGCAGCCCCGCTCGATGAGCATCCGCCCGCCCCGCGGCACCGCCGCGGAGATCGCGGCGAGAAGAGCCCCGGTCGACCCATTCACAGAGAAAAATGTCTCCTCCGTCCCGTAAAGCGCCTTCGCGCGGTCCATCTCCGCCCGGATGATCCCCTCCGGGTGGTGCAGGTTGTCGAAATCCGTGATCTCGGTGATGTCCGCGGCCGCGTCGGCACACAAAAATGCCGGGTTCCGCTTGTGCCCCGGCATGTGAAACGGGTAGGCATCGGATCCGGCATAGTTTAAGAGTTTGGTTTCGAGACGTTCGTACATCACAGCTTCCTTTCCAGCGCCAGAAAATCTCCTGCCGCGGAGATCCCCATCCTCACGATCTTCGGAATATTGATCGAGTTCGTGCCGCCCTGCCGCGGGCGGAACGTGATCGGGATCGAGAGCATCCGCGCACCTTTCTTCGCGGCGGCGACCGTGAGCGCGACGTTCGCGAGATCAAAATCCTCCGGGATGAGTGCGAGCGCCTCCTCCATCGTCTCCCGCCGGATGAGCCGGTAAGGCGTGTTCACGTCGCGCAGCCAGACGCCGAAGCAGGCCCGCACGACGAGCCGGAGCGTCCGCGTCACGACGACGCGGGCAAAGCCGTCCCCGCGCTTTAAGCGGCAGCCGATGATGAAATCATAGTCCTTCCGCCGGCGCCAGAACCTCCGGAATTCCCGCGGGACGGTCTGCCCGTCCGCGTCCGTCTGGAAAATGAAATCCGCGCCCTCCGAAACCGCGTACTGATAGCCGTACCGGACCGCCGGCCCGTGCCCTCCGTTCTCCTTCGAGAGGAGAAGGAGCTGCGGGTGGTCGGTCTGCATTTTCCGAATGATCTCCGCGGTCCGGTCCCGGCTTCCGTCGTTCACGATGACGAGGCGCGAGGCGCCACCGAGCTGCCGCACGATCCCGTACCATTCTTCGGCGACGTCCCCGATCGTCTCCTCCTCGTTGTAGGCGGGGATGATGATGTAGAGTTTATCCATCTTACGTTCCTTTTTGTCTTATTGACAGGTTCACTGTCCCCTATCATAAAACAAACCGGACTTTTTCGCAATCCTTCCGGGAAAAGCGGCTCAAAAAAGCGCCTTCCAAATAAGCCTCACGCCGCGCGCTCCGCTGCCACGGCTGCCGGCTGGTCCGGCATCTCGCGGCTCCAGCGGACGCAGAGCCCAAGGGCAATCGCCGTGGAGATCAGCGTCGTGACCGCATTGGAGAAAATGATCCCGTTCAGCCCGAACACGCGCTCCATGATGAGCAGCACCGGCAGGAAGATGATCCCCTTCTGCATCAGGGAGGTCAGCGTCGCGAAGCTGACCTTGCCGGTCGCCTGGAGGTATGTCGAGCACATGTGGTAGGCGCCCTCCATGGGAACCGCGATGAGCGTCCCGAGCATCATGGTCTTTCCCAGGGAGACGATCTCCGCGTCCGTGCTGAATGCCGCGACGAACTGCTCGCGGAAAATGAAGAACGCTCCCGACATCAGCGTCGCTGCGCCGACGCAGACGGCACCGACGCCGAAGACGATCCTGCGGAGCCTTGCGCGGTCCCGGCAGCCGTACACATAGGAGATGGCCGGCTGGACGCCCATGCAGAGGCCCATGACGATCATCGGGATCAGCATCGCGCTCTTCCCGGCGACACTGCGCGCCGCGACGGCGACATTGCCGTAGGAGACGGTGAGGCGGTTGGAGATCGTGGAGGAAAAGCTCATGAGCAGCGTGCTCGCCGCCATCGGCAGCCCGAGCCCCAGCACGCGGAGAGAAATCTCACTGTCAAGCGAAAAATCCCTGACCGAGAGAGAGAAGCCTTCTTTCTTTGCCACTGCCTTAAGGAGGAGCAGGAGGCTCACGATATTTCCGATCACTGTCGCGAGTGCCGCGCCGGCACAGCCCCAGCGGAAGACGGCGATAAAGACCGGGTCAAGCGCGACGTTGAGCAGCGTTCCCGTGAGGGAGGCGATCATCGCGCTCTTCGCGTCCCCGTCAGCCCGCGCGGTGTTGCCGAGCGCGCCGCTCATGACGAGAAACGGAGCCCCGAGCCCGAGAATGCGCAGATACTGGGCGGTATAGCCGGCGGTCTCCTCGTTGGTGCCGAGAAGAGAGAGCAGCTGCGGCATGCCGATCAGGATCAGCGCCGCAAGGATAACCCCCAGGCCGAGCGCCGCGTAGAGTACGAAAGCGCTGTATTTCTTCACCATATCATACCGGCCTTCGCCGAGGGCGATCGAGCAGGCTGTGCAGCCGCCGAAGCCGATGAGCGTGTTGAACGCAGAGATCGTGGAGAAGACCGGGCCGGCCAGCGAGATCGCCGCCAGCTGGTAGCGGTCTCCGAAGCGGCCGATGAAAAAGACGTCCGCCAGGTTGTAAAGGACCGTGACCATCATGATCAGGATCACCGGGAAGCTCATTTTCACGAGGAGCTGTGCGATGCTGCCCTCCCTCATCAGTTTTTCATTTTTCATACTGTATGCCTTTCTGTCGATACATCCGACACTTGTTTTTTTATTATGGCTATAGTATACTTCCTGCTTAGAGGAAACACAACCGATAATATTCGAATATGTGTCTGATTAATAGAGGAAATACTTATGAATGTGAAAAACAACCGCCTGACCCGCGAGACGGACGAGAAGATCATCCGCGCGGTCTATACCATGATGACGGCGGAGCATCGCCCGGTCGGCAAGATCACCGTGCGGGAGATCTGCGAGCGGACCGGCATCCATCGCTCCACCTTTTACGCCCACTATCAGGACGTCTACGACCTGGTGGAAAAGGTGGAAAAAAATATGTCCCGGCAGCTGACCGAGACATTTTTCCGGAAACTTGACGAGAAAGCCCCCGCGCGGGAGTGCTTCGCCGAGATCTTCCGCTTCATCCGGGAGCACCGGGAATTTTACCTCTATTATCTCGCGGAGAGCCGGCAGTTCGGCGTGCTGCAGCTGACCTGGGATGTCATCCGGGAGCGCGCGGAAGGCGCGAACGCAAGTCCGGCTCGTTTTGGCGCGGAAAACCAGGCGGAGATGGAGTACCACGGCGTCTTCTTCCTCGTGGGGATGAGCGCCGTGGTGCGGATGTGGCTCAAGAACGGGTGCCGCGAGGAGCCTGAAGCGCTCTACGATATCATCCGCCGGCAGGGCGCGGTCCAGGAGACCATGATCGACTGGTGAGCGCTCACGCAAAAGACAAGTTGTCAGGCAATGCGTGCCACACCGGCATATAGCTGATGCGCTGCGTCCGGTCTCCTCGCCTACATCTTAAATCTGTACCCAACCCCCCATATCGTCTCGATATACTGGGGCTTCGACGTATCGAACTCGATCTTCTCCCTGATCTTCTTGATGTGGACCGTGACTGTCGCGATGTCGCCGAGAGACTCCATATTCCAGATGTTCCGGAAGAGCTCCTCCTTGGAGAAGACATGGTTCGGATTCTCCGCGAGGAAGGTTAAGAGGTCAAACTCCTTCGTCGTAAACTGGGTCTCCTCATCGTTCACCCAGACCCGGCGGGCGGTCTTGTCGATCTTAAGGCCGCGGATCTTGATGATTTTATTTTTATTGGCGCTCGTGCCGATCAGGCGGTCGTAGCGCGAAAGGTGCGCCTTCACGCGCGCGACCAGCTCGCTCGGCGAGAACGGCTTCGTGATGTAATCGTCCGCCCCGAGCCCGAGCCCGCGGATCTTGTCGATGTCGTCCTTCTTCGCCGAGACCATCAGGATCGGCGTGTCGCGCTGCGCGCGGATCTCCCGGCAGATCTCAAAGCCGTCCGTCCCGGGCAGCATGAGGTCCAGGATATAGAGGTCATAGTCCTCCGTCAGGGCCGTCGTAAGACCGCGGCTCCCGTCCGTCTCAATGTCCACCTCGAAGCCCGAGAGCTCCAGGTAATCCTTCTCCAGGGAAGCGATCGACTCCTCGTCCTCGATGATCAAGATTCTGCTCATTTGCTTTTCCTCGCTTTCTTGCCTGCTTTTTTCTTTGCATTTCCGGAAACCGCCTTTTCGGACGCCGCGGAGACCGCATCGGGATGCTCCTCATAGATCCGAAGCGCAAAATGCATCTCCGTTCCCTCGCCCTCGCGGCTCGTGACCCATACCCGGCCTCCGTGGTCCTCCACGATCTTCTTCACGATCGAGAGGCCGATGCCCGAGCCGCCCTTGCCGGAGTTCCTCGAGGCATCCGTCCGGTAGAAGCGATCGAAGACATTGCCGAGATCCTTCGCGGCGATGCCGCGCCCGTTGTCCGCGATCTCCGCCTCCACCTCGCCGCCGACCGCCTTCACGCGGAGCGCGATCTTCTTCTCCGGCTTGTCCATATATTTCACCGAGTTGCCGACGATGTTGCTGATCACGCGCCGCATCTGCTCCACATCCGCGATGACGGTGACGTCCGGTTCGATTTCATTTTCATAGGAAAATGCCACATTCTTCGACGCCAGCTCCGCCTCGAGATCCTCCGCCGCGTCGTCAAAATACCCGCGCACCTTCACCTTGCTGAAGTTGTAGGGGATTCGGTTCGTGTTGATCTTTGAGTAAAATGTCAGCTCGTTGATCAGCCGGTCCATCTCGATCGCCTTCGTGTAGATCGTGCGGATGTAGCGGTCCATCTTCTCCGGCGTGTCCGCGACCCCGTCCATGATGCCTTCGACGTAGCCCTTGACCGCCGTGATCGGGGTCTTCAGATCGTGGGAAATGTTCGAGATCAGCTCCCTGTTCTGCCGGTCGACCTCGATCTTCTCCTCGTTCGCGTTCTTGAGCTGCACGCGCATCTCCTCGAAGACCTCGCAGAGCTCGCGGATCTCCTCGACCCCCTCGGGCTTGAGCTCGTACTCGAAGTTGCCGTCGCGGATCTCCCGCGCGGCCCGGGTCAGGTGGTCGAGAGGCGTCGAGACACCGCTGTAGACCCAGAGGCTCAGGATGACCGCTGTGATGATCAGGATCACGACCATGCAGAAAACGATGTCCAGCGCCAGCACCCGCATCTCCCCCGGCAGGTTCATCACGTCGATCCCGTACTGGGCCGAGATGCGCTTCGCCTGGAAGAGCACGATCCCGAAGAGGAGCACCATCGACAGCAGGATCGGCACCAGTATGATGATGAAAAATGAAAGAAAGACCTGTGTTTTCAGCTTCACGTTACTTACCTCCGCGTATCTGCTCCCTTCAGTATACCATAGATATGATAAATTTATTCTTAAAACTTAATGAAGCCTGTGTTCTTAAAGCAAGGTTCATTCAAGTTCTTCTCTCGCTGCCACGCAGAGGGGACGGTTTCGGCGACAAAAAAGACGGCTCTTTCAAGAGCCGCCTTTTTCGCAGGAACCGTCCCTGCGTCACTTTATGCGCGGTACGCTTCCCGCCTTCTTACGCCAGATACTTCCTCAGCTCCTCAGCCTTGTCCAGCCTCTCCCACGGAAGATCCACATCGGTCCTCCCGAAATGCCCGTAAGCCGACGTCTGAGAGTAAATTGGCCTGCGCAGATCCAGCATCTTAATGATCCCCGCCGGGCGAAGATCGAAGTTCTCGCGGATGATCTCCGCGATCTTCGCGTTGGAAAGCCTGCCCGTGCCGCGCGTGTCGACCGTGATCGACATCGGCTGCGCGACGCCGATCGCGTAGGAAACCTCGATCTGGACCTCGTCCGCGAGGCCTGCCGCGACGACATTCTTCGCGATGTAGCGGGCAGCATAGGCCGCGGAGCGGTCGACCTTCGTCGGGTCCTTGCCGGAAAATGCTCCGCCGCCGTGGCTCGCGTAGCCGCCGTAGGTGTCGACAATGATCTTGCGGCCGGTCAGGCCGGAGTCACCGTGCGGTCCGCCGACGACGAAACGGCCGGTCGGGTTGATGAAGATCTTTGTATTTTCGTCGATCATGCCTGCCGGAACGATCGGGTCGATGACGTACCTGCGGATATCCGCATGAATCTGCTCCTGCGTCACATCCGGGTCATGCTGGGTCGAGACGACGACCGCCTCGAGGCGCGCCGGCCTGCCCTCCTCGTCGTACTCGACGGAGACCTGGGTCTTGCCGTCCGGACGAAGGTAGGTCAGTGTGCCGTCCTTGCGGACCTTCGAGAGCTGCAGTGCCAGCTTCTGGGCCAGCGCGATCGGGTACGGCATGTACTCCGGGGTCTGGTTCGAGGCGTAGCCGAACATCATGCCCTGGTCGCCCGCGCCGATGGCTTCGAGCTGCTCGTCGGTCATTTCATTTTCCTTTGCTTCGAGGGCCTTATCGACGCCCATCGCGATATCCGGGGACTGCTTGTCCATCGCCACGATCACCGCGCAGGTCTCCGCGTCGAAGCCCATGGCTGCGTCCGTGTAGCCGATCCGGCGGATCGTGTCGCGCGCGATCTTCTGGAAATCAAGGTTCGCCTTCGTCGTGATCTCGCCCATGATGAGGCACAGTCCGGTCGTCACGGCCGTCTCGCAGGCGACGCGGCTCATCGGGTCCTCCGCGAGGCAGGCGTCCAGCACCGCGTCCGAGATCGCGTCGCAGACTTTATCCGGATGTCCCTCTGTCACTGATTCTGATGTGAAAAATCTTCTCTCTGCCACAATAAAATCCTTTCTCCCGTGTTTCGGGAAATGCACTGCTTACCAATAAAAATGAAAACGGCCCGCGGAAAGCGGACCGTAATAAACGTTACCGTTCCCTTATTGTTCGATTGCTCGCTTGAGGAAGGCACCTTCCCTTTCGGGGGGTTGTCACGGCTTCACAGATCCTCTCGTCTCCGCCGTTCTTAATAAAGGTAAGCAAAACTGTATTCAACTGTTCCATACAATATCACGGGCGGACGCTTTGTGCAAGCGACATATTGCGATTTCTGTAAAAAATACAATCCGCCCTTCGCCGGTCCGCGGTGTTTTCATTTACTTTGTGCATTTCCTCAGGACGTCCCGCAGCTCGCTGTTCGTAAACGTGTAGTCCGTGTTGCAGAACGCGCAGTTCAGCGTCTCGTCCCTGCCGTCGTCGATGATCGACATGAGCTCCCTCCGGCCCAGCGCGATGAGCGCCTTCTCGACGCGCTCCCGCGAGCAGTCGCACTTAAAATGCACCGGCATGCTCTCGAAAATGACAAGCCCCAGCTCGCCCAGGATCTCCGTCAGGATGTCCTCCGGCGTCTTTCCCGTGCGAAGGAGCTCCGTCACAGACGGCATCGCCGTCACCTTCTTCTCGATCGCCGAGATCACGTCGTCCGGGCAGTCCGGCATCAGCTGGATGATGTAGCCGCCGGACTCTCTGACCGTGTTGTCCTTGTTCATGAGGACGCCCAGCGCGCAGACCGTGGGCACCTGCTCGCTCACCGCGTAGTAGTAAGCGATGTCCTGCGCGATCTCGCCGGACTGGATATCCACCTGGCCCGCATAGGGCTCCTTGAGGCCGATGTCCCGAAGAACGTGGAGAAGTCCCTTTCCGACCGCCCCGCCGACGTCGAAATGTCCGAATTCATTGGGCGGCAGCACCACGGAAGGATTCCCGACGTAGCCCTTCACGTTTCCGTTCGGGCCTGCCGTCACGGTGATCCCGCCGAGCGGGCCGTCCCCCATGAAGCGGAGCGTCAGCACGTCCTTCTCGCCCTTCATCATCGCGCCCATCATAAGGCCCGCCGCCATCGTGCGGCCGAGCGCCGCCGACGCGACCGGGCTTAAGTTGTGCCTCTTTCTCGCATACTCCGTGACGCCGCGGCTCGTCACTGCAAAGGCGCGCACAAAATTGTCCGCAGCCGCGGCCCTGATCATATAATCTGCCACAAAAATACTCCTTTCTAAACCCCGGTCCCGTCAAAGGCCGGGATGAAACTCTCCTTCGCGGTCTCGCGCTCCTGGATGTAGGCGTTTGTCAGCCCCAGCGCGAGCGCGTGGTCGACCACCTTCTCATACTCCCGCCGGGTCACGCGTCTCCCAAGCTCCGGAAACCGCTTTTCGATCCCCGGCATCGGCGTGTACTGGCTCATGATGCTCACATAGAGATCCTTCCCGTAGGTATCCGCGAGATAATCGAGGATCCGCATCGAATCCTTCGTGTGGGAGGGCATCACCATGTGCCGCACCAGCGTCCCCCGCTGCATGATCCCGCGCCCGTCGAAGACCGGCGGCCCGGTCAGCTCCGCCATTTTCCCGATCGCGGCCGCTGCCGCCTCGAAATAATCCGGCGCGTCCGCGTACCGCCGCGCGATTTCCGGGTCATAAAACTTAAGATCCGGCAGGAAGATATCCACGGTTCCGGCCAGAAGCTCCACCGTCTTTACGGTCTCGTAGCTCCCGGTGTTGTAGACGATCGGGATCCTGAGCCCGTTTTCTCTCGCGCGGGCAGCCGCCTCGATGACCGCCGGCACAAAATGCGTCGGCGTGACTAAATTGATGTTGTTTGCATTTTCCTTCTCAAGCCTCAGGAAGATCTCCGCGAGCTCCGGGACCGTCACTGCCCTGCCGCCGCGGCCTGCGGCGATCTCACGGTTCTGGCAGAAGACGCAGTGGAGCGGACAGCCGACAAAAAAGACCGCGCCGGAGCCCTCCTTTCCGGAAATGCAGGGCTCCTCCCACATATGAAGGGCAGCCCGGGCGACACGGACCTCATCCGTCATGCCGCACCGGCCTGCCCTTACCTGTCTTGCCGTTCCGCAGTTCCGCCTGCAGAGTCTGCACTCTTCAGCCGGCGGAAAATTCAAATCTCTCGATCTCCTTCTCGGAGCGGACCTTCCGGATCTCCGCACCGAGCGAGCGCAGCTTGCCGTCAAAGTCCTCGTAGCCGCGCAGAATGTACCCGATATCGTCGATGACCGTGAAGCCTTCCGCCTGGAGGCCTGCGATCACCAGCGCCGCGCCCGCGCGCAGGTCCGGCGAGGAAACTCTCGCACCGTTGTAGGTTTTGACGCCGTCGATGATCGCCGTCGTCCCCTCGACCTTGATGTTTGCGCCCATGCGGGTCAGCTCGTCCACATATTTGAAACGGTTTTCGAAAATGCCCTCCGTCACGATGCTCGTGCCCTGGGAGAGCGCCAGCACGACGCTCATCTGGGGCTGCATGTCGGTCGGGAATCCCGGATACGGCTGGGTCTTCACCTGCGTCCTGTTCAGCCGCTTCGTCGCCACGACGCGGACCGAGTCGTCGGACTCCTCGATCTCGCAGCCGATCTCGGTAAGCTTCGCGCTGATGGCCTCGAGGTGCTTCGGGATGACATTTTTGACGACGACGTCGCCCTTCGTGGCCGCCGCTGCCATCATAAAGGTTCCCGCCTCGATCATATCCGGCACGATCGGATAGGTGCAGCCATGGAAAACAGGGACGCCGGTGATGCGGATCACGTCCGTGCCCGCGCCCTTGATGTTCGCGCCCATGCTGTTCAGGAAATTGGCGACGTCAACGACATGCGGCTCCTTGGCTGCATTTTCGATGATCGTGCGCCCGGACGCGCGCGAAGCCGCCATCATGATATTGATGGTCGCTCCGACCGACACAATATCCATGAAAATATGCGCGCCGCGCATCATCCTGCACTTTGCCTCGATTGTACCGTGGTTGATTTCGATCTCGACGCCGATCGCCCGAAATCCCTTCAAATGCTGGTCGATCGGCCGGCTCCCGATATTGCATCCGCCCGGGAGCGGGACACTTGCGTTGTTGTACTTGCCGAGCAGCGCTCCCAGGAGATAGTAGGAAGCCCTGATCTTCTTGATGTACTCGTACTCGACTGAACAGTCACGGATCGTGGATCCGTTGATCTTGACCGTGTGGCGGTCTACCCGCTCCACGTGCGCGCCGATTCCGGCGATGGACTCCAGAAGCACATTCACGTCGTTTACATCCGGAAGGTTCTCCAGCGTCACGGTTTCATCCGTCATGATCGCAGCGGAAATAATCGGAAGCGCAGCATTCTTAGCACCGGCGATCTCCACCTCCCCTACTAATGGAGATCCCCCCTTGATAACATACTGTTCCATTTTTGTCCCACCTTATTATTATTTCTCCCCATAGCTCCCCTTTTCGGAGCTTCTTTTATATTAACGTAAAACCGGGAGTTTGTAAAGGTTCAGAAAAATAAATCGCTCATTCGCGCAAAATTTCTCTTTTTTTATTACAAAAATATTACACCGCTTTTACGCTTTTGTAAAGCATTACCGTGTTTTTTTAATACTGTATCCGAAGGTGCCGAGCCTCTCCCCAAGCCCCGCATACTCCCCGTGACTGTAGACGATCGGCTTCGCCGCGTTCAGGTGAAATTTTCCCTTTTTGTCGAGATAGCGGTCGTCGACGTGCACCGCGAGGACCCGCGCGATGAACATCGTGTGCGAGCCGAGCGGCTTCTCCTCCGTGACCCGGCACTCGATCGTGACCGGCGAGGCTTCAAGGAGCGGGCAGTCGATATGGGCCGCCCTCTCCTTCTTTAATTTCATCGCCTTGAATTTGTCGATATCCCGGCCGCTCTTCACCCCGCAGAAGTCCGTCTCGCGGACGATCGCCTCCGTCGTGAGGTTGAGCCCGAAGACGCCGGTCTCATGGATGTACTCGCAGGTGAGGCGCGACGGCCGGAGAGAGACAGACACCATCGGCGGGTTCGTGCAGACCGTTCCCGCCCAGGCGGCCGTGCAGACGTCCTCGCCGCCCTCCCTGCCCTTCGAGGTCACGAGGACCGCCGGCAGAGGGTAGAGCATATTTCCGGGTTTCCATTCTATTTTCGCCATGACAGCCTCACTGGAGAGCGTTCATGAACGCCGGGATCAGCTGCTTCTTTCTCGAAACGACGCCCGGCAGGATCGCGGTGTCCGCATTTTCCCCGGTAAGCTCCACATCGAAGCTGTCCAGAAGCAGGTTCGGAGCGTCCTTGCCGTAGCAGAGCAGGGTCGTCTTCTCCTCGATGATGTCGGTGAGCATGAAAAAGACCATGCTCATGCCGTTTCTCGAGGCCTCGACCGGCAGCTGCGGGCGGATCTTGTCGGCGATCTCCGCGAGCTCGTCGGCATCCATGGAGCTGATCTGGCCTACGCCGAAGACCGTCTCGCCGAAAATGAACTTCTTGAAATCCTGATGCATGATCTCGTCCGGCGTCTTGTTCCCGAGCGCGCTTCCCGCCCGGAACATCTGCTTCGCGTACTCCTCGATGTTGACCCCCGCGATCTTCGAGAGCGCGATGCCGGCCGCCTTGTCGCGCGGCGTGCAGGTCGGTGAGCGGAAGAGCAGCGTGTCGGAGATAATGGCGGACATCATGATGCCCGCGATCTCGCGCGGAATGTCGATCCCGAGCTCGTGGTACATCGAGTAGAGGATCGTGCAGGTGCAGCCGACCGGCTCGCCGCGGAAATAGATCGGGTTGATCGTCTCGACCGTGCCGATCCGGTGATGGTCGACGATCTCCAGGATCTCCGCCTGCTGGAGGTTGTCCACAGCCTGGGATTTCTCGGTGTGATCGACGAGGATGATCTTCTTCTTATTGATATTGATGAGGCTCTGGCTGCCGACCATGCCGACGTACTCGCCCTGGTGGTTCAGGACCGGGTAAGCGCGGTAGCGCTTTTTCGCCATGATCTCCCGGATATCGTCCGTGAAATCCTCTAGCCGGAAGGAAGTAAGCCCCTCCTTCCGCATCAGGTAACGGACCGGGATCGCCTGGTTGATCAGGCGGACCGTGGTGTAGGTGTCAAAGGCTGTCGCGATCACGACCGCGTTCTTCGCCGCCGCGAACGCCTTGACCGCTGCCGAGACGTCATTCATCAGCGTAACCACAATCACCTTCGCCCCGTGCTCGATCGCCGCGATCTGCATGTCGGTGCGGTCGCTCATGATGACCAGGTCGTTCTCCTTCAGGTAGCCTAAGAACCTCGCCTCGGACGCCGCCGCGACGATGACGCGGCCTTCCGTGAAACGATCCTCCGGATCACCCACCAGCACGCTCCCGTTCAGGGTCTCCGCGATATCAAAATATTTCGGTTTCGCCTCCGACAGGATCGTCTTGCTGTAGGAATCCATGAAATACTGTGTGATGTCCGTGACGGACAGGATCCCTTCCAGCCGGTTCTCGCTGTCCATGACCGGCAGCGTCGCGATGCCGCTCTCCTGCATGAATTCCCAGGCGATGCGGACCGTAATACCGTCCGGCGCGCCTTCGACCTCGTCGATCTGCATGTCCTTGACCTGCGTGCCCACGTTCGGCATGTACTTCGGCTGCTCGACGCCGAAATAGTTCAGCGCGAACTCCGTCTCCTCGTTGATCTGGCCCGCCCGGCGCGCATGGTAGTGCGTGGTGTCGTTCGCCTTGTTCTTCAGATAGGCGAGAGAAATGGCCGAACAGATGGAATCCGTATCCGGATTCTTGTGTCCGACAATAAATACCCGGTCTTCATTTCCCATTTCCTTCACTCTCCTTTTTTTTATTCTCAATAAGCGCAAGCTTTTCTGCCCGCGTCAGCATTTTCAGGTGTGCCTCCCGCGACAAGGCCTCCTCCTTTGTGGAAAACTCCTCGAAATAGACCAGTGTCACCGGCCGGCGGCTCTTCGTGTACTTGGCCCCTCTGCCGCTGTTGTGCGCCTTAACTCTCCGCTCGAGATCATTTGTCCAGCCGCAATAAAGCGTTCCGTCGGCGCAGCGCACGATGTAGGCGCAGCATTTTCCCGTCTCACTCATTTATAAAATGACTTCCATCTCCTTCTTCAGCATCTGCATCCCCTGCTTTTCGTAGAAGCGCATCGCCGACGGATTGCAGGCCCACACGTTGAGCGTCAGGTGATAGCAGCCGATCTCCTTCGCATAATTCCGCACGTGGTCGTAGAGCACCTGGCCGACGTGCTGCCGGCGGACAGCCTCGTCCACGCAGAGGTCGTCGATGTAGAGTTCCTTTCTCGGCACCATCATCGTGCTGTTCTCCGTCACGATGATCACGGTGAAGCAGTAGCCCAGCACCCGGTCCTTATCATCGACCGCAACGAAGATCGGGCGTGCGTCATCCCCGATGAGCAGTGCCAGCGCCTCGTCCGAATATTTGGTGCCTCCGTCGCGGAAAATATCAGGGCGGCCCTCCGCATGCACCCGGCAGACCTGCAGAAGCAGGTCCTGGATCCGCTCTGCATCGCGGAGTTCCGCCCTTCTCACAACAATTTTCATAACATTTCCTCCCCGGTTTTTATGCAACTTTGACAAATTATTCCGCATAATCAGCCTTTTTATCATTATAATCCAAAAATCCCTGCATTACTACCAATTTTTTCATTTGCATTTTGTTCCATGTAAAGGCTTTAATTGTTTTTTGTTTGTCGATAACTACGAAAATTATTCCGGAAGTTTGACAAATGAAAAAAATTGTACTATAATGACCGACATTGATGGGACATCATTGATGAGACAGCCGCAAATATGATTATTTCGTTTTTTGAAATTGGGAGGATAAGTACAATGGCTGCAAGAAAGACAACCGCTAAGAAAGCCCCGGCCGCTGTTAAGGAAGTCAAGGCCGCTGCAGAAGCGAAGATCGAAGAAGTAAAGGCTGAGACCGCCAAGGTCGTTGAGGAAGTCAAGGTTGAGTCTGCCAAGGCCGCTGAGGAAGTCAAGGCTGCCGCTAAGAAGGCTCCGGCTAAGAAAGCCCCGGTCAAGAAGGCTGTTAAGAAAGCCGCTGTCGCTACGGTCACGGTCGAGTTCGCCGGCCGCCAGATGGCAATCACCGACATCGCCGCAAAGGCTGAGGCTGCTTTCAAGGCTGCTCATGCCGACGCGGAGGTCGAGACGATCGACGTCTATGTGAAGCCGGAAGAGGGCGTCGCTTACTACGTCGTGAACGGCCAGGGCGGCGACGACTTCAAGGTCGAGCTGTAATTAAGAATTCATCGATTTTCGCGGATCTGATCCGCATTTTTGTCCGGACAGTGCAACAAAAGGAAACCGGTTTCCGTGAGGGAGCCGGTTTTTTCGTCAGAGGAATCATAAAACGGGGCGGCCTCCGAAAGGAGACCGCCCCGTCATTTGAATCAGTTGAGGAACTGGCCGTTCCAGTGCTGGTAGTTGTTGTTGTCGAGATAGCCGTAGTTGCCGGTGTAGGCCGGGTCTGTCGGGTCGACCGCATCGACCGCCCTCGGCAGGCGCAGCGTCTTCATCGGGCGAGCCAGGTTCTGGCCGACACCGATTCCCTGATTCCGCTCGACGAACTCATAGATCCAGTAGGCGTAGCGGACCGGCACACGGACACAGCCGTGGGACTGGCGCGTTCCGAGCAGGTTGTAGACGTTCGGATCCAGATTGTGATTGTTCGGCTGTCCGCAGGCGACCGAGTGGATGTACTGGCCGGTGTTGGTCCAGCCGAGGAAGTTCGAACCGGCAATCTGTGTCCAGGTCTCAATAACCGTCGCGTACTGTCCGTAGCTCGGTCCCATGAGTTCCTGCCACCGGTTGGTATCGCCGGCCCTGCGGTCTCCGTAGATCGTGATGGATCTGCCGGAAGCGTCGCTCGTGCCCGGCGAGCAGAGGAACGAGAAGATCGGAAGGTTCCAGCCGCTCGTGCCCGGATAGGTCGTGTAGACAGTGATCTGGCACGGATAAGCCGTATCAACCGACAGATGGTAGACGCAGTTCGGGCAGTTGTAGCCATCCCTGCTGAGCTTCGTACCGAAGAGCGCGCTCAGGTACGGCCTTGCATCGGAATCCTGGCGTCCGTTTCTGCCGTCGTAGTAATAGTAGTAGGCGCCGTATTTTGCCCAGCCCTTGCCGGCGTAACCCTGGGAATTGAAGTAGTATTTGCCGTTCTCGAAGTACTGGTCTCTCAGGAAATTGCCGTCATTGTTGTAGTAGCGCCAGTTGTCGTCGATCTGCACCCAGCCGGAACGGATCGTTGCCGGCTTTAAGACGAACTTCTTCGCATTTGACGCGTTCCCGGCTGCCAGCCAGACGCCGCCGCCGTCCGTGATGGCGGACAGGGAGGTCAGGTAGTTGCCGCTCGATTTGCTCACGATATAGAAGCTGTAGTCGCCGTCACCGGTCGCCTTGAGCTGCCATTTTTGGGTGTCCTTATTGCCCCACGCGTCAAATTTCACGCCGCTGCCGTTCGCGGTAAGATACCCGCCGTTTCCGAGATTGTAAATGCGGTAGACGCCGGAAGAAACCGTCTCGATCCGGAACGCCTGGGCAACCGATTTGCTGTCCTTCTGCGTTGCAAGACCGTCCGAAGCGCTCTTCCATCCGAGCTTGTAGCTGCTGCTGACCTTGCTCGTGAAATTGACCGGTGTTCCGGTGACGACCGTACTGATCGAAGTCACCTTGTTGAACTGCCAGAGCTGTGCGTTCGACGCATTGTAATCGTACATGCGGACATTGGTTCCCTCGGCAGTTCTGCCGGACTGGACGTCTATGACCTTGCCGCCACCGACGCCGACCAGCTTGTAGCAGGGATTCGATCCGCCCATGACCTGGACGATCTTAAAGCGCTGCGCCGTCGAATTGTTCCAGGCATACTGCTGCAGGTTCGCTCCTGAAGACTTGCTGCCGCCGGCAACATCCAGGGAGAGGCCGGACCAGACGTTTGTGATCTTGTATTCATTTCCCGATGAGCCGATTGCCTCGACCTTGAAGAGCTGGTTCGGAGCGGTCCCCGTCTTTGCGGAAATGACCAGGTTTCCGCCTGCAGCCGCATCGCCGCCGGCCACCGCCAGGACCATGCTGGTCTTGTTCATGTTTGCGATTGAATAGATACCGTTCGGGATCACATGCGTATACGGATAGGATACGCCCTTCAGGATCCATGTCTGAGCCTTTGATCCGTTGTTCGTGTAAAGACGGACATTCTGTCCGGTCCTGGCCATTGCACCCGTAAGATCCATGACAACCTGCGGATTGGACGCAGGTATGATCATATAGGCCGTATCCGAAGGAGACTTTTTGCGAATGTACCACTCTGTCGAACTTCCGGCCGCGCCGCGCTGCACGATATCCGTGAGCGGTTCCGCATAGCCATCCGCATAGGTAAGCGCCTTTCCGGTCGTGAGCACCGTGATCGTGTAGCGCTCATTTTTTGTCGGCCTGATTTCGAAGATCGTTCCCTCCATCTGGCTGATCAGGCACATCACAGCGCTAAGGCCGTCTTTCGAGACCGCATTCAGGATACCGAGCGAATGATATTGGCCGACCGGAGAAATGATCTTATAATACCCTGCAGTGACTCCGGCATCTGTGCCCGGAAGCGATCTGTCCTGCTTCTTCAAAAACCATTTCTGTCCTGCCGAATTGTTGGACGTGTAAAGGCGGACATTTGTCCCGGCTTTCGCTGCGGCGCCTGCGTAGTCGACGGCGAGACCGCTGGCCTTGCCGATGAACTGGTAAACTTTCTCTCCGCCTTCCTCCGTCTCGATCACTCTGAAAATCTGGGCCGTTGTCCCGTTCGATTTGTACTGCTGGATATTGGCGCCGCTCTTTTTGGAGCCGCCGGCAACGTCCCAGACAAGACCGGAACGCACGTTTTCAATCGTATAATAGTTGCCGTAGCCGAGCGACGTTATCTTGAACTGCTGGTAGCTCGCGCCTGTATTCTTGCCGAGCTGGATATTGGCGCCGTTTGAGGTCGATCCATCCGCGGTCTCCACGACGATGTTCTTATCCTTATAGGCAGAAATCGTATAATAACCCGTCTCAAGGGAGGTCTTGACGCCTTCCTGTTTTTCGAGCACCCAGCCCTGCTTCGAGCTTTCATCTCTTTTCTGCAGAACGATGTCTGTCCCCGCAGCCGCGGCATCGCCTTTGATCTCCAGGCGGTAATTCTCATCGAGAACCGAAACGATCTCGACCGAACCGGTCTCGTCATTCAGCGTACGGATATACCACTTCTGCGTGTCCGCCCCGGTGTAATCTCCGTCGACAGCGGCGGCGCCCTCTGCGGGAGCCGCGGATTCCAGCGTTACCGCCTTGCCGTTCTCGAAATTAATCAGCGCATACCTGCCCGCACCCGTCGGAACGATCTCAAAAAAGGTATCCGTGCGCTTAATGACCTGATCGCCGTTGATCTTATAGCTGGCTTTGATCCTGCCGCCCTGCGAATAGATAAGGCGGGTTCTCCTGTAAGTGTTTGTCAGCTGGTAAATGCCCCTGGCGATCCCGGCATCCTCGCCGGCAGCTACGAAGGCCGGCTCCTCCTCAGCCGTAAGCTCACTCTCCTCCTCGTCAGCGAGCAGCGCCAGAATATCCTCCGGGATTCCTTCCGCACGGAACGTGAAGGCAGGAACCTGAACTTCCTCCTCAGCGGTCTCCTCTGCGGACTCATCCTCTGCTTCCTCAGCAGGCTGGCACTCGAGCGCAAAATCCGGATATTT
>OCTX012027544.1_pt1 | contig 21271 bp, 43 predicted proteins | sample 1539691 | NCBI WGS metagenome assembly OCTX01 (sample SAMN02144231, study PRJEB22623) | gut metagenome | biome: sheep rumen | host: Ovis aries | place: New Zealand
ATAAATAGCGTGGTGTTTTGGAACGGCGGGGAAAAGGTACTCGAAAGAGTCCCTATTGGTTGACATTTTCCTCTTCCGGCCAGTACAGTTTCTTTGCCGCGACGTCAGAATTAAATCCCGTCCAGTATATGGTATCTTCGGGGATATACATTTCCACTACCTTTACTTTTACTGGAGGACGTTCCGGATTCCAATGTTTTTGTTCATACATCATTGCATAATACTCCGCCATTCCCCTTGTGGAGTATGCATGCAGATATCCGCCGGCTATTAACGTACGGTCTTCCATGGCGGTCTCTTCTGTATCCGGGACGTTTATTCCATGGTGATATTTCTGGAACCTATAGGGGCTTCTGTCATCTTCCAGCAATATTTTGTATACCTTGACGCGTTCCTTCTGTCTAATGTGGTGTGTTGTTTCTTTAATTAAGCACATATATGTTTCCTGTTTTATTTAGTATACCCCGGCGTACTATTTGTACCATTCCAATGCTGCCTGATTTAAAGCTTCCTGTACAGTGCCGGCGCTTCCTGTAATGCCGGCCTCAATTGCCCATGTGATGGCTTCTATGAGCGTGCCGTGAAGCTTTCCTGTTTCAACGAAGTCTGCCGCGGCTTCGAAATCTGTTTTCCTCATAATAACGCGTCTATAAACTCATTAAACTCTTCAAGGCCCATCAGCTGTCGACCGTACGCGTTCTTGCCGGAAGCAAACTCCCGAGCATCCGAGATATCTGTAGAGGCAAATACTTCCTGTACTGTACTGCCGTCTGATGCCATATATGTGGCCCGATAATATTTTGTTCTGTCCTGGAATGAACCTATAGTTTTCTTTCTCATATCTCCTTAATCTTTACAGGGTTGGGGTGGGCAGCTTCTTCCTCGGGCCAGTAGAGGCATTCGGCACATATGTCACCATCCTCACCCTCATAATATACTGAGCCCTTGGGAATTAGCATTCTCTGGACCACGTATACTTCAAAACTTTCCTGAAACCCATACACTGTCTTCTGGTACGACTGGGGTTTTGTGTATCCATCGGCCTTTTCCTTCTTTCTGAACGCGTGGAGATAACCCCCGTTAATCTCTTTCTGTTCTGCAGGTACCGGTGTTTTTTTCGGTACGGATGGCTGATTCATTCCCGGGTGATACTGGTAGCCCTGAAATGGTGACAGACCATTAGGTGTAAGCACTTTCCATACCTCAATATCGTTCTGAGCTATTTTAGGTTCGTCGTGGGTCTTAATTAAACACATATACAATTTTTTTATCTATATAATAATACATAATTGCGCAGAGCCCAGATATTAGGTCTGGCCCCCACACACACTTTTATTTTAACCTTTCAGTACTGTATATTGCAAGAAGCATGCCAAAGCTGACGACAAGAAGAAAAAAAATGCAAAATATTTCTGCTTAAGTAAAATAGCGGGTAGGAGTGGTTTTTTTCGTCGGGCTATTCTTAAAAAAGACTTCGTCCGCTGAGTACCAGGATTTCTCACCTTGGCAACAATGTCTGTATATACTGCAGTATATTGCAAAAAGCATGCCAGATTTCGACAAAATTACCAGGTAAAGTGCCTGAATTTCGACAATTTTACCTGGTTTTTTAAAAATAACGGGTGAATTTCGACAATTTTACCCAAAGAGGTACCTGAATTTCGACAATTTTACCCTACAGGATATACTCCCCAGATTTTATCCTGCGAAGTTTTTCATTGTAGGAAGCCGGCCTCAAAGGGATGTACATGTTCTCAAAGACAATATCTGCTGTAAAGCGCTGTGGATTGGACTTATCCCTTTTGGTTGTAGTGTAGAACTGTTCCTTCTCCCTGTTGAATTTGAAGTTGTCCGTCGATGTCTTATTCACCTGGTTGCCGGCGCCGTCCAGATATACAGGGGGTTCACCAGGGCGCTGCACATATACGCTGTCCTGTTTGAACTTTCTGCACATTTCAAGTGCGAATTCTTCCAGGTAATCAAATTTCACGAGCTCACCGTTTCTGTTATAACAATATACGACATAGCCGGGCTCATAGCTGTCAGATACATTATCGGTACCGTGATAGCCCCCATATACTGGAGAGTAAGAGAAGCCGGCGTTCTTTATCTCCCGGCGCAGTACCTTATCTGCCTTGGCATTACGACGCTTAAGCCAGTTCTGCTCCTCGTCGTACAGCGCATCAGAATCAATTGCATTATAGCCCCCGACAGATTCCAGATATTTCTCAAAATCAGGCCTCAGGGACAGTTTCGGGTTCTCAGAATCGATAGCACTTCTGTTCGCCGAGATGATAATCATGCCGGTTTCACCATGCTGCATCATCTGGTTCAGGGACGACTCGGACAGCGGCATTACATTATGCTCCTCACGTCGACTTTCACCATTACGGTCAATCCATTCATTCACTATTAGTTTCGGTCCATATGTTCTCATGTTTATATCTGTCTATATATTATAAATATACAGAAAAAACCGGATATAAACAAAAAGGAGGACGACAATGCAGTCATCCTCCATCAAAGTGCTCTGGTCCAGGATACGAGTTATCGCTATTTAACGTCTGGCGATTATTCTTTAAAAGACGGCGCGTACCCATTCCGCATTCTTGGTACCCGGCTACTATATTTCACTTTCAGGTACCTCGGGTCAGTAAGAATTCATTAATTATGTTATACTAAATCCTTGCTGTACGTATCCTTATAAGCCAAAGAACTAAAATAGACTGTCATCCCGGTATAGAAGAAAACAAAATTTAAAGTAACATCATCATATGCATCTCACGACGCTCAGATTGCGTATACCGGCGTGGTCCCCTGAAAGGTTAAAGTGTAGGGGTGCTGCTGTAAAAAGGTACTCGAAAGAGTCCCTAATATTAGGCAGCGCGGGGGGACCAGACAGTCTCAATTCAAAATCGCCCTATATCTCGTTGTTCCTATATCTAATATACAGAACTTTTTTGAAAAAACCAATAAAAACTTAAAATTATTTTGTTGCCCCACTCCGAGTCGAACGGAGCTTACAGGTGCCAAAAACCTGTGTATTCAGCCGATATACGATGGGGCAATCATTAATAACCAATAAAACCTATTCTTCTTCTTTCGTCAATCCAGCCGCCCTGAGTTCCGCTTTTATCCTTGCGATATCTTTATCCGAGTATACTGTTTTTTTCCTTCCCTTAACTGTAACCGTTGTTGCCGGTCTGGCGCTGCTCAACTGTTCCTGAAGCTCCTGGTTAACCAGCTCGAGCGTCCGGACTGTGGTCTCGTATTTCGCGATAGCGTCATTATGCTGTTTCCCTATGTTGCCCAGACGTTCATGAAGTTGAACGTTTTCTTTGGATGTTGCCTCGTTCTGTTTTGCAAGCTTCAGGTATTCATTGTCAAGAGCCTGATACTTTTCTCGGAGTTTCACCAGTTCGCGGGCAATATTGCTGTACGACTCTTCCCAGTCTTCAGCCGTTAACTGGTTCACACGTGCTGTGATGGCCCACATTGCTGTGATTACCGTCCAGATGACCACTGGCCAATTAGTAGGGGTGCTCAGAGCTGCAGCTATGATGGCTATAGCGATGGCAGCCAGCATTATGCACGTAGCTAAATTAAAGAATCGTTTCATGAAAGCTTTTTTAAATGTTTCTGTCGGGGTGGAGGGATTTGAACCCCCGTGCAACCAGCTACGGTTTCGACAAGGTATAAGCTTGAGCCGATACACCCCGATGTATTTCTAATATACTAACTTTTCCCGAGATTAACAAGAAACGCTGTCGGTTAATCTGTTTTTATTTGGTTACAGCACTATATATTGCAAATTGCGTGCCAAAGTGTGTGTTGAAAGGTTAAAAGTTAAAAAAGAGGGGCATCTCACGACGGCCCTCTCTCGTAACCAATAAAAACTAATCTTCCTCGTTGCGAAGCCTCTGAATGTACTTCGCTTTGAGGCGACGCTTTCTGGCAGTCACCGAGGGCTTTTCAAACTCTTGCCGGTCACGTAGCTGTTGTATCAACTTCGTATTATTGACCTTGCGCTTGAATTGCTTCAGTGCCCTGTCTATCTTTTCTCCTTCATTTAAAACTACTCTTAACATACTTGATAATCTCCTATTAGTTGCGTAATCAGGTACCGCCCCTGACATCCTCCGAGGTTAATCCACTCGAGCACTCTTCTGTTTGAGCTATACGCCACCGGCAACTTAAGCCGAATTATTCTTCTCCCTTTAATATAGGGGGATAATTGACGAAAATAAATAGTTTTTAAACAGAAAAAAACCGTCCATTTTCAAAAAGGTACTCAAGAGAGTCCCTATTACTTACTCTTTTTCCCGGTCGTCCTTCATTTTGATGATGATGATGGCTTTGTCTGATGGCCATCCGCCGTAAATAACCCCGCCGGTAATCATAATGTCGGCAGCCTCAATATCCTCCGGAAAACAGCCCACAGTTTCCAGACAGTCAGGCGTGTCACCGGCGACGAAAACGTAACCCATAACGCCGTTGAAATTTGCTGTATTCAGCACACCGAACAGGAGTTTCTTGTCCGTATCCAGAATGCCCAATGCCAGATTCTCGGTAATCATATTTTCTCTTTTCATATAAAGTGCTTCTTTAAGTTAATTGTCATAATCGCCAAGCATCCAGCGAATTACGGTAACCGTTTTTATCCAAGCGTGACACAATCTTCAAGCCCGAGGTCGCCTGGAATACTGCAATAGCAACCGGCGAGCTCCTTTGCATCCCCGAAAGAGAAATAGCACTCGTGGTAGCCGTTGCCTTCCTCATCATCTGATACGAGGACATATTTGTTGCCACCGAACTTGTTTCTTGCCTTGAGGGCCTCGGCGATAAGTTCATCAATCGTCATAGGGAAATTTACTCTGCTCATAATTCGTGTATTTTATTGATTACGGTATGGTATATTGCAAAGACCGTGCCAAACTGGAAAAACCGGGAACTTTTTTACTTTTTTAGCCCCCGGTTTCTTTGTTCTACCAAGAGAAGATTACGAAGCCGGTAACTCCGTCAGTGAGGAGTTCGCGGTATTTCTTCATCTGGTTGAGGCAGTCCTTGACATCGGAGAAGTACCAGTCGTCATAATCCGTACCACCAAAGAAGAAGCCACTCTGCGTAGGAAGCAGTTTGCTTGCAAGGGAATGGTCGGCGAGTACCCTTTCGCAACGGTCGATGATGTCGTCAATGTCCTCCTTGTCGGTAAAGGCGTAGTACTGCTCAACCATCTTGCCCTTGTTCTCGTAATAGGCAAAGAGGAAATTCACCTTCCGGAAGTAGGCATCATACTCCAGATAGGACAATTCGATTTCCTTCCGCAACTGTGCTTCAAGTTCCGGGAAATCCAGAATCTTGTCGGTGTAGGGATGGATTTTCCAATCGTAGTTCTTTGCTACGAGAGGCCGGAGTTGCTCCACAAAGGCGAAATAACGCTCGTTGTAGATACTTCTCCAGTAATTGTTGGTCTGGAGTTCGTCCCAAGCCTCGCGAAGAGGAGCAAGGAGTTCTTCCACCTTGGCACGGAGACTGTCAGATGCGACCTTATCGGCTTCATCGCAGAAGTTCTTGAAATCCTCGGAGTTTGAGGGGTCACCGTGAAACTGCACGGTGGTTCTCTTAAAGTAAATGTCAAGTCCCATATAACTAATTGAATTTAAATGATTTATGTTTCTGTTGTTGTTTTGTTCTGTACTATTATATGCAAATAGCGTGCCAAACTCTCAAAAAGGTCCTCAAGAGAGTACTTATTATGTTTATCCCTCTACTTTTTTTATTGAAAGTATGTTTGAAATACAAATTTCGTCCTTTTTAAGGGCCTTCGTACCGTCCTTCTTCATTTGGTAGAGCTCCAACCAGATATAGTTCTTCCTGTTACGGTCATATTCAGTGAAATATCTGTGCAAGAAGAAGCACCCCATAAAGCCGACCACAGTCTTCGTTGCATTAGGATTCTTGAAGTCATAGACACTATATATAACCTCCACCTTATCCCCAAATTCAATGCCCGGATACCTTGCCTTGACCTTGGCAATTGCACTGGCGGTTATTAGTTGGTTGATTTCTTCCTTACGCTTTTTAAGGTCACTAATTTTGTCATCCACCGCCTTCAACTGCTCGTAGGCCTCGTTCAGTTCGTTCTCGTTAAGGATGTGTTCCTGTTCCATAGTCTGTTGATTTTCAATAGTTAATAGTATATGCAAGAAACGTGCCAAACTAATTGGGTTCGCAGTATCCGCACTTGATTATTTTCCCGTTGAGGCCAAAGATGCGGAAGTAAAACCCTCCGAGAAACTCCTTACCGTACTTGTAAGCCTGGTTCACTGAAGGAAAGGATACTGGAGTGAAGCAATATCCTATCCAGTTATTTACGATGATTGTGCAGGGGATTGGTACCATAAACTATTCGTTAAATGCGATTGATTTAGCCTCTTCGCGGATATGCTCCGGGATGTATGGCATTACGAAGTTCAATATCCGCACGGCGGTCTCGTTTCCGTTTTTGAACCGAAGGCCATTCATATCCGTAACCATTTGATACCCAAAGGGGCCCTGGCTATGGTCAAGCCACTGATAGTAGATGTGGTCATAGGAACAGCCCATCAGAGTAGCGAGGGCGTCAAAAATTCTCTCCCTTACAATGCTATCGCTCACGCCGAGAAAGGCATAGAAGTTGAACCCGGCCTGGAGACACTCAAAGGCGTCCTGGAATGTTGCATTACGGTTGAGGTCCTTGAGACCGTCCTTGTCAGTAGGAAAAGCCTCTGAATAAAAATCATACAACTTGGTCTGACCGTTGTACTTCTCTCTGATATTGTCTACTTTGCACATAATTGAATGGATTATTGGTTACGGTATGGTATATTGCAAATCCCGTGCCAGACTATTCTTTAAGAACAGTCTTTTTGCCGAACTTGATGGGCTCGAGCTTGGCAATATCTTCCGAATACCAGATGCCCGTCCACTTGTTTCCACAATATGCTTTATGTTTGGCAATAATGGTGTTCATATATACAACTTGTTCCGTCAGGGCCTGCATATTGCCGTAGTCCTGCCCGTCGTAACTCTCTACCATAGTGGTAATTACCTCATACTCGTTCATTCGGGCCTCAAATTGTCTGTCAATATTAACGAGACTCATGCCACAGATAAAGAGAGCGATTGTACAAATACTACCGACAGCGCAAAACAGAACCGTCCAACCGTCGTCGTAAATGTATTTGTCAATGATAGCCCCGGCAATGAAACCAACGAGGGCAAGAACAAAAAGTGTGATAAGTGTAAGCATAATTCGTTGTTTTTTAATTGTTTATAAAAATTGTTTTAGTTTTCTTCTTCCTCAAAGGAGATGCGTATCATTTCACGCTGACGGTCATACCACGCATAGGAAACCGGGATAACCTCTCCGTCCGGCATTTCAACCATAACACCGATTTCGTCCGGCGAGCCTTTTTCGGCCGAATCGAGAATGGCTCTGCCGATGAACTTTGCAATATCGCTGGCCGAGTTACCGTGAACATCTATATTCTTTTCGGCGTAGTCAACCGCCTTGAAGATGTCAATGTAGAAACCGTGTCCCGGTCTGTTCTCCCTCAATAGCGAAATATCTCCCCTTCGAAAAAGGACTGCATACTTTCCGTCGTTGGTAAAGAGGAAGTCCGTATCATTGACAATATCTTCTATGTCGTAGAAACTGTCCTCGTCCCAAGAGTCAATCTTTACGGCCCGGATATCACCGTTAAGATATGCCCTGACGACGATATTGGCTTCGTCCCCTTTGAGCGTTGCGCTGGGGAAATAACTCATAATATCTTTCACATTGTGAGCGGTTGCAATTGGTCTATACTGTGTCATAGTTCTTTGTTTTATTTACTATTATGCAAATCTCATGCCAAAAGGTACTCGATTGAGTGCCTATTGTTATTCACCCAGCAGTTTCAGGGTCTCTGCCGTGAATTCAACCTCCGGGAATTCCTGAACCCCGAAATTGAGGAACCAGAATGACTGGCATAAGGCCTTGAAGTAGTCAAGGGGGAATTCCGGACCGGTGATATGCTGGCTCGTTTGCATCGCGTCGTTCTGGAATGTCCATACCTGTCCGTAATCGCTCTTGAAGAAACTGCACAGGTGATAACGCCCCCTGTTGGCGGTGGCGATATATTTCCTTGTGGCCGGGTTGTAGGTCACTTTAACTTTAATCTTCTCCATATTCTTCCTGTTTTAGATGCCGATAGCGTAAAGATAAGGCAGACGCTTGAAGTCGTGGTCCTTGTACTCTGCGTACTGTTTGGCCATGCCCTTCTTGGACAATGCCTTGATAGTGAAGGAGTTGCACCCATCGTGATGATAGCAATCCACGGTGATAACCCCATCGTTGAACTCTGCGTGCATCTCGTGGCAGTCGGAGCCGTTCATACATCTGCGGATAGCGTCAGCCACGGACTCGAATCGCTCCGGCTTAATCTCCGGATGTCCCCACCACAGGCCCAGCGTACCCATGACCACCACCGGCACATTGTACGCCTTGCAATCTTCAATGTTCTCCATGTCTGATTCAGAATAGGCCTGCGTTTCCATTGCGCAATAGTCATAGAAGTCGTACTCATCCCCCGGCTCAATTCCGTTGTCCTTGCACCACGTTTCATACTCACTCCGGGTAAAATCTTCGGGGTTAACCTCGGTTGTGTAGATAGTGAACTTTCCGTGCTTGTAGTCTGTCTTTTTCATGTTCCTGTCTTTATTGGTTATACTATGATATAAACAAATCTCGTGCCAAAAAGGTACTCAATTGAGTACCATATATGGCTATTTTGGCATCTGTTCACGATATTCCTTCGGCGTCATCCCTGTCTCAACCGCTTTGTGCTGGAGCTCGTTGAACATTCCGCGGTCATCATACTCGATGCAATCATCTATCTCAAAGTTTTCAGCGAGGTAGGTAGTGATATATGCCCAGTCAGCCAGTTCAAATACGTCTTCAGCGAAATACTCCACCTGCTCGTCAGTCATAAGGTAATCGTCGCCGAAAACCTCACGAACTTGGTCGATGATGCTCTGCCGGGTTTCCCCACACTCTGCAAGTATCTTTTCTCTCTCATCCTCGTACTCCTTGTCCGTTACATTATCGTGCCGGAACTCTAAATCGGCCAGTTTTTGATGCAATTCCCGAAGGCCGAATTCGCTTATGTAGCAAATGCCTTTCCCGGTTTTGAAGGCTTCGTAATCCTTGAATACCACGCCGTTGAGTGTGCCTCCACCCTCGTAGTCCACAATTCTGCCCTTGTCAATGACCACGCATCCGCAGTCCTTTTCTATTTTCTCCATAATGCAATTTTTTGGTTACCGGTATAGTTATGCAAAACACGTGCCATATTTGTTTTTATAAAAATTTTTTTGTAGGGGGTATATTAAAACCTCGCGAGGGCGGGCGCTAAAACCCAGCTGAACGGACACTTTAAGTCCGCCCAGCCAAGTCATTCAGTTAGAGAGAGTTAGATGTGATAGTCAATGGCGTAGACCTTAATCTTGTCGGCGTCCGGGTCGGCGAGAAGGCGGCGGACATATGCCTTGAATTCGGCATCCCAATCCACTTTCTTCTTCTCGTTGGCGACCATAGCGAACCAGCCCATTTCGCCCCTCTCAATCCACTCGCCCTCGGCATTGACAAAGCAGAATGGAGTGTCGGTCTTTTCCCAATCCACCTCGGTCAGCAGGTCAGCATCAGTGGTATTGCCTTCCTTGTTGGTAAGGTAGCCACTCCACCTGCCACCCTCACTATACCAATCCCACTTGGCGTTGGGGTTGGACATATAGCCATAGCGGCCATTGACCTTGCGGTAGCCGAAATACTCATACGCAAGTTTGTCAAGAGTAGGGAACTTTTCCTTGCTCGGCTCATACTCCCACCTGCGTTCCACCTTTTGAACGAAACGAACTCCGTCCCTCTTGGTTTCGTCCGGCACTACCTCATAGTCCTTGTCCTTTGCGATGTCGGTAGGCGTGGGATACTTGTCCTTTGTGTAGGGTGTCCAAATGCCGCCCTCATCTTCCGGAGAGAGTTTGTCCTCGGCATTGTCCCAAATCTCGTTGATGAACTCGGTGCGGTCAATCTCCTCGGTGTAGGTTCCTTCGCTGGGACAGGTTTCCGGCATCTTGACCCACTGTTCTTTTACCTCATCCGTCTTGTCGACGAACTGCATATAGAGTTCATCCTGCTCGTTGAAAGGGGCGAGGGTTTCTTCAAGGTCTGCATCAGGTCGCAGAAAGACCAATCCAATAAAATGGCTCATGTTCTTGCGGTTTTTTTGGTTATACTTACTAAATTGCAAATCCTATGCCAAACTATTTCAAAATCTTGTTCAGTTCGGCAAAATTTTCGATGGTGGTTACATTTTGCGAATACTTGCGCGTTTCCGGGTTGAAACTGACCTTTGTAAACTCAACATAGTCCACCGAGCCGTACTCATTCACATACACGGAAAACATATCCAACTTTTTCCGGTGCTCGTAGTCGTAGACCTTCTGGGTGGTGTCGGTTTCCTCATTGTAGTTCGTGCGCGTTCCTGCGTGTCTGCGATACCCGTTGTTTGAAATCTTGGTATCAACTTGCTCAAAATTCATCATATTCCTCGTGTTTTTGTTTATTCCATAAAAGGCAAAATGCGTGCCAAACTCTATTTTATGCCTATACTTTCGAGGTATTCCTTGTTTTCTTTCCGCAGTTTCGTCAGCTCTTGTGTGCATTCCTGCCAGGCCTTGCTGAACCACGGAACTTCGCAGACCTCGAATGTTACCTTTCCAAAAGCACCGGAAGTCCAGCGAGAAAGCGGTTCGTGCCCGTGAGGGAGGCTATAATCCAATTGGTAAAGGGACATTCCTCTGTCTTTGTTACGGAGGTATACTTCCACCTCGTAAGGCAGTAATGCTTTCAGCTCGTCCTCATCGTTGGATACGGCGATGATTTCAACTTCCACGGCATCGCCAACCGGATACTTTTTATAAAGTGCGTACATAGTGTGTTTTTTTGGTTACATTCTCTATATTGCAAATGGCATGCCAAAGTTTATTTCTCGTAGAATAACATCATAAGTTCAGGCATATCACCTTCCGGCCAGACAACGATTTTCCTCACAAACAGGTCGCCGAGTATATCCTGGGTGATTTTCTTGTTGAGCCTGTAAAGACGTTTGTCCGCGATTTCCCCGTCCTTTAACTCCAGGTCGTTGCACTTGATGTTGAGGCGGTTGTTGAAATTAGACCAATACGCAGTATAGCCGCATCCATCCAGCGTGAATTTGATGTAGTGCAGTTTTTCGATTCTCTCCGGTGAAACGACTATAGTGTCCCGGTCAGCCCCAATACCAACAAAGAAATCAGCGTCAATGCAGACGTCCTTTCCGTTAAGATAAACCTCTTTCATACTCTTTTTTTTTCTATACTATTGCAAGATGCGTGCCAAACTCAAGGTCGACCGTTAAGCCTTGGGGCGAGGGCGTTTTAATATACCCCCACCCTATGGCTTATTTCTCAAATGGAATGGTGAGTTGGTTGGGGTCATAAACCTTGACAGACCCGTCTTCAATTCCGGCCTCAATCTTTGCCTGTCCCTCTTCAGTAAGTACAACATAGGAACTTGCATATATATCGTCAAGGGCATACATAACGAGGTCGTCAATAATGTTATTGTTCTCCCGATACATCATATAGCCAAGCATCGTGGAGATATAACGGCAGTCCTGCTTGCTAAAGAGAAAGTCCTCCCACTTATCCACATCGTTTGACATAAAGGACATAAATCCATCATAGGAAGTCCAATCTTTGTAGATGCAGTCTTTCAGCCAATCGTAGTTCTCGGCCATGAAGTGCCGCATTTCGTCCTGCCAATTATCGGCAAGTTCAATATCGGCATAAAGTCGGTCGTGGTCAAAGTTGTAGTAACGCGGCGACCACATGGTAACATTCTCCATAGAGAGCACGATTTCCGGGGAGCGGACTTTCCAAGCTGCAGCCCAATTTTCACGCACATCTTTTTCATAGTCCTCATAGCGGAAGTCAAAGTCGTCTTCAGTGAGTGCCTTGCACGGGGCGTCGCAGTCATTCCGGTAGTAGTCAAGTTCTTCCTTGATGGCCCAATAAGAAGTATCGGAGTTCTCGAGGGTTGTTTCATAAAAACCGGGGAAGAAGGGGAGTTCAATGTTCACTTTCATAATAATAATTTTTTAGGGTTACGCTATAGTATATGCAAGATGCGTGCCATTATGGTTTTTCGCAAAGGTTTTTTACCTGATTGACAAGTGCACGATAATGGTCCGGCCACCACATAGTCCCGTCGGAATCTTCAAAAGTGAAAGAGCCGACATTTGGTGCCTTCGTCCAGTCTTCGACCCCGGAATCGAATATTTTTACCCGGAGCTCAAATTTTGTGCCACCGACGTTCACGTTTGCCTCACCATTGCTACGGCGTAAGTCCATACATACGACATAACGGGAAGGGAGTTTATCCAGTTCCTGATATACCAGTTTGCAAATCGTGGTTTGGTCTATTCTTTTTTGTCTGCCTGCCATATTGTCATTTTTTTTTAGTTTCACATATTATATTGCAAGAAGTGTGCCAAACCGATGGGGTATATTAAAATAGCTCCAGGCCCGGGCTTAACGAAACCTGATAACTCATTGGCTACCAGGTGCTTGTCTAACCTTCTACGAGTTGAGGACCTGAACCAAGCATGAACATATTGGCGGCAAACCTATCGTCCGAACTTTCGCAATACTCGTCAAGGAGTTTGTCATATACACTCATGGGGATAGTGTGCTTGCAACAATCAACCTGCTCGGTAACAAGGTCAAGGTCAACGGAGGGGGTGGAACGGAGGTAAACCTCTCTAACAAAACCTGCTTTCATATTTCTCTCTTTTTTAGGGTTACACTATACTATAAGCAACTATCGTGCCAAACTATGACATATATTCCTCACATTCCGGATAAGGATACAGCTCGGTGTCAATGAGTGTGTAGCCGATTGCTTGCAGAACAACATCAACTTCATCTTCTTCTATGCCGTTGTCAATGAGAACCTTCTTTGTCCTCTTAATATCTTCCGGAGTTATGTTTGTCCTCTTGACCGCTATGCCAGCACCCTTTTCCTCTTTTTTAAGGATATAGGTGTTGACGTGGTGGAAGGCGTCAGTGATAAGGTCACAAAGTTCATCCTCCCAATAGTTTTCGGCATAGGTGTCAAGCATCTTTCCGTCCTTCCAAACCTCACAGGAATAATATCCGTCCTCGTCCTCTACAATTTGCAGGGAATAGCCGGACTTTTCCAAATCCTCGTTGCAAATGCGGAGCAAATTCTCCCAATTGTTGTGCTGGTTCATAATCGTTCGTTTTTTTTTTGGTTACACTATACTATATGCAAGTCTTGTGCCAAAATTAAAGTTCGGGGCATTTTTTCAGTATATACTCGAGCTCGAACTTTGTCAGTCGGTCAAGCCGGGCGAGCCAATTCTCTTCAGCACCTGCCCACGGACGGCACACGATAAAGCCATCGTCAATCGTGATACAATAGGCGAGCATACCCCATCTTCCGTTGCGGAGTCTCCTTTCAAGGAAGGGAACATAGACCTCATAACCTGCATTTGCGGAAAGTCGCTGGAAAATCTTGTTGATGATTTCTTTCTTTGTCATAATTCGTATATTTTGATTTCACTTACTATATTGCAAATCGTGTGCCAAACTTAAAGTTCCGGGCACTTTTCCAGGACATACTCGAGTTGAACCTTTGTCAGGCGGTTAAGGCGAGCGTTCCAATAATAGTCAGCGCCAGCCCACGGACGGCACACGATACCAACATTGCTAACCGGGTTAAGCGTAATACAATAAGCGAGAAAACCCCATCTTCCGTTGCGGAGTTTGTTTTGAAGGTATGGAACACAAACCTCATAGCCCGGATTTGCGGAAAGGCGGTTGAAAATCTCGGTCATAATTTCTTTCTTTGTCATAACTCGTGTCTTTTGGTTACACATACTATATTGCAATATACGTGCCAAACTTCCGGGGGTATATTAAAATTATCCGGGGGCTGCTTTTAAAAGCAAAGGCTGGAAGCGTTTGATTTCCAGCCGTTTACTCTACTCACCCACGTACTTGGACACCACCGCGTTTTTCACCACCCTCGCGATAGCAATTCTAATATCGTCAAGGCAATACTCACCGTCCACGTATCCCGACCAATCAGCGGTTTCCTCAATGTCGGCAATCACGTCCCCAAGGATAAGGTTTACCACTTCGTGCCGTTCCTCATTGTCATAAAAAATATCTTTGAGAAAGATGCTCACCTCATCCCGAACCGCATCAAGTTGTAAATCAGTCAGTAACATAATCAGTCCTTCTTTACCCAATTTACAATATCGGTGTTCGTGTTACTCCACACAACATTGTCGCCCTCGGCAATCTCGTCCCAAGCCTTCTCGTAGATTTTGTCCTCGTATCCAGGTTTGGTTTCATCAACCTCAATCTCCACATAGCCGTAATTGACCTCCTTAATAGATACTAATACTTTCATACCTTAATCCTCCTTGAAAATAAGTTTCCGTTCATCGTTGTAGTTGTCAAGCACCCACTCCATGAGGATTTTCTTGTTCTCTCCGTCAAGTTCTCCGTAGAAAACCATAAGGACTGCATGAGAGCCGTATTCCTCATAGTATTGGTTCCACTTGTTCATAAGGTGCTTGCGGAGATAAAGTGGAAACGCATTGAAAAAGTCCGGCAGATGCTCCTTTTTCGTTCCGTCAAAGCCAGCGACCTCAACCTCTACCACAGGATAGTTCATAGCATAGTAGAACCACTTGTTGATTGCCTGCATTGCGATTTTGGTATTCTCAGTCATAATCTTGGGTTTTTATTGGTTTCACTTACTATATTGCAAACTGCGTGCCAAACTAAAATTTGTTATTGTTTATATCTTACTATATACAAATCGTATGTCAAAAAGGTACTCAATTGAGTACCATATGTTATACTTTATAGAACCTCAGCACTTCATCAACAATGAAATCACTTCCGTTGCCGGATTTCAACAAGCCAATGAGACCCTCGAGACTGGATACATAGTAGAGGGTAAGGGCATCACCAGGAATATTTCCGGTGTCACCAATCTTGCTCTGGGGGATAATGCCGATGGTGTCAACCAGATGTCTTTCTGGTTCATCTTCCCAGTGCATCTTTACGATTACCCGGTTGGGCTTCTTGTTGCCGTTCTCCTTACGCCATTCCCGGTAGTCAGCCCGGATATTTTCAGGTGTCTGGTACTCCCTGATTGTGAATGGTACGAACTGGCTCATTTGGGCACACTTCGTTACATAGTCCTTACTTCCACGGGCTACGATAATGTCAATTCCGGTTTCCGGGTTGTGCCAATTTGCTTCGTAGGTCTTTGTCATATCTTTGTCATTTTTGGGGTTACGCCACATTATATGCACATTCCGTGCCAAACTGGAGGGGTATATTAAAATAGTGAACAGCCCAGGTTTAAACGAAAAAGGTCAGGGCGTACACCTGACCCCATGACGACTACCGAACCCCAAGGCAGTCGTACTCACCCCAAAAACAGAGTTTCCGTAGATTGTCCACCTTCATCGCTTTTTCCAACATAGGGACAATATCTTTTTCGTATTCCCAATTATTGAACTTGTACCCGCGATTCAGAGAACGGCTATTCTGCCAAGAAAGTGCCCTCTTGTGGTCGCAGATATACACACCGCTGACATTTCTGCCCTTGATTACGTTTCCATCACTTGCGTCCCAAATCACTTTCTTCGTGGTCTTGACGATAAAGTGGTAAGAGCCGTAGTCAATATCAACGAGAATGGCTGGGGCGTTTTTCTTTTCATTGACGGCTTTCATTTTCGCTTTGTTCGCAGCACCACGAGGGACAAACACCTCATCGGTTTGCGTACGCTGAATGTAAAGTCCGGTAATGCGGTATGCTTTGTCTGCAATACGTTTCCAATTCTCTCCGTGCCCCTCGTGCACCCAACCCTGCTTGTAGCAGTACAGGTGGCACATTTCATGGAGAAGGGTATTTCGGAAACCATCTTCATTTCGGTCATAGAAAAGGGAAATCTTGATGCCGATGCCCCTTGTCGGTCCCCAATAGAACTGGCCCAACTGACGGCGGGTGTTGCTGAAAATGATTTTGACTTTGGGGAGTTTATTGGAGAACACAACGGAATTGAACTCGTCAAACCATTTGTTAATTTGGGTAAGCGTGGGTTTCATATTCTTGTCTTTATTGGTCTATACTCTATATTGCAAAATGCGTGCCGGACTATTCTTCATTCTTGTTTTCCGGAGTGAGCGCATACACCCAACAAGAAACAAGACAGACAAGAAATGGCACGGCTAAAAGGTCAAGGATAATATCTGCAAACATAGTTCTAATTTTTTGGTTACACTCTTTATATTGCAAAACCCGTGCCAAACTCCAGGTCGGCTTAACGCGTTGGACGGGAGCATTTTAATATACCCCCGTCCGGTGCTGGACTACTCGCTTTTAGCGGTTTTCAGTTGCTCTTTCAAGTCGGCAATTTCCTTACGGAGTTCAGCCATTTCGTTTGCGACATCCCTCAAAAGGCGGGGGACTTGCTCCATAAACCTTTGCTCTAAAACAGTCATAGGCCTATCGTGTTAATCGTTCAACAATTTCATCCACCACATAGTGAGCCACCATTTTGGCAAAGTCCTCCACGGGAACACCGCCAACGGGGAGTTCAACGCCCTTTTCAGTTGCAACGAGAGTGTGGATTTTCCCGTCATTGAACTTTTTTTCGCTTGGGGCAGGCGTAGGGGTAAAGTCGGTATCTCCACCGAAACCCATGCCACCGAAAAGACCACCGATGATTGCGTTAATGTCCGACTTACCACCGAAAGGCTTGGACACGGGGATTTCCCTTTTGGGGAGTTCGCCTTTCTTGGTTTCCTTTGTTGGCTCGTTCAGCAAGGTCGGTTTCTCCGTGCGTGGAATTACTCCGTCAATGCTGATGAGGTTTTCCGGCTTGTATGAACGCCACCCCATTTTCTCTACATCATAGTAGGAGTTGGGTTGTTCTTCTCCCATCGGTCGGCTGATGTATTGCGAAGTGTAGTTTTCAGCGGCAAGGAGATTGCGTGTTCCCTTTGCATGGCGGATTTCTCCGTTTACCTTTTGGTAGGTGAAGCAAACGATGTTTTGGGCGAGGAGGTCGCGGAGGGTAGATGCAATACCTTTCATATTCTTCTTGTTTTTTTTGATTACACTATACTATATGCAAACCCTATGCCAAACTTGCAACTTCCTCTATGGTAAAGGAAACAATATCCGGCTCGGTCAGGCCATACCACTTGACCACTTCTTCTTCGCTGGAGCACATAGCAATTTGGGTGAGTGTCCGGACGGAGCCATCTCTCTGACGTTCCTGCATTGTGACTTTGAATGTTTTGTTCATATTTCTTGTTTTTGTTGGTTACACTATACTATATGCAAATCTTGTGCCAAACCGGAGCTGGGCTTAACAAAGAGCTGGAGGCATTTTAATATACCCCCAGCCCAGCATCATTCAGTCAAATTTCGATTCGGCAAGACTGAAAATTTCATCGTAGTCCTCTTCCGGAACGAAATAGGAACAATCATCGCCCAGCTCAATTCCGTACTCTTCCATTTCTTCGTCAGTGAGTGACATAAGGGCCTGACTATCCGGCCATGTAACTTTTACGTATCCCATAACTATTTGATTTTTTGGTTATACTTATACTATTGCAAAAGGTGTGCCAAACTTCCCGGGGTATATTAAAATAGCTGGAGGGCTCGGCTTAACAAATAGTGCAACCACCTGGAAATAAGGCAGTTGCATAAAACGTGTTTATATGTTTACCAGCGGGACGCCCCCTCCTAACTATTGGTTATTGTTTACTCTTGGGGGTGCTGGGTTTTTGTTAGAGTTCCCAATCGTTATAAAAGTCAATAAGAATAATAATATCTCTATTCACTTGGCGATGCGGACATTTGGAAGTGCTTTGCCGGAGCAGTATCCTATCAAGGGTTTTCAATTGACCTTGTATCCTTTGTTCCTCCCTTTGGGAAGATGTCGGCAACCTCCTAACTTTCCCCTTTTTGCGTTTCCGTCTTACTGGCAGTGGTGGCCACTCACTGGGGTAATGCTTACGCTTGGTTTGCCGTAGGTTATCAGCGTTTCCTACCTAATTTCGTATCAGTTATACTATCTATATTGCAATTCCCGTGCCAAACTATTCTTGTGCGTTGATTTTTTTAACCTTTTCAAAGATACTTTTGATTGCGGTCTTTCCCTTGCCGGTAAGATTGTATGCTCCCGGGAACCAATTCATTTCTTCCAGCATTTCAACCTCTTTGGGTGTAAATTTAATTTTTCGCGCCATAGTGTTGTCTTTTCCTTTATTGTTGCAATTCCTGTGCCAAACTTATTTCTTTTTGTTTTTTCTTTTCTGCTCTCTGCGTGCCCTGCGTCTCTCTTGACCGGTGGGATAGGTTTCAATGGGGGCGTATTGTGGGTGCAGAGAATATTCAACCATGAATGGGTTGTTCATCATCTTTTCTTTAAGTGCTTCCTTTTCAATCGGGTTCATATCTTATCTTTTATTGGTTTCAGTGTAGTATATTGCAATTCCCGTGCCAAACTTTCAGTTCTTGTAAAATTTATCGGGACACGATGATGCCCCGATAATTAGTAAGATAACCTTTAATTCCACTTTTATGATATTTAGCCGTCTTACTCTGCAAGCGATATCAACTACTGCCGTAGAAAGGAGTGGGCGAGGCCGGATTCGAACCAGCAATGTTTACCATGTGGGAACGGGTCTATAGCCCGTTGCGTCACCACCATCGACGCTGCACGCCCAAACAATTATATTGCAAATGCCGTGCCATTAAAAGCCAAAGTCAGTATAAAGTCCCAACATTCTAAAAAACGGACTATCAGCAAGGTATGTTTTGAATTTCTGCTCGGCACGCATTTTTTCAATCTCTTTCTTGCGTGTATCTTCCGGCATATCCATGAACTCCTGGAGGCGGTTAATCCAATCCTCATATTGCTGAAGTTTCTCTTTCAGTTCCTCATTCTCCTCCTGGTATTTATTGCATTCCCGGCAGGCTTCGGTGTACCTATCCCAGAGTTCGGAATACCTTTTCCGCTGATATTCAGCATATTCGTTATGCTTGTTGGCGAGTTTATTGCGAAGGTTTTCCTCAATCTCTTTGCGTGTTTTCTTTGCCATATCTTTTGCTTTTTATTTTATAATGGTATAATGCAACAATTGTGCCAAACTCCATCTCGGCTTAACGAGAGGCGGGGTATAGTTTTAATATACCCCACTACTCATTAGAGATAGTCCCCGATGCCACCGATGATTGACCTCACTGTTTCGGAATAGAGCAGGTCATACTTGTCAAACTCTACATAATAGGCAGGGTCGTCCAGCACCTTGTTCAAATTCTCCAAATCCTCTCCCTCAAAGTCAAAATAGCATTTAAAGCAATAGCCCGTATCATACTGATAGTTGTCCAGCATATCGTTTGTGCAGATGCAAAGACCAAGTTCATCGTCCCAGCGAAGTCCTTGAATAGCAACGGCTTCCGAAGTGGCATTTGCAAGGTCGCGGCTGCTATTACTTTCGTAGAACGCATAGAGAGTAATCTTGTCGCTTGATGCCGGGGTTTTCAGTACACCGCCACACTCCTTGACGATGGTGATGATTGCTTCATAGGCATTGTCAAGTGCCTTGTTGATGCTCTCCTCCAAATAGGCAGCGTGTTCTTTAAGGATGCTCTTGTTAATCATAGCAGTCTTTTTTAGTTGTTAAAGCAAACTCTCAACCCTTTTGGCGCAGTTCTTCATATATGCACCCTTGTCGGTGAAGTCAAACCTCTCTTGGGGGATTTCCACCTCAAACTCTTTCGTGGTGTCAAGGGTGAAAGTACCGCCACACCATTCAGCCGCCGCCTTGCAGATTTCGTTCAGTTTTTCCAACTCGTCATAAAAGACATAGTTGTACTCCGCGCCATCGGCATAACAGCCACATGAAACACCGCCCTCGCTCATATAGCCGTAAATGGCCATCGGGTGCATATAGACATTTATGTCCCTACCGCAGAGAGTACCGCACTCCCCAAAGCCGTTGCCGGGTATGTACCTCAGCCAGTGATAGTCAGCCATCTTGGGGAACTGGGTGCGCCAAAACTCGTCCCATTTTGCCTGCGTTTCACGAGTCCAGCCTTCGCCCCAACCATAGAGACCATTGAAAGTGCCGTAGAAGTGAATGAATCTTACCTTTTCCATATCTTTTTCGTCTTTATTGGTTACACTATATTATATGCAAATCCCGTGCCAAACCGCAAGGCAGGTTTTAACGCAAGGCCCAGGATAGTTTTAATATACCCCTGGCACTTCTTTTACTGAGCGTGCAGGTAGTTGAGGATGCACTCCAAGTCGGTATCGTCCGCTATGTGTTGCAGGTAGTTGTATGCCTCAATGTCCCAATTCGCCTCCATATACTCGTAAAGGGTGTCATAGTCCTTGCTGACCTTATCCCAATCAGCAAACGCATCGCTCGCAAGGATTTCGTCATTATCCCTCTTATAAAGGGCACACATGATGGGGAAAAACATCTCACGCTTTTCGTTCCAAGCGATGTTGATTTTCGCCACGAGTTCCGGATTGTGGCTATTGGTGGCGTCCATAATGTCCTCGTAGTCCGGGAGGATTTTCACCTCGTTACTTTTTGAGAACCCGATTTCAACGACAATCCAATCCTCGTTATCCTTGCAGGGACGTACCTCATCAACAAGGATTCCACGCTCCGTGAACCCGGTGACTTTGAAAATTCCGCCCTCATAGGAAATGTGGTCGCCTTTGGTGATGCCACCGGGGAAAGCGTCCCTAATCTTGTCTGCGATTTTGATTGAGTCAAAACGGCACGTGAGGAAATCATCCACCTCATCGTAGAAAGAACCCTGCATCCAATCAAAGTCCTTGTGGGTTTCTTCAAACTCTTTCGCCCACTCCACGAAGATGTTGAAGATGTCCGTTCTTGACATATTCCTTTCGTTGAAGAAATAGTCATAGATACCGAAAGTGTAGGCCTGCAAGGTGATTTCCTGAATGGTGTTGATAAGGTACTCGTTCTCTCTCATAACTGATGTTTTTTGGTTGTACTATACTATAAGCAAGTTCTATGCCAAAGTGGCTTCCTGCACAAGGTT